>Ga0114951_10000145_pt1 | contig 101730 bp, 150 predicted proteins | sample AM7aDNAmetaG_FD_88677 | JGI IMG/M metagenome (GOLD analysis project Ga0114951, IMG submission 88677) | Freshwater microbial communities from Finland to study Microbial Dark Matter (Phase II) - AM7a DNA metaG | ecosystem: Environmental > Aquatic > Freshwater > Lake | place: Finland: Lake...
AAATAGCTGATATACATCCATTAATTCATTTCTATTTTACATTCTGTTCTGAAGAGGGTGGTATAAATACGTTAATTAAATTGGTAATGTCTGATTTGCCAGGAATTATATCAGTTCAATTAGTTCGAAAAATGACAAAATAGGAGAAGGTACATGATCACGATCAAAAAGGGAAGTCTGAAAGTTGAAGTTCCAAATGATTCGTTTACTACATTGCAGGATGCATACGATGGATTTTATTTTCGTTTGAAAGATGGAACTGAGCTTCGTTTTAATATTCCTGTTACGATACAGGTTAAAGCTATTTCTAGTATTATCATGAAATCAACAGCAAAAGATATTTTGATTGATTTCGATGCGAAGAATATCATTTCGATTCTTGGTTAAAATAAAATCTGTTATCTATATATATTTATTTATGAAAGCAGAATCAACTTACTTAATTATCTGTTAGTTTTGTCTAAATTACTTCTAAGAATGTATTTAGACAAAACTTTAAATACTATCTAGACTGTCACACATTTTTATTTTTCTTGTTCCAAAATTTTTTCAAAAAGGAGACTACAATGGCGTTATTGAATAGTGAAGCGTATGGGGATCTTGCATCTGTTTCTACAACCGCATCAAAGCGTACACCTGGTAAGTTTTTTAAGGTATTTATTACTGGAAAGAAACGTCCTGGTCAACAGGTAGGAACGATGCAGGCGATGTATGAGATTAAGGATAATTCGACGGATGCAGATTATTTGATTCATAATTCAGAAACCGTTAAATTTATTCCTTATTTTATTAAGCGATTCTGGGAAAAGAATGTATCGATCAAGGTTCAGGGTGAAGATCGTTCGAAGTTGGTAGCATTTGGTTGGTCAGAAGATGTTCCTAAACAGGATGATACCTGTCGGTATGTCTATGCTATTGCTGGTTTGTTGATTAATAGTGAGACAAACAAGGCAGTGATTCATACTCGGGATATGGAAGATGCGGGTATCAAGAAGGGTGATCCTGTTCTGGTTTATTTCCGTTGTGATGGAATTAAGTTCCAGGGTGGGATGAATCTTGTTTCTGCATTAGCTGATAAGGCTAAGGGACTGGCACCTCTGAGTAATAGTCCTGAGTTTGAACGAAATGTTGTCACCCCTCGTCGATTCATTGTTCTGACAAAGATCGGTACTGCAAAGAGTGATTATGGTGATAAAGAAGTATTTGAATTCGTTCCTGAGACACAGCTTCCTGATAAGGCGGTTGAGCAAGTTATGAATTCAGCAATGGGATTGAAGACTGATTTTGAGAAACAGTTCGATCGGACATCTCAGATTAAGGCAGATACTAGTTCTAAGTCTGAACATTCAAGTTCAAACGAAAATAGTGTTCCTTTTGAGAGTCCCGCATCTGCTGTTCCAGAATCAAAGCCCTCAACTGATAAAGAAGAGAACTTCGATCTTGGAATCTAATGTAGGCGATTAATATAGTCGATAATGTTCCTGCTTCCATATAGTAATGTATGGAAGCAGGTTTTTCATTCAGAAAGAACCCATGGATAAAATACAGATAGCAAATATTTTACTAACTCGCCGGTGCAATCTACAATGTGACTATTGTTCTATTGTTAAAGATTATCAAGATATGCCCAATGAGTATCCAGCTATTAATCATTATCATAAAAATGAGTTGAAGACAGAACAATGGATTAAGATTATCGATACTCTACATAGAAATAATTCTGATGTCTTTTTAATTTTCTATGGTGGCGAACCATTTTTGTATCCCGGTCTTACAGATTTGATCAAGCATTGTCACAGCAAGAATATATACTATACCATCATTTCAAACAATACAAAACTCATTCAAGATAAGATTTTGAAGTTGTATGAAGATGTTGGTAAGATTAGAGGATTCAGTGCATCTGTGGATCCTGATCTATATATTCATTTGAATAATCGAATGATTAATTCAACTGATGATGCCGCATTTAAAACAGTCGCGGGCTTTAAGAATCTTAGTATCTTGAAAGAAAAAAATATGGCCGATGATGTGGTTGCCGAAATTACGGTAACTAAAGATAATTGTAAATATCTATATGATACTGTTAAGATTTTAAGTGAAAATAGAATCGTTAGTAGTATCACAACACTTGATTTAAAGAAGAATCCATATTATGATTTTTCTACAATTATTGAAAAGGATTTGCTGGTTTATCAAACACCTGAAATTGCTAATCAATTTATGAAGATTATGGCCGACGAATCATTGTTGGTTCATATTCCTTATTTATTAATTAAGCTTTTTAATATCCTGCCCTGTGAATTAAGGTGTCATATTTATGAAGATGTTCATAATGTGACAATTGATGCAGATGGTACATTCAGATTGTGTTTGAGGATTAGGGGTGTTGAATTTCCTAAGAAGAGTTTGGATGATATTTTCTATCCTGATGGTCAAATTAGAATCAAAGTAAAAGAAGTAATCAAGTCAGATTACAAAAAGTATTGTGAAGGTTGTAATCATACTTGCTTGCTGATGTCAAAGTATTATAGTAAAGGTATCGTTGCTCATTAATAACAAGGAAGATCATGGAAAAAACTCCAATTTACGATCATAACAGTATCCAGGTTTTGAGCGAATTAGATCATATTCGACAAAACCGTGCAATGTATATTGGGGAAACACCAAACCCAAATCATTTGCTGTATGAAGTTTTAGATAATTCTTTAGATGAAGCTAATGCAAAACATGCTTCTTTAATTGGTGTATTCATTGATACTAAAGATCATATTTGTACAATTTCAGATAATGGTCGAGGAATTCCAATCACAGGAAATGTAGTTCAAACTATTGCAACTAAATTATTTTCTGGTGGTAAATTTGCTAAAGGTCAAGAAGGATCTGCATACGGTATTGCTGCTGGATTACATGGTATTGGATTAGTTGCTGTAACTGCATTATCTGTTTGGGTTGAATTTGTTATCTATCGAGATAATAAGAAAGCCACTTATAGATTTGAGAATGCAAAATTAGTAAAACAAGAAACAGTTGATGTTCCATCAGCAACAAGACCATTTTCAACTCAAGTTTCTTTCAAACCTGATAAGAAGTATTTCGATAGTGTAGATTTTGATCTAAAACCACTAAGAGAAAGAATGAGTATCGCTTCTATTGGAATCCCCCATCTTAAGTTAATTTTGATGGAGGATGATAAGAAAGAGATAATCAATTGTGGTATTGATCAATATTTTAAAGATAATATCCTTGATGGTGAAACTAAGAATATAACTCCATTTTTTACTTTGACTAAGAAAGTTAAAGATGAAGATGTTGTTATTAAACTTGCTTGGGATATGAATAGTGGTAGTGCTGCAAAGTATCAAGGTGCAGTAAATCTATTATCAGTAAATCAAGGAACTCATATTAATCGGACAGTTACTCTTCTCCGAGATATTTTTGTGAAGTATGCTAAGAAAGAAAAACTTACATTTCAACCACAAGATTGCTTAGTCGGTCTTCGATTTATTGTAATGGTTTCTTTGTATACTCCAGAATATTCTTCTCAGACAAAAGAGAAATTGACGACCAATAAAGCAAAACTTGATCATTTATATGATGGTCTAGATACACAATTAGAACAAATATTAGATAAAGCACCCGAAGTTAAAGCTATGCTATTGGGGTTCTTTGAATCTTATCGTAAAGGATTATCTGCTAGTAAGAATATCATTAAGGGAAGTAAAGAAGTTAGTAGATTTAATCAGGTAATCGATTCTAAACTAAAGGATTGTTCTACTCATACCATTGAACACAGTGAATTGTTTATCACCGAAGGTAATTCTGCTGCCGGTGGTTTAGTTCAATGTAGAAATCCCAAGTTTCATGCTATTTTGGGATTGCGAGGAAAGATTCCTAATCTGGCAGTTCTCAAAAAAGATTTCTTGAAAAATAAAGAAATTATTGAGATTGTTAATGCTTTAGGGACCGGGGTTGAACCAGATTTTGATTTTGAACATGTCCGTTATGGGAAGATTATATTTGCAACCGATGCTGATGCAGATGGTTCTCATATCACTTCTCTATTAATGGTAATGTTTTTAAAGCTTGTACCAACTCTGTTGAAAGATGGTGCAAAGGTATATCGTGCAGTGATGCCTTTGTATGGTTCAAGTAAAGCAGGAAAATTCAATCCTTTCTATTCAGAGGAAGAATTAAATAAATTTAAACTTGAGAATCCAAACGCCAAAATTCAGCGGTATAAGGGATTAGGCGAGATGGATCCCTTCGAGTTGAAGATTTGTTTGTTGGACAAAGATACTCGGCATCTGGAATTAATTGAATTTCCAGAAGATCCAATGGATATCTTTAAACTAATGACGGATGCTGAACTCAAGAGAGATCTAATCGGTGAAGAATAATGAAATGCCCAACATGTAATAAAGAATTTGATTCAATTAAGAAATTATCTAGACATGTTGGGCATTCAGCCAATCATATTGATATTAAAGATTTTTACGATAAGTATTTAAAAAAAGAAAATGAAGGTATTTGTTTAAACTGTGGGAGTGTAACTAAATTTGAATGTGTATCTAGAGGTTATACAAAATACTGCAGTAAAATTTGTTGTGATAGTTCGGATATTAGAAAGAAATTAATTTCCGATAAACACAAAACAGAAGAAACTAGAAGAAAAAGTGAAAATACGAGTATTTTAAGATATGGAGTAAAAAATCCATTCCAATCAATAGAAATTCAAAAGAAGTATAAAAATACATTCTTTGAAAGATATGGTACTGAAAACCCAAGTCAAGTAGAAGAAATTAAGAATAGAAAAATTCAAACGTGTTTAGATCATTTTGGCGTCGAGAATCCATTCCAGTCAGATTCTATTAAAGAAAAGATTAAAGAAACAAATACTAAAAAATATGGTTATCCATATTCTAGTCAAAATTCCAGCACCAGACAAAAATACAGAGATACATGTATGTTAAAATTTGGTGTTGATAATATTTCTAAAACTTTCGAAATGCGAGAGATATATAGAGAAAAATTTTTAAGAGATCTTTCAATTCAAAAGAATAATGGATTACCAATAAAAGGTAGAATAGGCAAGTATGAGTTAGATTGCTTAAATGAACTACAAAAACATTCTAAATTTATATTTAAACGGTTACAAATATGTGGTTACTTGCCTGATAGTTATATATCTGAATTGAATTTAATAATAGAATTTAATGAAGACTTTCATAAGTATTCGTGGTGTGTTAAAAAAGATAAACAAAAGTATTCTGATTTATATCAGAAACTAAAATGTGATTTTTTTATTATTGATAAAAGAGAGTGGTTGATTAATAAAGAAAAAATTATACTTGAATTTGTTGATTTATTAAATAGAAAAGAATCAGTCCAATTAGAACAAACTAAAAATAAGGAAGAATTAACTTGAAAGAACAGATAGGAAGACTCTATAGCGAATATGGTCGTTATATTAATAAGTATCGTTCTTTTCCTCTTATTTACGATGGATTAAAAATTGTTGAAAGACGATTACTTTATTCGTTATATGAGAGAGCAAAAGATCATCTTGTTAAATCTGCGGAAGTTGTGGGTTGGACAATTGGGCAATATCATCCTCATGGAGATCAATCTGCTTATGGATCACTAGCTTCGTTGGTTAATGGAAAACTAGCCGATGGCCATGGCAATTGGGGCTGTGGTGCTGGTATTGTCCCATGTGACCCAGCAGCAATGCGATATACAGAAGTTAAAGCAAATAAGGCGGTTTTAGATTTGGCATTTGAGTACATCAAGTATGTCAAACTAGAACCACTTGAATTAAAAGATGAACCCATATTTCTTCCAACCAAACTACCATTCTGTTTGATTAATAAGAGTATGTGTCAGGGTATTGGTTTTGGTTCTAGAACTGTTATACCCAATTATGAAATTAAAGATCTAGTTAAACGTTTAAAGTGGCTCTTAGGTTATGAGAAGAAAGAGCCAATTATTAGACCTTTGACTGATTGTGGTTTTATTAGTAAAGATAAAGATTTTCAAGAATTGCTTACTACTGGTAAAGCAAAAATTGAATATCGAGGAATTGCAGAAATTGATTATGCCGGTAAGGGTGTAGTTGTTAAAGCTATTCCTCCCAGTAAATCATTTAATAAAATTCTAAAGGCATTAGAGAATGATATTGAAATTACAAAGACAATTGGTTTTATTGATGAGTCTACCGTTAACACCCGGGTTAGATTCATTTCTTTAAAACGATCTTTGACATTAGATCAGCTACAGAAAAAGATCAATACTCACCTAGTTGGATCTATTACATTCGAATGTAATATGTGCGATGAAGATGGCAATGTTGTTTTGGTTTCTGTTGATCAGATGTTGTTGAATGTATATAAGAACTATATCAAAATTGTAGAAGCTGTTTTGAATGCTAATATGGTTAGAATTCAAAAAGAGATAGATGAACTAATTCTTATTACAAAAATTAAAGTGGTTCTTCCTAAGTGGCTTCGAGAACACCCAGATGACCCTGATATGGTTGTTAATGGGATTGCTTCTGAAACTCAGATTGCATCAGAAGTAGTTAGTCAACTGTTTGATAAATATACAATGTCTAGAATTTTGAAGATCAGGACAGACATTACTAGTTTAGAAACTAAGAAACAAGAGTTTCAGGTTAATTTGAATAACCTTGCACCGTATGTCTGGAATGATAAATACCAAAACTTATCTGTATAGGAGGAATAATGTTCTGTCATTTATTTAGGTTGAGTGAAAAATCAGGATTACCAATTCAAGAACAGGAGGAATGTAATTCTTCTTGCCGTCGGTATATTGATAAAAACAAATGTAAGATTTGTGAGAAGTCTATGGAAACTCTCACAAAGGAAAAATATAGTTGGTTTTTTGAAACACGAATTTGTTTAGAAACACCAATTTCAAGTAAATCAGGCAATCTAAAATACATGGCTGCAATTTGTTTGATTCATCCAGCACATAACGACATTTGGATTGTTCAACAATTACGTCATAATAAGATTGATGATACTTGGGAAAAGGATTACAAATTTTACTTTGGTAATGAAGCAAAGGAATTTGCCAATCTCAAACAGATCCATACTTTTTTAAAGAGTAATGGTTATACTGGTAGAAAAATTACAGAAAATGATTTTATGATGACTAAACCCGAGGAGAATGAATAACATGTACACCATCCGCAAGAAGTATCGTGTAGAGTATGCACATCAGTTGAAGAATGCTTTTACTGAGTGTTGTTTCAAGACTATTCATGGACATTCTGGAGTAGTTGAATTATTCTTCTCATCTGAAAGTCTTGATCAGAATAATATGGTTGTTGATTTTGGTGAGATTAGCAGTAAGATTAAAACTTATCTTATGGATATGTTTGATCATGCATTGTTTATGCCTAATACATTGGATAAACAATATCTTGATACTCTTGGTGAGTTTAATGAAAAACTTACAATTGTTGATGAAAATCCAACAGCAGAATATTTTGCTCGTTTGATGTTTCTTCAGATTACTGAGTTATTGAATAAGGGAACAGAACCAACCAATCACTGGCATTTAAAGAAGGTTCGTTTTCATGAAACCGAATCGGGTTATGCTGAATATTCGGTGAGTTAAATGAAAAAAACAAGTATTCTAGATTGCTCAATCTCCACTATAGAGATGATGATCAATGATATCGATGATAAGTTTGAACCAAAAATGACCATGTGCAGATTAATTGAATTTATCGAAGAATATTCAAAATATAAACCTTTTAAGAAATCTAACAGAAACAAACTAAAGAAATTAGTATTATTAAGTTCGCTAAAAGAAGAAGTCAAAATGATTTTGGGCGATGAAATTCTAAGACGATTATACTCAAAAACTTACTCGAAATAATCATAACTATGAATCTTATAAGAACATCTTGTATTAGGATACCCCAGCAATTTGAGTCCGAGGAATGGTGTAAAAACATTCTTCGAGATTTGACAAGAAGTAGTACTTCTTATGAGGATCCTACTGTAAAAGTTACATCTGTCTTTTACGAAAAACGAGATGGTCATATATGTATTCCTAGATTCTATCCGATCGAGATCTATGGTCATAAAGTAATCGATTACATTCCTGATGGGGAAAATATCAATATCGATTTTACTACTGAATGGCGAAGTGATTTACAACGTCAAGCATTTGACATGATGACCACAGAGACAAGAGGAATTTTAAAACTTAAACCAGGTGAAGGTAAGACTGTCATTACTATTGGATCTATCTGTAAGTTGAAGAAGAAGGCAATTATTTTTATGCATAAGGATTCTTTAATTTCTCAATGGAAAGAGAGATTCCTACAACATACGAATATTACCGCAGACCAAATCGGTCATCTTTCGACTGCAGATAGATTCGATGTAATGAATAAGTCTATTGTTCTGAGTACTGTTCAAACCATGAATAGTATGATTGAACGATTACCTGATTTTGAAAAATTATTTTTAGATGCTAACTTTGGTATAGCAGTTTGGGATGAATGTCATACAACGAGTGGTGCAGAGAAGTATTCTAGATCTGCATTATATACTCCTTGTAAAAGAGTATTTGGATTAAGTGCTACACCAGCAAGATCAGATCAAAATCATGATATTATTGGACATCATCTAGGTCAGATTTTTGAACCAGAAGGTAAATCTGAAACGATGATTCCTAAAGTAGTAATTCTCTACTTTGATCATAAAGTAATATCTAATCATAAAAAATATGTTTATTGGGGTATTCCTGGAAAAGATGGACAGTTTAAATTGAAGTTTCCACAATTTGATACTTCAAGATATCTTGCTATGTTAACTTCTAAAAAGAATGATGCATACGTTCCATTCTTGAGAAAGATTGTAAAGCAAGTATATGATGCCGGAAGAATAACATTACTGATATCAGATAGAATTAAAGTTCTCGATATGGTATCAAGTGTTATTCCTAATAAGAATGATATGGGTTTCTTTATTCCTAGAAGTGGAAAGTTAAGAGACTCTGAATTACTAAAGCGATTTGTGTTTAGTACACCCGGAAGTTCTAGAGATGGAACTGACAGACCAGAATTTGATACATTAATTATTGCTAACCGGATATCAAATATCGAACAAGCTGTTGGTCGGGTATGCAGACCCAAACCAAATAAGAAACAACCTGTTGTATTTGATATTGTTGATACTGGGTGTGAAGAATTGAGAAAGAGTGCAGATCAAAGAAAAAGATTCTACATCGATCATGGTTGGGTAGTTGAAGAGAAATATCTAAAGTAGGAGTTGAAAATGCCTCATCCAAGCAAAAAGTCGATTTTTGATCGGAAGTCTAAGAATAGTACCAATATCAGTAAAGTTGTTTCGATTATGGATTTGAATTGGAAGTGTAATGATGAGAAGGAACCGCTTCGAGAAAAGTACATTCAATTAGCAATCGCTTCAGCTCAGAATTTGGGTGGTGCATCTAAATTGACGGTTGATCAAGCTATTGATTGGTTGAAAATTAATGCATCTGAAACTGATGAAGATGGTGTTGTCGATGAGATTAATTTTTGCATTCCTTTAGTGAAGTAGGTCTTGTTTTTAGGAGTTTACCATGTCGAAGAAGGTCAAGTTGGATCAGATTTCATCTCTCACTGATTTGAAGAATATCTGTTGTGATAGTTTTTATCCCAACAGTAAACAGTATCAAAAGATAGCACAACTTGCTGCAATTAGTTTGGGATGTCTCGAAACGAAACCCACAGCTATTGAAGCAATTAGAACTTTACAAATGTGTGCAATTGATGATAATTCTGAGGTTGGTGCTATTGATGAAGTCAACTATTATATCAATGGTGGAAAATGAGCAAACGAGTTTTAATCTTGGAAGATGATGCTACTCGAGTAATAGCATTTAAGAAAAATCTAGTTGGTCTTTCTGTCTATGTTGAAGAGACTGCAACTGGTGCAATTCATAAACTAAACACTGAGTCATGGGATCTTCTTTTACTTGATCATGATCTTGGTGGTGAACAGATGGTTAGTTCTGATAATAAGAATACTGGATCAGAAGTTGCTAGATGGTTAAGTGAGAATCCGGATAAGAAACCACCAGTAATAATTCTTCATTCATTCAATCCTATTGGAAGAAACAATATGAAAAAACTATTACCAGAGTCAGCAATGATTCCTGGTATATGGACTCAACTTACTTCAGAAATAGTATTAGAAGAAAATTTTAATACTTTTGTAAAAAACGAAGCAGATCATCAAAACAGGTACTCACAATGAGATCGTTTCATATTGGGTTTACTGGAACTAGAACTGGAATGACGGATAAGCAAAAATCTTATCTTCAAGAATTCTTGGAGTCGATAATTACAGTTTGTCAGTTTCATCATGGAAGTTGTATTGGTGCTGATAAAGAAGCTTCTGATATAGCTGTTATATTAGGGATGGAAATCATTGTACATCCTCCTTTAGATAAAAAAAATATGGCGCCATGTACCGGTAAGGAAGTAAGAGAACCCAAATCATATGGAATTAGAGATCGTGATATCGTCGACGAATCTGATTGGTTAATTGCAACACCAAAAGGATTCAATGAAGAATTAAGATCTGGTACATGGCAAACAGTTAGGTATGCAAGAAAAGTTAATAGAAAAACAATGATTATTTATCCAGATGGAACTACAGTAATTGAAAATGATAAACTGAGTTGGTAAGGAGTTTTAGAATGAGTACAACTGATCTATGGAAAGATTTTACAATTGAGCAATTGGTTATTGAACGAAAAATTCGTCAGGATTGGATCGATGGAGATGAAAATGATGGTCGGTTAAGTACTGGAAGCAGTGCTCAACTAGATATGTATTGTGATGAGATTGATGAAATTAATGAAATGTTAATACGTAAGGGGGTTCCACCAAGTGTATGAATTTGATTATTTTGATTTTCATTCTGTGATAGTTCCTATTGGATATCAAAGATTTGAATGTCCAATTTGTAATTTCACTTGTTCAAATGAAGTTGATTTTGATAAGCACGCCGACGAAGATCATAAAGTAGAAAAAATTGAAAATTCATGGTTGTTTGAGTAAAGAAGAGTGGGGGATGATGTAATGGTAGCATAATCGCCTTTGACGCGATTCGAATGGGTTCGAGTCCCGTTCCCCCAACCATTAAGAAAGTATTTTCATGAGCGAAATCTTTATTACCTCTGATCTTCATTTTGATCATGCTAATGTAGCGTTACATTGTGATCGAAATAAATGGATCTGTCCTAATCCTTTTTATGATTCAACTAAACCATATCATTTTAAATTCAACAACCCAAAAGCAGTTCGTATTGATCAGCACAATGAAGACCTAATCAACAATTGGAATTCTGTTGTTGGTAAAAGAGATGAAGTATGGATTCTTGGCGATCTTGCTTGGAAACGTCATAGTCATTTTATTATGGCTCTAAATGGAAAGAAATTTCTTATTAGAGGAAATCATGATAAGATGGACTTAAAGGCATATAATCTTTTTGCTGAGATTGGCGGAGCAAGATATCAATATTCTTTCTTTACTCAGATCCAAAAGCAACAAGTAATGCTTTCCCACTGTCCTTATGAATCATGGTTTTCCTCATGCCACGGAAGTTGGCATATACATGGGCATTGTCATGCTCGGCTTCGAGAACGACCCGATCTTCTTCGTATAGATTGCGGTGTTGATTGTTGGGGATATTTTCCAGTACCATGGGAAGTAATTCAAAAGAAGATGACAATTAAAGAACAGATGAAAAAAGAGTTCTTTAGTTCTAATTGTCACCGAGATCCAAATAATTCAGATTCTAATCTAAATATGAGAGAAGTTCAAAAACAGAATATTCAACTTATGATTGGTGCTGGAATTAAAGTAGAGCAATCAATAGTTTCAGAAGAGAAAATGATTGATTTTGCTAAAGAAGATCTTGATGAGGAATAAAATTCGATTTATGAGGCTGTAGCTCAGACTCAGATACTGACTCTATCGGAATCGGCCGATAACGACGAGTTGGTTGAAGATCCATGAGCGCTAGTTTACTAGAGGACGTCGGGGTTTATGGCCGACCAGTCTCTCCCTACTTAGAAAGAAAACAAATGGAAACCAAGTACTTTGAATGCGCCTGCTTTAGTCCAGAACACACTATCCGATTTGTTATAGATGATGATCCAGAAGATTCTTGTCTATATCTTGAAGTTCAATTAATCCAATATCGAAATATTTTTAAACGAGTTTGGGTTGCTGTTAAATACATCTTTGGATTTCGTTCCCGGTGTGGTCATTGGGATTGTTGGTTGTTAGATGAGAGAGATACTCAAGGATTGATAAATTTGTTACAGCAACATCAAGAACTTATGAAGAATAAACAACAACCGAAATTTATTGGTAATCCGAGAAAGGATTAGTTATGGTAGCTATTTCTTTTACAACACCAGACCTCGATCCAAATGATACTTGTTTAGCAATACCACCACCCGAGAGCACAAGAGATCATTTAAGATTGATGGAAGCTATTGATAGATCTAATCATCCCGATATGAGTTATTGTGTTACTGATATGTCAAATACTCTTGCGACATTCAGATCAGCCTCAATATATGATGTAGTACAAAGAGAAGACCAACAAAAATTTGATGCTAATCTCGGTGAACGATTAAAAGAAGAGAAGAAAGAATTGACACACGAGCGTGATCAAATTCAAAGAAAGTATCCTCGAGATAATCGTTTGATTAATATGAATCGTCGATTGAAAGAGATTGATAGACAGTTAGTAGGAATGAGATGAGTGACCATCAAACCAGATGGAATGAACTTAGAGAAATTACTAAAAAACATAAAATGGTACTTATAACTGCAACCGAATGTACAGTTAATAGACCGTATTATCGAACAAAAAATGGTTTACCCAAACCATCATATGAAATTGTTATTATAGATTATATGGATCTGCTTGTACGGGAGAAATAAATGGATAACAATGATCCAAATATGATGGAGCCGTATGATAACAGAATTAAAATTATACCTCCTACAGGCACGACAATTGCTGATGTCAATTCTATGTGTAACAAGATAAAGAAAGATTTTCTAAGTCTTGATAATATCGACTGCAAATATCAACCCAGAACTATGCTTTGTATTGCTAAATGTAAACATAGAGAACGTACTTGGTGGGTGTGTAGAGAATTATGTGATGATTTTAAACCCTATCCGGGAACTGAACACTGGGTGGAAGAGTTTAAAAAACAAATGAATAAATAAAGGTATAGGATTATGCCTCTATCGTCTAGTGGCCAGGACAGATGCTTTTCAAGCATCGAACCGGTGTTCGATTCACCGTAGAGGCGCCAACTATGAAGAGCAGTGTGGGTCGAATCCCACTGGGGCGGAGACGCCTTGTGATGTAATAGGAAGCATAGCTCTTCTCCAATTTCTTTAGGAGACTCGATATGGAAGTCAAGACAGTAATTAAATGCGGTAATATCGACATGGGAGTGTACTTGTTGGACGACATCAAAGCCCGCCTTAACGATCGGCATCTGAAAGGGTCCATCTCTGTGATCAAATCCATCGAAAGCGATGGGCACACATGGATCACGATCGTAATAGAGTTTCCGCGCGAGTTCAATCAGGAATTGATGAATGATGCCACGACATACATCAAAGGGCTTGTAACTGGTATTCTACTATGGTCTGGTGTGGAAGTTATTTAGTGACGGATTCAATATTGTAAATTGAAACCAGAAAGAAAATCTAATGACTAAAAACAATGCGATAAGTCAAGGACTCAATTTTACTGGAGTATATGATCGTTTTAAAGACGAAGTTAATAAACAACTTGTTGATCTTAGAAAACGATATCCTGATTGTAAATTTTATTTTGTTTCTGAACCTGATGATAAATTAAGTAGGGGTGGTGGGGGCGGAATTGGTTATAGTATTTACGCCGATAAAAGATTTTTTGCACACGAACAAATTCAACGAAATACTGATTTTATAACAAAAGAATATCCTCAAACTTTAACGTATTTAACCGAAAAATATAATAAAGATATGAAAGGATTAGAGGTTAAAAAAATTAGAGCAGAAAGTTATATAAAGGAAGCACAATTGATTTTAGATAGTTAGATATTAGATAGTTTAAAAATTAAATGGATCAGACCCAATCCACTCGCATGGGTTGATTCTAATAATAAAATTCATATGTATTATCCTGATTTTTATCTTACAAATTTCAATACATATTTAGATCCAAAAAATCCATATTGTATGATTAAGGATGAAGAAAAAATGAATGAAATATCAAAAAAATATAAAATTGTTTTTGGTGATATTTCTATTGTTAAACAACATATTATTTCATTGGTCAATAAGAATTAGATTATGACAGATCCACTTCTCTTCTTTTGAATAAACTAAAAAGGAGATTAGCAATGGTTAAACCAGAATCTCTTCGTAAAGTTCTGTATTCAATTACTAAGGATTGTCATTGCAGAGATAATATCGATCCATACTGTCTCTTGATTGAACTTGTACTTTCTTTGGGGAAAGAACCAAGATTTCTAATTCAGACTAAATGTGTAGAGAAATTCAAGTATGAACTAGGAAAAGAATTAGATAGAAAAGTAGAGTGGTGTGAAGCTTTTACAAGATGGATCGATGATGGTTATGCAAAGAAATTTGATAAGGAATATAACGAAGAGCTTCCATTTGAAGAAATTTATTCTAAGGTGAGACCTAAAAAATAAGTTAGGGGATCATCATGAATTATGATTTTATTCGAATTGATGATATAATGAAGGTAATAGATAAGTTACCACTCTGTGAATACTTTATCGAAACGAGAAAAAAGGCTGAACGAAAATCTGTCATCTCTTGGTTATCAGTATGTGACAGAGATACGTTACAGTATATCAATCAAATCTATGACAGAATACATAATCCTGTTTCTGAATTGAATGTGGGTAATGATATATTCGAACAAGAAGATGTGTATAAAGATAGTACTGGATATGATGATAATGAAGAATACATTCATCCATTTACTAGGGAACCATTAAATGATGCAACTGATTTACATACCATGGTAGTTCTTCTTTTACTATGGGAATCTGGACGAACAGAATTGCCAGAAGGTGTCGATGTAAAACAAGCAGTTGAAGAGATACTGGAATATTCAGTTGCTGAGATTTTGAGACGTGAAGGTTTAGTAACGTTAAAAGGTACTGGGTTGTTTTTCGATAAGAAGTTTAAGGCTGTACCGGTTAAATCAAAGAAACTGAAAAAGAAAACTAAAACCTCGAAAAGGAAATAGGAATTTATGTCTATCGACACATCCAAATTTGTCTCGTCTGAACGATATCAAGAAATAAGTCTTCGTCTTGAAAAAATTGAGAAAGATGAAAATGTTCGAATTCTCTTTGCTTGCGAATCTGGAAGTAGAGCATGGGGATTTCCATCACAAGATAGTGACTATGATGTAAGATTTATTTACGTTCATCCCATCAACTGGTATCTTTCAATTCAGGATCGTCGAGATGTTATTGAAAGACCATTAGAAAATCTAATTGATGAGAGTGGGTGGGAACTTAGAAAAGCACTTCGTCTTTTGAAGAAATCAAATCCACCACTTTTAGAGTGGATGCAATCATCAGTCATTTATCGTTCTGATTCTGATTTTGTAAATTCATTTAAACAACTAATGACCAACTATTATTCTCCTCGTCAATGTATGTATCATTATTTACATATGGCGAAAGGTAATATTCGAGAATATCTTAAAGGTGAACGAGTTTGGACAAAGAAGTATTTTTATGTACTTCGACCAATATTAGCTTGCCGGTGGATTGAATCTGGTCTTGGTATTGTACCAATGGAGTTTCAGATATTAGTTGATTCTGTAGCTTGTCCTCCTGATATCAGAATGTATATTAATCGACTTCTTGAAGATAAACTTACTGGTCGAGAAATGGATGATGGTCCTAAAATTGTTGCATTTCATAGATTTTTTGATGATGAGATCAGAAGGATTGATTCTATAGTTAAAGATATACCTGTCGGTAATCAATCTGACTATGAACTCTTCAATGAGTTATTTAGATCGATGGTTGGTAAGTATATAGAGGACTAAAATGACAGATAAAGAATATAGAAAGAAAAATAAAGGACGAGTTGATCCATGGATGATTGGAAGATATCTTAAATGGTATTTATTAAAGAGAACTTGTAAAGATAAGAAAGTGATAGAAAAGATTGATTAATTTTTAATTTGAATAAATTAGGTAAATGAGTATCAAGCCCGTATAGCTCAGTTGGTAGAGCTCGAAATTTGTAATTTCGTGGTCGTTGGTTCAACTCCGACTGCGGGCTCCAGTCTCAAAGGAATTTACAATGGCTTCTAAAATGTATATCCTAATTAAAGACAATATAGATCTTGGTCATGCAATTTTGGGAGCAGCTCATGCATCTCTTAGTGGTTATCTAACTTTCTTGAAACAGGAACACAGTACAAGACAGTTGTGTCACGGAGAAAGTCCTTATGAGATTCCAACTAAGGTAGAGAAATGGGTCGATGAATCATTCCGTAAAGTTGTTTGTAAAGTATCTCAAACCGAATTTGATAAGTCAAAGACTTATTTCAAAGAAGGTTCTGAATTTCGAATTATGAACGAATGTGGTCTTGAAGGTAATCCAGAAATTGCAATTGTGTTTGCGCCAAGAGAAGAATGGCCAAATTTCTTTAAATCATTGAAATTGTATAAATAATCGAAGTATGGGACCATAACTCAGTCGGTAGAGTAGTACACTTTTAATGTACGAGTCGCGAGTTCGATTCTCGCTGGTCCTACCATTTAGGAAACCAATGAAAGAACATCTTAAAAAACTTGAGGGTGTAAAAGGAATTACTGATGCAATCCATAAATTAGAAAAGAGATTGCGTCATATTCAAGATACGTGCGAGCATTCAAGAGTCAAGAAAATACATCATTCTGGTGATAGAGATAATAATGTATATTATTGGACAGACTTTCATTGTCTTGAATGTGGTAAGAATTGGAGTGAAGACGGAACAAAGTAGGAGTTCAAAATGAAAACAATTCATGTTAAGGGTACTGTTGTATATCCAATTTATATTGACCAAGATATTAAAGTTGTAGATGATTCATCAACAGAAACAATCAAAGCAACGGTTATTGATATTGCTGAACGATTTTTGGATCACGGATGTGTAAAACCAACATTTCAAACAGAGTTGATAATTACTGAGAAGAAATGATTTCTTGGGCCGTTACCTTAGCCTGGTTAAAGGGGGACACTCATAATGTCTTTACCGTGGGTTCAAATCCTGCACGGCCCACCATTTAAAATTTTAGCTCAGATAATAAGAGCTAATAACTTGATATACTAATAGAACAAATAGAAAAGGTATATTAAAATGCATAAATGTGAAATATGTAAAAAAATATTTGAACATAAAATGGCTCTTGCCGGCCATAAAAGAATACACAACGGTAAACCATCACCAACCCGAAAAAAATATTCTCTTGGTGATAAAAATTTAGAACATTATATATGTCAATACTGTGGATATAAATCAAATTCTGGATTATCTTTGGGGGGTCATGTTGCTAATTGTAAATTAAATCCTTGTATGGTTACAAAAAAAGAAAAATTTAGTAAAGCTATGAAAGGAAGATTTTGGTCAGAAGAAAGAAAACAAGCACATCGAGAGGCTATGCGTCGATGTGTATTATCTGGAAATCAAAGAACACCATCACCCGGAGGAATAACCAGGGGAACTTGGTTTACTGATAGGTTTGGAAAAAAATGTTATTTACATGGTAGTTGGGAAGTTGCTGTTGCTAAATTTTTTGATTCAGTAGAATTATCATGGACACGAAATAAAATTGGATTTGATTATGTATATGAAGGAAAAATACATAGATATTTTCCAGATTTTTATTTAAACGATTTAGATTGTTATATAGAAGTAAAAGGTTTTGAAACAGAAAAAGATCGATCGAAGTGGAAACAATTTCAAAGTAAACTTTCTATTATTAAATATGAAGAATATCAAAATTTGAATTTGTGGTTAGAAAATTTAAATGTTAAATATAAAGGAAAGTGATATGTCATACTCTATATTGTTATTCATATTATTTTTAACCGGTATGCTTTTAACCGGAGATTGTTTTATCAAAGCATCAGCATCTAAAAGTAATCCCATATGGTTTCTTATGATCACAGGATTACTTTAGCTACTCATATTAGTACTAGAAATATTAGACTCGCTTAAAGGAATTTAATCAATGCAAGAATTACTTTCTTTCTGGAAGGATGTACCTGTGACAGCTCTTAAACCCGCAGAAATTTTCTTTGATGGATATTTCAAAGGCAAACCTCGTCCTACATGCAATGATAAAGAAGTTAAGCTTCTTGTTGTTGAAGCTATTATGCCTGAAATTTTACAGTGGTTGGGTGAGACTCATGATTTTGATAATGATAAAGAAGAAGTCACAAAACAACTTCTTGAAACAATTGCATATCATAAAGATGGTTATGAAATGGCAAAAGATTTAGACGACAATGAAAGTTGGGCAAGTAATTCAGAACTAGTTGATGTCTTAGATGGTCTTGGTTTTCGAAACGTACTCGATAAAGTAACATTATTATGGATCAAAGATAATGATGTAAAACCACTTTTTAAAGTTGGCGACAAGGTTCAAGTTAATGGTAAAGATGTAAGCGGAAGAGCAGCTAAGAAGATCTATAATGGCGAGATTACAGCAATTCAACCAACAGGAACATATACAGTATTCATTGAAGAATTGGGTCATGTTCGAACCGGTAATGGATCACATGGTAATATTCTCAATTGGGAAAAAGTTGATAATATCTAAAGAATCAATGATATGATTTTTAGAACAAAATATATGAAAGGTAATAAGTTATGAAGAAAATAATAATGATGATTCCGATTGTAATACTACTTCTTTCCACTGGTTGTATTTCAGATAATGCAACCCATGGACAATCTAATGGTGGTTATGCTGCTGTAACTCCATCTAGTCTTGTTCTTGGATATGGAAGTTTTTCATTCATGCACCAAGATATTGTACCTGGTCAGGGAATGCATTATCATTCTGCACAATATGGTATGACAACATCAAACCTATGGTATACAGAAGATATGACCATTATGCCTTTGACTAGTGGTTCAGCTACAGTTACACATGAAAATAAACCATTACTTCAACTTGGTGGTTTTCGAATAGATAACCCATTCTCGAGTCCGGTAACGACTATCGAGATGGTTCCTGATTCTACTTCGACTAATACTATAAAGAAGTAACTTTTAGAATTATCGCTACCGGTTCACTCAAGGACCGGTGGCGCAATGGTTAACGCAGGATTCTTATAAAGTCAAGATTGTTGGTTCAAATCCAACCCGGTCCACCACGTCGAAGGAGATAATATAAAGATCAATTATGAATATCAAATTATATACTAAAATCAGTAACTGTAAGAAGTGTGGATCAGAAGCAGCATTACAAAGAAGTGAAACTTTACTTTCAATTAGAGTAAAGTGCAGCAAATGTGATAACGCAACACCATTTGAATGTTTTTCTCCTGAAGCCATTGCTGATTGGGAAAGAAAGAATAAATGAAACTGTTTGAAAAGGGATGGAAGAAAGTTGGAAAAGATTTTGAAAGAGATGGTCGAATTTCCTGTTCTCTTCATTTTCAAAAATCATTTTGTGGATTAGGACTTGGGTGTGAAAAATACTATGGTTGTAGTAATGATATAACTGAACAGTATATTGTTTATAATTTCAAGTTCTATCTTGGTCCTTTGATTTTCAACGGAACAATCTGTGGTGATTCTTTTCCGCTTAAAATATCTAATGATGATCTGTACGAAAACAATATGAACTGAGATAGGAAGTTGTTATGCCAAACACTAAAGAACTAGGAAAGATTACATCTGTTCATTTTGGACTTGGTGGATATCAAGATTGTCAACTTGGATTATCTCTTAGTTTCGAAGGTAAGAATGGTTGGGGTTGTGGTGTATTTATTGGTAACTGGGATGTAAATTCAATCAAACACAGTAAGGGTTGCAAGTGGACTGAGAAAGATCGAAAGAAATGGCATGATGAATTATGCCGAAAAGTTTCTGAAATCTTAAAACAAGCTAAAGTAAATGATGTTTCAAAACTTTTAAATATTCCGGTTGAAGTTGAATTTGAATTTAATACGTTGAAGAATTGGCGTATTCTGGAGGAAGTACTGTGAGTAGTGGAATGAATTGCAATTGTAAAAAATTAATTACTTTCTGTTTTGAAATTGAAACTGATATCAGAACTAACTATCGAAAAGATCTTGTTAAAAGATATAAGGGGTGGTTTGGTACTGAATGCACTCTTCGAAATATTAAGTTTTTAGCTAAAATTTTCAAATGGAAAAATGAATCTCCTCTTACTCCAGAAATTGAAAAGAATATGATCGAAAACTCCAATGATCCAATACCTAAATTTATGAGTGAGTTTGCTAAAAGAACAGATTTATCGATAGTTTATCGATCAGAAATGATTGTTCATGAAATTGCAGTAAAATTAAAAACTGTTGCAAATGCATGTTCAGAAGAAAAAATGTTTATTTCTGTTAATGATATGTATACTTTACTTGAGTATAAAGCAAAGATGAATGAGAGAAAATGGAAAGAAATACCATGTCAATCGTAGATAAAATTATCAAAGATCTTGAAGAAGAAGGAATTGAATTGATGGTTTTTGATAATCGACCAAGGTATGGTGATACTACATCTTGGGAAAGAGCAGATAAAGAAGCAGCAAGAAAGATTATTGCTAAATCAATTGCTGATTATATCTTGAAGAAGGATTAGTTATTTTGATTTTAGAAAAAATTATAAATTCAGGGATAGCTCAACGGTAGAGTACGAAACTGTTAATTTCGGCGTTGGAGGTTCAAATCCTCCTCCCTGAGCCAGCTTTTCGACAAACTCAAAACCTTATGGTTTTGACAAGGCTTCGAGCCACGTGGGCCAGTTTAATCACGGGGCATCTTATTCTGGATAAATTATGGCAGATCTAAATTGCAAAAAATGTGGTAAGTTTATGGGTACTCTTGAAAAGGGTGTGCTCCGTAATGGCTATGTTATTTTATGCAGTCAATGTTGGGATCGAGCAGATTCAGCAATTCAAATGGCTGAGTTTGCAATATACTCAACAGCAGATCAAGGTACGCCAGATTTTATCAAGGATCTTTTTGGGAGTTTTAACAAAGGTACAAAATGAAAAAACAAACCATTAAAAAATCCAAATTGAAAAAGTTATTGAGACCCATGTTTACAAGTACTATTATGTTTGGTTATGCAACTGAAAAACAAGTAGACAATCTTTTAGATACTGCACTTTCAAAAGGTTCAAAATGAAAAAACTCACAGTAACTTTAATGTGCGGTATTCCTGGTAGTGGTAAATCAACCTGGATTAAGAACAATAAAAAATCAAATGTTGATGTTGTTTCTTTAGATGAGATTCGAAAAACAGTGTATGGTCATCAATATCATAAAGATGCTGATGTTTGGATTCTTGCTTTTTCAACATCGATGGCTTCATTATTGCTTAAACAGAACAGAAGTATCATTATTGACGCCACTAATATTTTACCTTTTATGAGAGATACTTGGCGCAAACTTGCTAACCAATATGGTGCTGTCACCGAAATGATATGTTTCGAGATTCCATTAAAAGTATGTATTGAAAGAAATAATAAACGACCAAAGAAACAACGTGTACCGACCAGAATATTAAAACAATTTGCAGCGGCATATAGCCCACCAATTCTTTCGTATGAACCTTATGATAAGATTGTTTATATAAAAGAATAAATTGTTTTAATTTGGTATTTCTTTAAGAAACAAAAGAAATTCTTTAAACCTTTGAATTTCTTTATCAGGATTAGAAAGAAATTCTTGTTCTGGGATGTAGTAAATCATACACCCCAACTTCCAAGCAATTCTCAATTCTCGTTTTTGATCTTTCTCACTTAACTCACCATTTGATTTAAAATGATGTGGTTCAAGAACATCAATACATAAGTTATATTTCTTGATATACCCATCTGGAAATTTTCCTACTTTCTTAGATGTGGTGTGGTCATTTCTGAGAATTTCTTCACCCGATTCGGTTTGAATACGATTGAGAATGGATGTTTCATTATTTCCTATACATGGATACATTGGTTCACCATTAAACGATTGCCGTTCTACTCGTTTAATTTGACCAAGACTTAATTTTAATTTATGTTCTTCTGTTAGATTCTTTCCTGTTTTTACTAGAGACATCTTCAATTTAGTTTCAACAGAATGTTTCTTAACCCCGCCACTATGGTTTTTAGATATTTTTAATGTGGTTTCTTTTGATGATTTCTTACCTTTTGACCAAGCAACTTTTCCTCTGCAACAGTGCCCGTTTAAAAACCTATTCTTTTTATTAATTGTTTCTCTTCCACATCCACACTCGCATAATTTTATTTTTAATTCTTGAGAAATATGAAGTCCGATATGCGCATTATGCATTTTTAATTTAGTTTTTTCGGAAAGTATTCTTCTTCTGCTGTTATGTCCATTTATAAATCTGTGTTTTTCACCAACAACTTCTTTACCACAACCACACTCACACATTTTACTCATGATTCTCTTCACCATTAATTTGTTGAATACCATTCTTTTCTTCTAGAAAAACAATGGCTTCTTCAATAAGACGATAGATTTTCTTTCCGGTTACATCAGAAAGTTTTTTCAGACGTGTATGCCAATTTGTTTGAATCAGAATACTTCTCCAATGAATCGATGTTGACATGAATCCTCCTTATAATAATTTATAATTTATTCGGATTGATTTTCAAAACGAAATCAAAAATACTTCCTTAGAATAAAATAAAAGGATTATTAAATGACTAAAACAATTCTGTTTGACACCCATTGTCACGTATTCAATGGCAGTATTATTCAGGATATGATTCATCTTCCACCAATCTTAGATGGTGTGATGAATTTAACATCAAAAGAAACAATGTTAAAAGGTTGGTCTGGATATATATCTCAGACAGCTGGAATCTTTGTTGATTCTGAAGTTGCAAATAATGAATATCTTACAAAGACAACGTTGAAACATTTTCCGAATGCTTCTGCTTGTGCAACTGTACCATTAATGATGGACATTCATTACTTATTTTCTGATTCAATGCAAGCGGGTCAACCAGCACTTGATGGTGTTTATAGTGTTGACAATCTTCAAAATCAAATTGATGATTTACGATATCTTTCTGCAAGAGGGAATTGTTATCCTTTCTTTGCTGTAGATACTCGAAGAGCAGGAGTTGTTGAATCTATCATTGATGGAGAACATGTTACAAAGACAGCTGGAAGATTCTTTGGTGTGAAGATGTATCCAAGACTCGGGTATCATCCAATGGCTGGAACTCTACCTGCAATGTATGAATATTGCGCATCAAAGAATATTCCAATTATGACTCATTGTTCAGGAACTGGTTTCCCAACATGGCCATCTTCATCAGATAAATTTTGTAGTCCAGAAAACTTTAGACCAGCACTTGAAGCGAATCCAACTTTGAGAATTGATTTTGCTCATTTTGGTTGGAGTAAACCAGACTGGGCTAACAGTATTATTGATATGATGTCGAAGTACCCAAATGTATATTCGGATCTATCATGCTATACTAGTATGAGCAATTTAAATGATTTTAAGAAAGCATATTGGAATATTGATATCGTCAAGCAGCGTACTATATACGGAAGTGATTATGATATTTTTTACTTCACAGAAACAGGTACTGACTTAGATGATTATATCAATAATTTTCAGAAAGCTTTTACTACAGAAGAACTAAATAATATGATGACTGTACTTCCTGAAAGATATCTATTTTAGAAAAAAATATGTATAAACCGGACAGTAATGACCCCTATCCTCATCGGCACTTATGGGAAGAATATGAGGACAAGGATAAAAGAACAGGTAAAAAGAAACTGGTAGAAAAATGCAAATTTTGTCATATAGTAAGAGATTCACAAAAAAAGTAATATTACTAACATTGTTAGTTAATCTTAGTTTTTTGTGTGGTTGTAATGGATGTTGTTCAACCCATTCAACCGGACCATTTAAAATTGTGAACAAAATTCACAACAACCAATGGGTTGATAAAAGTGGTTCTGTTTCTGTTATTTACAGTAATCAATATTATCTTGTTGTGAGCAGAACTAATTCGTGTGGTCAGGCTGAAGTAAGAACATACCAGACTAGTTCTAATCAATACTTTACTGTGAAAGCCGGTGATATATGGATAAAAAACCAATAAGAGATATTGTAAAAGATCACAGATGGCAAAAGATTCGTGAGAGTTTATTAGGCAAATGGAAAGAAAGACCGTCGTGGTGTTGCCAGCAATTAAAAAATTATCTTGGTAAATTGACTGGTGCATCGAATGATGAGTTACGGATAATCGGAAATTATTTGGTGGGATCTGGATTTCGTATGGGTGTGATAAAACATCCATGTATAAATCAATTGCGTAAAGAAATCTCAACTGAAATTAGTGAAAGAAAAAGTCAGGCAAGGTGGTATTAAGGTATGAATGAACTTGATGGTCTGCGAATGGGTCGTCGGCAACTTGAAGTTGAAATTACTCGACTTGAAAGTAAGTTAGATGAATTGAAAGAACAGAAGAAGCAGAAGGATCGTAGAATTTCTCAGTTGACAAATTCTAACATTCCTGCCAGTACTGCAAAACCTGTAAATACTTTTGGTCCGTCACTTTTTGGTTGAGGAAAAAGAAAAATGAAAATTATGGTTTTGAGTGACGGTACAACTTTTACAAGTATTCATGGTTGCCAAATTGTAGAAGTCGATGAAAATTTAAACGACGACGAAATTGAAGATTGTCTTAGAATCATAAATCAAGAATATACAGATTGCTATCATGCTAAAGTTCTTGGTAGTTTTGATTGTGATGGTGTTTTTCATGTTGGGGTTTCACCCACTAATGGAAATATGAATTCGATTAAGGTAGTATAGAATAAATTAAAAAGATGATTATAATGGGTCTGAACCGGTATCGATTTAGGAACGGCAATAGATGCTGCGTGTCGAGGTATTTGTTGGTTACCCTCGTTAAAAAGGACTGACTGCAATAACGAACAACATCGTTAGTTTCTTCCGTGCCCCCGCTCTCGCAGCGGCTTAACGGATGGGTTCCCTTGAGTGTCCAGTAGAGGATGACCCATCGACACAGGACAGATTAGTTAAGTGAATGCTTAACAGATATCAGATATCAATTCGTCAGAAATGACTACACACGTAGATGTATCGAAAGCAGTCTTAAACACGGGAGTTCAACTCTCCCCAGATCCACCACTCGATTCGCCTCCACTATAGAATAAATTAAAAGTGGAGTAATAATATGAAAATTGGTACTTTAAATAACGTGAAAGACAGAAAATGTAAATGGTGCAATACAGAATTTAAAAACTGTACTGGTTCTAAATTTTCTAATCATGTGAGATGGTGTAGAAAGAATCCGAATTTAGATATTCAAAAAGAAAAAGAGAATTCGAAAAAAATGGCTGAAATTTCGAATTCTAACACACACGGAATTAGACAATATCATATTGTACAATGTAATTATTGTTTTTCTTATTTTGTAGTTGAGAAAAGAGAGAAAACATTTCTTAAAAAGAAAAAATTCTTTTGTTCAATGAGTTGTAGAAATACAAGACCGCACAGTCATACAGAAGAAACAAAAAATAAAATTAGAAACCTCGTATGTAAAAACGGAAAGACACTATCCGAAAATACAAAAGATTTATGGAAAGATCCAATTTATTCTAAAAAAGTGATGGCTCATAATCCTTGTTTCACATCAAAAGGTGAACGAGAATTAAGAAATTGGTTTATTAATACTTTTTTAGAAGAAGAGTGGACTTATGGTGGCTGTTTAAGATATAATGATTTGGGTATTACCAGAGACTTATATTCCAGCAAGTTAAAAGTTAATATAGAATATGACGGCGAGTGGCACTTTAAAGATCTTGTTGGACAATTAGAATCAAAGCAACTGAAAGATCAAGCTTTGGAATCTTGGTGTATTGAGAATTGTTGGAGACTAATTAGAATTAAAGATGAGATTTATCAATCAGATCCTGAAGGTTGGAAAAACACAATTAGAAATGAAGTTCTGAATGGTACTGAACAGATAGTAAAGTTTTACTGAAAAAGGAAATCTCGATGCCTGTACGTTTCTGTTTCAAAAAGCCAGATGGCGAGAATGAAATGTTGAATGATATTGACGATAAGATTGCTGCATATCTTGGTGAAACTCCGAGTACAGAGTATAACCACTTCATGGATTTTATTTCTGATATGGGTTTTGGAGTACTATATCGCATGGATGGTTGCTCTATTGATGAAGCAAAATTCAATGCTTGGTTAGCTGATATTGAAGCGAAAGAACCTGATCGATATAATGGGATTGTAAAAAGTAATAATGGTAAACTGATTCCGTGTCTTCGTAAGTTCCTTTATCAGGATTATACGTTCAAGGCATGGAGGTAAGAATTTGATTTTATGGTGGGGTGGCAGAGCCCGGTTGAATGCATCGGCTTTGAATACCGACGTACCGCAAGGTACCGTGAGTTCGAATCTCACCCCCACCGCCAGTATCGAAACTGTTAAAACGGAGAGATGACTGAGTGGCCAAAAGTAGAAGTTTACTAAACTTCCGAACCGCAAGGTTCCGAGGGTTCGAATCCCTCTCTCTCCTCCAATTTAAACTAGAAAGAAAACAATGGAACCAAAATCCTTCATAGAAATGACAAGACCTATGCACAAAGAAAAAGAGATTGGTCCCATCGTGACTCATGACTTTCCAATTATTAGTCATAAACTAAAAGAGTCTAAATGGGACAAAGTTTACTGGTTCTTATATGGTATCTTCGTAAGACCCTTTAAGAATGCTACTTATCATCTTCGACAAAGATTTATCAATAAGTTATATCTCATTGATACCAAACTTGATCGCGGTAAGTATTATGATACTGATTCAAGAATGTTATATGGTATGATGAGTCTTCTCTGTCAGTATATTGAGATTGAAAAACCAATGGAATCAATTAACTGGACAGATGACGATCATCATTTTAATGCTTACTTTAACATGATGGATTGTTATATCTGGTGGAAGAATTATGAAAATCGAACTAAAGAAATTGATCGTGCTTTAGATACTTGGTATGCAAGTTCAAAGCAAGATAAGAATGGTGACTGGTTAGCTAATCTCAACAAACCACAATCAGTTCAATCAGAAAAATTATTTAAGCATCTTCATGATCTTGAAAATCAATTAGAAGAAGAAGAAGAAGAAATGCTGGTTAGGCTAGTCAGAATCAGAAAATATCTTTGGACGTGAGGTAGAAAATCATGCCTAATATTTCAGTACTAAGTGATCCTTCTGATCACGGTGGAAAGATTATAGATGCAAATCAAAAAACAGCAACTTTAACAGGGAAACCTATTGCTGTTCAAGGTGCACAACACAAGTGTCCTAGAACTGGTCACGGCACAACAAAAATCACAGCTATTACTAAAGTATCAACAGCGGAAGGTAAACTGATTATCACAACCGGTGCAACCGCAGGATGTGGTGCTAAAATTCAAAGTCCTGATAGGAAAGCAACAGCTGAATGAAAAAAATAAATATATTATCGATGTTTATATTAATAGTAATAATCTTTCTATTATCGATCTTTGTTTATCAAATTAGAAATGATCATACTAAAAACATTGAAATTATGATTATTCCAAATAATGTGAATGAATTTGAAGTCCCAACTAATTTTAATGGCAATGTTGTTAGTTGTGGATTTGTTACAAACGTAACCGAAGATATGATCTGGTATCGAATTTCTGAAAGAACCTATGTTCGAAATTTTAACTTTCCTCGCAGTAAGGAATAGAAAATCATGAACGAAGACTTCATCACTTCTATGTTCGGAGCCAATATTTCTCAAGATATAAAGTTTAGATTAACTGAGAAAAGTTTTAATCAATTGAATTGTTTTTTTAAAGATCAATGCGATTATATTGATGATGTTGATGGTTTTGTTGTTAATTTTTGGCTTGATAAAACACATCTAAGTTATGAACATTTGAGTACTATGATTGAAGCACAATTAGAATTAGAACATCTATTAACATTATCAATTAAAAGTAATAGAAAAGAATTAAAGAAACTACTTCTTGGTTGTAATGGATATTCTGATCATGAACTGGATATTAAACTCCACGAAGATCCTGATACTATTGTTGACTATATGTCACTATTAGAAATAGTTTCATCAGTTAATGTATTTATGAGACAACTTGATAAGGTTATAAAAAATAATGACAAGCAATGATACAAAAAGTATTGTAGTAATTATATTACTAGCTATTGGAATAGTACTTTGTGCAGCTAATATTTTTACAGGCAATAAAACTTTTGGAACATGTGGCATAATAGTTGCTTCTGGAGCAACAGCTTATTGCTGGTATGAATTGTGTAAATTGGTTAATAAAAAATGAAAAGAATAAATCCATCATTGGAAACTACTGTTAATGTATTAATCTATACCTTGTGGGGTGAGTGTAGAGGTGAATCATTTCAAGGTAAACGAGGCGTTGCTTCTGTAATTTGGAATAGAGCATTAAAAGAAATTAAGAAAAATTCAATTGGAATGATTGATGCTCTTAAGCAAGTTTGTTTAGCACCTCATCAGTTTAGTTGTTGGAATGATGACAATGCTTCTTTACAACAAGAAGTAGATCAAAGTTCAGATGCTTGGTATGATATTATGGCCATTGTAACTGATATGGTTAGTACTGTTACTTTAGAAAATGGGTCATACAAACCAATTTTCGATGCTACTTTTTATCATGCTACATCATGTCATCCATATTGGGCAGATGAATTTATTGAAGTAGAACAAATAGGAAATCACATCTTTTACAAAGAGAAGTAATTTTTCATGGGCTGTTAGCTCAATTGGTAGAGCACGTGCTTTGCAAGCATGAGGTCGCCGGTTCGATCCCGGCACGGTCCACCATTTTCAATTAAGGAATGTATCATGGATGCAACTGAAGCAAGGAAATTATCCAATGTATCGCTTAGCGGTATAATTATTCAGCCATTTTTAAAAGAGATTCATGCTAGAATTCAAACAGCTGCAAAAAATGGTAAATTTGAAATCATGGATCCTTTTTCAAGTATTACAGGAAAATATCCCACAATTGAAGAACAGGGAGCAATTATGGTAGAATTAATTAAGTTGGGTTATAAGGTAGTTGAACATCCAAATCCAGATCCCGGTCATCCTTGTTCTCGTTCATATACAACTATCTCATGGTAAAGGAATTTTCATGGAAGACACAGAAGCTATTGAAGAAAAAGATGCTAATGATATCATGCAGGAATATTTAGATGAGATGAAATTTCATTGTATGGAAGGTTCTTCTGGAGTTTTAGCAATTAATAAGATCTGTAATGATCTTGGTTATAAGGATGAAGGATTTAGAAATGGATCCAGCATAGAAACAATGTTAGCAGATAATCCTGATCTTGTTATGACAATCGTTGAATGGATCATTGCACATTTAGATAAGATCCCAGAATGGAAAATCGCTCTAACTTTTGAGGAGAACCCACCCAATGATAACTGAAATTAGCGAGTATAAGGGATCACCGGTTTTTGTGATTAAAAAAGATGCTGATGATAAGTATCCCTTTTCGTTCGGTTGTGCTAAAGCCAAACTTATGATTGAAAATATTGAAGCAATTAAGGCGTTTGTTGCAGAATGCGATACTAAAAAGACCAAGTAGAATAAAATATAAAGGTTTATTCTATGAGATGCAATGTTGGTGTAAATCCTATTTTATTAGCAGATCAGCATTTGATTGCAGAGTATCGAGAAATTCCAATGCTGGTTGGGAGTCTTGAATATTGGAATTGGGAAATTAAATCGCCTATACCTCAAGTTTTTAATTTGGGTGTAGGTCATATGAATTTCCTTAAAAATAAGTTAAGGTATGCGCAACGTCGACATGATGCAGTAGTTGCAGAATGTAATAGACGAGGATTTAAATGCGATACTTTAAGAATGCATTTAAATGGTCTCCCAATGGAATTCTGTCAAGATTGGAATCCAACAATCGAAGACAGTATGAAGTTGAGAGCCAGATTAAAATGGAAGCTCACTAACAAACAACAACCTTTCTGGAGGTATAACAGAAAGTGTTTAACTAATGAAGAGTTGAGTAAAATGATAACTGATATTGAGAATAGTGAGTTGTTTTATGTTTAAATTACCAGATATGAAATTAACAGAATTGGGCGAGAAATTGTCTATGGTAATACAGTTACCAGTTAAGGCTCCTTCTCCGATTATAAGTTATGTAAATATTTCAGTTTTGAACAGTCAAATAAAAGAAAGAACAGATACCATGAATGAGTGCTGCGAGAAGAGTAAGGGTAAGTGCAACTGTGATGGACATTTCAAGAACCCGAGTAAGGTTCGGAAAGAGAAGCTTCAAGAGTTTCTTAAGAAGTATGAAGCACGTGATTTGCGTTTTGCATATTTCCGTTCTATTCGTCATCCATCCATCTATATCACTGCAGTTAGTGTCCTTGATCGAAAGACATGCATCCTGAAGGTTGCTTTTGCTTTCTCAAGTCCCAAGGATACATTCTGTAGAGCTGAGGGTAAGATCAAGTGTTTTACCAAGATTGAGATTCCTGATCATGGTCATGTTACTTCTGTTCCTTGGCTCGAGGATGGACTGCTGTCTATTTATCTTGCCTATAATCGGATGAAGCAGAAGCCCGAGAAGCTTGCGTTGACTAAGTTTGATGACTTGGAATTCGCGGGTAGAAATTATTAAAAATTCGAGGGTGATAGAGTAATATCTATTACCCTATTCTTTTGCCCCCATAGCTCAGATGGATAGAGCAATGGGTTTCTAACCCATTGGTCGCAGGTTCGAGTCCTGCTGGGGGCGCCATCATTTGGAGATATCAAATGCCTCTTGTAGAACCAGGAATGTATTTTAGTAGTATAGAATTTTATCAAGATTTTCTAGAAATTGCTGGTCATGATTTTTTAAAAAATCCAACCGGAGTAATAAAATACGAATTTCTTAATATTGTATTCAAGTTAAATTTTAGAACCAAAAAAATTACAAGATGTGATACAAAAGAAACTAAGTCATTTACATATCATAATGGCACAGTTTTATTTGAAGCTTTTAATTTAAATAAGAATGTTAGTATTAGTTTAAGGGGTGGTAATGTCAATAAAGAGATGGTTCAATCAATCATTAAATAAAAATGATTTATTTGGTGTTCATATTAGAGAGACGTATCAATTTTTTAGAAACAGAAAAACAAAGGAGACAGATACAATGTTCAAGAAACTAAGAGCGTGGTTGAATGGTTGCACAGTTAAAGAAGTTGAAGCTTATGAGTCAGCAAAGAATTCAAATGTTAAAAAAGATACTCAAACAAAGATTCGTAATACACTTGAGTTTCTTGAAAATAATAAAGATAAGGATTGTACGGTTAAGATTCTTGTTCCTAGACAAGTCACACCAATTCCTTATGGTGATGCAGCTTATTTTGCATCGTTGAAGATGGATATTGCTTCTAGAAGTATTAATCTAGTTGCTAACAAACATTTATATAATAATTCTAATACGTATATTAAGATCTATGAAGATCTATTAACTGCTGTCGATAAGGCAATTACTGATTCGGGTCTTGTGATTGCTGGTGGAGAAAAAACAAATACCCCAGTAGTAACAGAACTGCCTCAGCAATTGATTGATGCAATTCGTAAAATTACTAAGGAAGAATTGAAGAATTTTTCTGATTCAGATCTGGGTCTTCGTTCTCGTGGTCCTTGTTTTGATGGATCAGCTGAGAATACATTGGTTGAGAAGAGACAAGAGTTGACTCAAGTAATTCAAAAGATTGCTGAACAAGAAGTAAAGAAATTACCCGATTGTGATCTTCATGATCACGGTCATGTATGTTCTTGTCGTGTAATTGGTCCTGGTCAATTTCAACCCAATGATCCGGATGGTTCAAAGGCTAGAGAAGAATTAAATAAGATTATGACTACACCAGTAGGTACTAAGATTATACTCCCGACATACGGTGAACCTGTTGCGAAGATGGTTTCTCAGCCTTCAGATCCAACTTCTATTATTGATGCTGTTGGTCATTATTCTGAAACTAGAGAAACACAACAGCCACCAACAGGTTCTGCTGAAGCGGTTGCTCATCAAGTTGAATTACTTCAAAAATGTGCTCCTAAACCAGTACTAACAACGATTCGACCAGCTTCTGTTTGGTCTCCAACGGCCACAACAAATGATTTGGTTGATGAGGAAGTTGTTATTGATTCTGAAGATAATAGTTGTGAGACACTTGGTGCTAGAATACTGAAGAGTTCAACTACAACCGATGAAGAGGAAGTAGTTATCAAGGATGTCTGCGTTTATGAAAAATGATAAGAAGTCATTAGAAGTTACAATCTGTGTCAACAATGAATCATATACCTATGGTAATATTAGTGACTGGGAAGCTCAATCATGCGGGTCGACACACCTGAATGTAACTTTGAAATTTAATGATGGTGATGATCCTGTCACCATCTTATTAGGTTCTGGACATACAATGATAGTATCAGTTCAAGATGATGAAGAAACTTAAAAGGACAACTGAACGTGAAGATTAAGAAAGCAGAATCTATTGGACTTGCTTGTCAAATTGCATTTGAATATGAAAAGTGGGGATGGGAACATATTTCTGATATGTTAGCAACTTATGAGTATCCCGAAAAGCCACCGTGCGATGGTGATACTCTTCTTTATCTTTGTAATACAGCTGCTAAACATAAGAAAGATGGATTGGATTTTAAAGCTACTGAAAAAGAAATGATGAAGATGAAAAGGATAGCAGCATGAAGTGGTGTATTACTATCATATTAATTCTTTCATTGATAGTTCTTGGTTTTAAATTAAACCAAAATAATGAGTTGGTTAATTTTCTTAAAACTCCAAAAGAATATAATATATACCACGTATCATATCAATATCAAGAAACTAATTCATCTACATCATTTTCAGTAAATAGTTGTGATGTTGCTGTTAATTGGACTAATAGGGCAAATACTATCTCTAATATAATTTATATCGAACTTATACATAAATATCCAGCTTTAGTAGATAAGACTGTTGTACTTACAAGTATAACATTTCTTGGTCATGTAAGAGATTAAACTAGTTTCAGGCGAGATAGCTCAGATGGTAGAGCAGCAGACTGAAAATCTGCGTGTCAAAGGTTCGATTCCTTTTCTCGCCACCACGTTTGCGGTGAGGTCGCCTAGTGGCAATGGCAGGAGACTGTAAATCTCCCGGTTAACCCCTACGAAGGTTCGAGTCCTTCTCTCACCACCATTTAAAGAAAAACTATATCATGAACAATGAATGAACTGAATGTAATTTACCTTTCGGACCTGTATGGAGTAAAGATTATAAAACTCCAGTAGATTCTTTTACATTTCGAGGTTTGAATAAACCAGGAACTTTGATTGATACTGCAATGGGAAAATATCTCATTGGTCATATAAATGTACTAGGTGGTTCATGCGATGATTGTATGGAATTCAGTGTCGATACAATTATTATACGATATAAGATAATTTCGTTAGAAGACTAATCACAAAGGAAAACAAAATGGATCGTAACAAGAAGACAAAGAGTTTTGGTTGGAAGATGCGTAAAGGGGATAGCTTTGCAGCAACATCTCTAAATGACGCAGCAAAAGCCGGTGCAGAAGCTGGTGAAGCTTTGAAGAAAATTCCTTTGACAAAGCAACAGAAAGATCATCAGAATTTAGAAAGTACTTTGATTTATCTTCTAGAACATTTTGATGAATTTGTATCCAGTTGCTCAGAAGCAAGTCATTTAATGGCAATTGGAATTTCATGTAAACATGGTGAATTTTATCTTGATTATGGTCATGATTCAGTTGTTAAAGAAATTGACAAACATCGAAAAGAACTAAAGAAAGCAAAGAAGAAAAAGTAATGACTACTCCAGATGATATTGGTGCTGAAGGATTTGTTACCGCAGAAGATATTTATAATATTTTGATGAGACATTGGAGAACTCATAAAGTAGGTTTTGCTCTTGAAGTTGATTGGATTATTAAAGATGATGATAATGAAGATGTAAAAGGACCAGATGGAATAATTGGGTGGTGGAATGGATCAAATCCAATTAATGATCTTCGAATTGAACCAAAAGTGGTTCGTGCTATGGTTCATTATATTATGTCAAATTCAGACAAGTTTCATAAAAATGAAGATTGGTATTATAGAATGAATCTTCATTATAAAGATTTTCAATTGATTGCTGATGATATTAACGAAGTAATCACAAAGGAAACCAAGTGAATATCGAAACTATCCCTTTTCAAACACTAAAAAATGAAACCGAAAACAAAGAGGGTATTGTTTGTTTAGGTTGTGGTGGTGAACTTTCTGCATGGGTTGATGGTGTTACTAAAGTGTTGAATGATGAATCTATCGCAGCAGGAACACCAGAACAGTTATGGGATAAAGTTTATAAAATAGAAACATCCGGTGGTCGAATTGATTTAGCTTTTGTTATGAGTAATACACCCGGTCTATTTAATGGTGACAAGATGGCAATGTGGCGTTTGCGGTTTGGAGATTGTTCTTGGATCTCTGATTATAAAACTAATTACGCAACTGATTTTTAAAATATTAGTTCGAACCCACAATTATAATTTTAAAATTATAATTGTGGGTTGGTATACTTGGTTCTGTGTCTGCCTAGAATAAATTAAAAGGTGGTACATGAACTTATGCCAATATGGATGTGAACAACAAGCATTATTTACTTTAAAGAATGGTAAATACTGCTGCTCATCTAGTTATAATAAATGCCCTGCTGTCAGAATTAAAAATGCTTCTGGTGTAAAAAAATCGTATCTTAATGGAAGAATTACATCAAAAGATTATCCACCCGAGGCGAGATATAAAATGGGATCTTCTGGTCGAGGAAAAACAAAGTTTAATTGTGAACATATAAAAAGGAATATAGATACATATAAAAAGCATTTAAAAGAAGGAAAATTTATTCCTGTTTTTTTAAATAGGAAACATTCTAGAGAATCTATTAGAAAGATTAGAGAAGCAGCAATTGATATTGTTGAAAAACAATGTTTGAACGGAGCGCCTATTTTTCCGAGAGTTGGAAAAAACGAAGATTCCTGCTTTCAGATCTTGTCTGAATTGATATCGTATCCTATACATCGAAATATTAAAATAATTGGTTATTTCCCGGATGGTGTAATTCCTGAATTAAAAATAATAATAGAATTTGATGAATCTTTTCATTTTAATACAGATGGTTCATATCTTCAACGTGATATTGATAGGCAGAAAGATTTAGAAGATGAGGGTTATATATTTTACAGAATTAAAGAACATGAATGGCTTTCGAATCGAGAAACAATAATTGATGATTTTTTGGGCAAGTGGCGAAACTGGAAATACGCATAAGACTTAGGATCTTATGATTAAATTCATGCGGGTTCGAGTCCCGCCTTGCCCACCATTTATACATGAACAAATAAATAGTTATAAATTAAAACAATGAGGTGTATTATGGGCGGATTCATGTTTAACGGATTGTTTCTTGGAATATCAACCCTAGTATGTTTGATTGGATTAATTGGATTACTTGTGTTGTTAGCTTTTAAAGATAAAGACAGTACTAGTATAGGAAGAATTCTTTCTCAGGTTACTTCAGCTAAATGGATTTTGACTGTATTGGCTGGTATATCTTTTTTGATGTTTAGTGCTTCCGTTGTGATTGTAATTATTCATCAAAGAGATAAGATTGATACTGCATTAGCTGTATCGATGATGGGTAATTTACTTATCTTGATTCAGAGTGTTTATAACTTGTACTTCAATAGAAAAGATGATCAGAAACTAAATTCTTCAGATCAATCTAATGATAATTCACCCCAACTAAAGAAACCACAATTTACAAATACAATTCCGCCCATTGAAATCAAACCACCGGAGCAGAAATAATGGCTGATCGATATAAATGTCTTATTTGTGGAAGAGATAAGTTCTATAGAATGTGGCAACCACACAGGTGTGGTTCTGGTTTAACAAAGAACTGGAAGAAGATTGCAAAACTTTATGGAATTATAGGTCCATCATTTATTAAAGTGGAGAACGAAGATGTCAGTGATTAATGCTAAAAGTAGTATTCCTTCGATTGGTGATATGGTCGATCGAGTTCAGACAAGTACAAATAAAAAGTTTGCTCAAATCACATTTCAAAGCGGTAAGAAAATTATTCTTCCTATTGATGAATCTGAGTTTAATAAAGCAATTTCTAATAAACCAGTAGTCAATGATGTACAGCCACCCAAACAACTTTTGAAGAAAAAAGTAGTGACCGGTAGTAAAGTAAATGAGATGACTCGTAATAGTCCAGAAGATGCTGATTATAAAATGAAAGCAATAGCTACATTAGCTAAGATGCAAGGAAGTACACCAGCAGAAATTGAAGAGATGTTGAATTCTCAGAGAGTGTCGACTCAAGTTGTTTCAGAAAATGGAGCCGTGCCAGATGATGATTTTAAAGCAAAAGCTCAAGCAGTATTAGAAAAATCTCAAGATAGAGCAACTCGAATGGCTGAGCAATTATCAAGTAAGAATGGTGGAAAAACAGATAAATCATTCGGTGGAAAAACTTCAATTTCTATGTAGGTTATTTTTCGTGCCGTCCTGTAACTCAATGGTAGAGTGTCGCCTTTACATGGCGAAAGTTTGGGGGTTCGAGCCCCCCCGGGACGACCATTTTCTTATCATATAAAGATTTTAAATCTTTTCCATATTTGGAATATACATATTCAAATTGCACTACTAAATCTTTTCCAAAAAGAATAGTTAATTTATATGGGAATTGTTGAATTTTATATTGATCATTATCTTTAAGATAATTTTTAGTTTCAATATATTCATCTCCTTGTTTAAAATCAGGATAATAACTATGAGTTTTTCCATCCGGAGTGATGTATGGAAATGGTGTTTGATTTCTTTCGAATGTAATATTATGATCTAGGTTGTAAATAACCCACACTAGTTCATATGTACTATCACACCATATTCCTTTGTAGTATCCTTTAAATGAATTTCTTCCACCTTTATTTTCTGCACCAGGACCGCCAATTTTGCAAAATTTATTACCATTCTTTTGATCAATTACATTACATGCTTTAGAACAATAAGTTTTATTATTCCATTCAACTACTGTAAATGGTTTTGAACAAATTGGACATATTTTTTGTATTTTTTGATATTTTGAAGTTCCTTTGTTTGGTGGTGAAATACCAGAACATTTCATAGAAATTTTTCTTTTAGTTTCTTCAGAATGAACTTGTCTGTTGGCACATGACTGAGAACAGAATCTACCACTACCATAAGTTCCATCATGTTCATTTTTACATTTTTCACATGTCATACTAATCATCCTTTTTAATTTATTCGGAAGATATAACAGGTTCGATTTATTATTAGATGTGAACTTAAAAAGAACGTTATAGAATAAATTAAAATTACCGGAGAAAATATCAATGAAAACTCTCTTATCTATCGTGTTACTGTTATCACTTGGTTTTGTATCTGGTTGTGTAATGTATCCTGTACCGGCTAGAACATATTATGTTGAACCGGTACGATATTATGAACCAGTTTATTATGTTCCTGGACCAACTATCTATGTACATGATGGTTATTATCATTACAGGTAAATAAAGGAAGGTTTTTGTGCGTTTACTTATCTTGTCGGATATACATTCAAATTTAGAAGCTCTATTAGCAGTTCTAAAACATGTAAAAGAAGAAGCAGAAGAGACTTATGATAAAATTGCTTGCTGTGGTGATCTTGTTGGTTATGGTTCAAATCCAAATGAAGTAGTTGAGTGGGCAATTAACGAGAAGAAGAATGGTGGAATCTTTGTTATGGGAAACCACGATCAATCGATCTCAGGTGATTCAGATACTAGAGAATATAATCCTAGTGCTCGTTGGGCAATTCAGATTCAAAGAAAGATGGTTACTGAACCAAATAAAATTTTTCTTAGATCATTACAACATAGAATAGAATTTGAAAAGATAATGTTCATTCATGGTAGTCCTTCTTATTGGGAAGATTATATTCACGATGAACATGATGCCAGAATGAATTTTCAATATATCAGAGGTAACATTTGTTTTATTGGACACACTCACTATCCGGCGGTTTATCGTGATGAAAAAGGTATTCCGAAAATTGTAAATGTTGGATCTGTTGGACAACCAAGAGATGGTGATGCAAGAGCATGTTATGTTATTTTTGATACTATTACTAGAGAAATTATAACTAACAGATGCAAGTATGATGTTGATTCTGTTCAGAAAAAAATGAGAACAATTGATATGCCTAGTCATTTAGTTGATAGATTAGAAAAGGGAAAATAATGCCTGAACAAGTTGTAATTTTTGTAATGATTTTCTTTATCGGTGCTATTATCTGTGTTCTGTGGAAAACTATTCAGCAGTTTATTAAAGGTTAAATATGTTAAGCAAACATAAATTTATAAAATTATATCGTAAGTTACGTCGAAAGATGTATTTTAGATATAACAGTGAAAGCAATAGAAAATTGGCTAGAAAATTAGTTAAGAAGTATATTGATAAATACATATGGAATAACTATAAAGTAACCGAGATTATTTGTGATCAAAGAAATAATAATTCGGCACTTATAGATTCTCGTAGATTGATTGTTGATGTATATGCTGTTAAACTATTATGCCCCGAAAAAATAAATTTGACTTTTAAGGTATAAAATGGCAACCACCAAACCAGTATGGCGACTTCCTTATACTTATCCAAAACAGCAAGTTTCAGAAATGCTTAAAGAAATTTTCGATGGAACATCAACTTTAAAAAGTGATATGCGTCGAGAAATTCTTATTCAAGCAAAAGAATGTGGATTGATTGAATATCATTGGCCTGATAATGATGTTCATAATATGCCATTTGCTTCTATTGCTCATATCCCACAACCAGAAATACAGCGAGGAAAGCATTAGTTATTGGGTGTGGATCGATTTGAACTTGAATAAATTATAAAATGGAGAATATTATATGATAACATGTCCAATATGTGAACGAGAATTTTATCAAATGACAACTTCACATATAGTTCATCATAATTTAACATCCGATCAATTTAAAGAAATGTATCCTGAATTTAAAATGTCTTCTCAAGAATATATTGATAAAATAACCGAAAAGAATAGAATTCGAGGTGAACAAAAGAGATTAAATAATGAAACATTATATTATCAAAATCCAAAACGCTGTTTAATATGTAATACAATCTTATCATATCATAAAAGTAATCAAAATATAAAAGGGTATTGTAGTAGATTATGTTCAGCAAAGACAACTAACCACTCAGAGGAAACAAAACAAAAAATTTCAGAAGGAATGAACAGAAAATTTCAGTTGACAGGTAAATCGTTAAAAACAAAAATAAGTTATTGTAAAAATTGCAATACTGAAATGATTGGTATTTCGAAATTATATTGTTCTGATAAATGCCGAAAAGAACATTTACTGCCATTATGGCGAGAGAACGGAAGAATTCACGGATTGAAATCAGCAACTAAAAGATCACTTAGATCTAAAAATGAAATTGAGTTATATAGTCTTTTGAGTAATAATTATGTATGCACTCATAACGAACCATTTTTTGGTGGTTGGGATGCTGATATAATTATACATGATTTGAAATTGGCAATCTTATGGAATGGACAATGGCATTATAGTCAAGTTATGCCGGGTCATCATCTTTTACAGGTTCAAAATCGAGATATACATAAACTAAAATTGATTGATCAATTTGGATATAAATATATCATAGTTAAAGATTATGATAATAGAATGTCACCATTAAAAGCATATACTACAATATTAGATTTGATCAACAAGAATACTTTCAATGTAACTGTTTCATGAACAAGAAAGGTGTCAAATGAGTTCGGTTTGGATTACTGGAGATACACATGGAGAGCATCAGTTAGATCGTCTATCCAGTAAAAACTTTCCTGATGGAAAAGAACTAACCAAGGATGACTATCTAATCGTTGCTGGTGATTTTGGTCTTGTGTTTAGTAATAATCCACTAGATCACACTGAAAGATATTGGACAGCATGGTTAAACTCGAAACGATGGACAACTTTGTTTGTCGATGGAAACCATGAGAATCATGCTAGATTAGCAAAGTTGCCAACAAAAGAAATGTTTGGTGGGACTGTTGGTATTGTAAGTGATTCAATATTTCATCTTAGACGAGGTGAAATATATACAATACATAATAAGAAATTCTTTTGTTTTGGTGGTGCTTTCAGTCGTGATAGAGGACATAGGGTTTTAAATAAGACATACTGGGAAGAGGAAGTTCCTTCTTCTGAGGAAATGTCTTATGCTGTTCAGAATTTAGACAAACACAATAACGAAGTAGATTTTATTATAACTCATACTATCCCAAATGAAATTATGTCATCATTAGGATATGATAGATGGGATGCAATAGATTCTACTCGTAATTTTTTAAGTTTCATTGCATCGACTGTTAAGTTCGAAAGAATGTATAGCGGTCACATGCACGAAGATAAGGATATCTCAAAGTATTCTATCTTGTGGGACAGAATTATCAAAATCGTTTAAACTGTAAAACTGAAACGTGAAGGAAAGTTATGAAGAAGTTCGATCTTAGAAAGTTGTTGGATGGTATCACTTATGAACCGCAGTTGAATTTGATTGCGACGATGTTTAGTGATGTTGACAGATATAATCTTCCGGTCACTAAACATCTTTTCAATATCGATAATAAATATTACTTGCTTGCAGAAAATAATTATGCTAAGGTTGTTGTTGGGCCTGATTATAATTTTATCTTTCTAAAGCAAGATCGGTTTGGTTTGACTACTGGATTCTTTCAGAGATGGGGTAAGACAAAAGATGATAATCCAGATTTTGCACCCATTGGTCCAGAAATTCTTGATATTGAAATTAGTGTAAATGGTTGTCCGAATGCTTGTCCGTTCTGTTATAAGAATAACAAGAATGTTCCACCAACCAATATGACATTAGATACGTTTAAATCCATTATTAATAAAATGCCTCGAGTATTAACCCAAGTTGCTTTTGGTATTACTGGAGTCAAAACAAATCCTGATTTCCTTCCTATGATGAAGTATTGTCGTGAAGTTGGGATTCTTCCAAACTTTACATTGAGCGGAATTGATCTTGATGATACTATGGCAGATGAATTATCACAGGTTGCTGGTGCTCTTGCTGTGAGTGCTTATGCATCTGATAAGAATGTTTGCTATGATACTGTAAAGAAATTTACTGATCGAGGAATGAGTCAAGTTAATATTCATTTGATGGTCAGTCAACAGACATTGCCTTTTGTAAAAGAGGTTTTAGCTGATCGATTGACTGATCCACGACTCGAGAACATGCATGCAATTGTATTCCTTGGTGTTAAACCTAAAGGTCGAGCTAAGAATGAATATACTCCATTGACTCTTCAAGAGTATGGTGATATCGTTCAGTACTCATTGAAAGCAGGATTTAATTTTGGATTTGATTCATGTTCAGCTCCAAAATTTGAATCTGTAATTAAAGATACTGCTATTGATATTGAACCAGTTATTAAAGATCAATTGATTGAGTCTAGTGAATCCTGTGAGAGTTCATTATTCTCAAGTTATATCAATACTGCTGGCGAGTATTGGCATTGTTCTTTTGCTGAGAATGAGGATGGTCAGAATTTTGTAGATGTTACCAAGGCAAAGGACTTCATTGTCGATGTCTGGTATTCTGATACAGTTAAGAAATTCAGAGAGAATTCAATCAATACAATGGTTGGTGGATGTCGTCGTTGTACAGTATTCCCATCGATCAACCCATAGATATGTGGTTGGGTCTTCATTTTAATTAATGAAGACCCAACCTTCTTTTTAAGGAGTCATAAAAATGAATAAGAAAGATACACCATTACAATGTAGAATCGAAGAAGATTGTTTAGTTATTCGTATTGGAATATCCACGCTGGTTTTTGCTGCCGGTGAAGCTTTAGATGGTTGTAAGATTATAGATGAAGCTCAGTGGGCAAAAGATGTTGTTTGTGAAATGAATAATGAAAATGAAATCGGTGAAACTATTGTAACAGATATGATTGATAGAGCAACAAATATGGCTCTTGATAACGGAAGTGAAGCAGTTGATTATGAATTGCAAGGACATCAAATTGACAAGGAAGATTAATGAAAACAAGAACTAGTTTGGTTAGTAACTCAAGTAGCAGTAGTTTTATTTTGGTAGGAATTCCTATCGATATAGATCAATTGAATGCCACTCATATCATCCCACACTTTACAGATAAAAATAAGGTCACTCTTAGTACTGTAGTAATGGGAAAATATCTAGGTGAAGGACAAGATGTATTTTGTTTGACTGATCCTGGTCAATTAGCATTTATTAAAGATAATCCTGAATTTTTTGGAAATGTATTTATCAAATGTTTATATGTGTATGATCCGTGTGAAAGCAACATGCACACACTGAAAGAGTTAATTGATGCTGTTGGACCAGATGCTGTAAAGATGGTAGTTACTGGTGGCACAGCAGATCAAAGCAGTAGCTGGTCTCTTGATGCAATGCTTGAAAATTATACAGATGAACTTACTGAGAAAACAAAGAAAGATGTTGCAGAAACGTATAGAAAGAAATATAATCCAAAATGAAAACAAGAAATAGTTTAGTATCTAATAGTTCATCATCAAGTTTCATTATTGCATATAAACGGGGCGAGAAGTGTAAACATTGTGGTCGAAGCGATCCTGATCTTGAACAAATTATTAGAAGTAAAAGTAGCGAAAATAGTAACTATGAAGTATACGCTACTGGTAAAGATGAAATTATCAAACAAATGAAAACAGGATATGATGGAAATCCTGCCGAGATGACTGAACTATTTGATAAGATTAATAAACTTGATGATGATTATACTGTTATTTATTTCAGTATGAGTCATCATGATTTTGAGTTTATTGATGATGTTACTTCAGCGGGTCAATTACTTTATAGAGGTGAAAGTTGAAAACAAGAACTAGTTTAGTTAGTAATTCAAGTTCGTCTAGTTTTATTATTCATTTTAAGAGCATGTGGGCAAAACCAGAAGATAGGAATCTTCGTCTTTTAACTAAAGATGAAGAAAATATTCTTAAAGAGAATGGATATAAACTTTGTGAATGTGGTCATCCATCTCATCTTGAGAATAGATCAGATATTAATTGGATTACAAATAAAAAACAGTTAACAAAAGCTTATGTAGCTAGTTATGCTAAGTCTATTACTTGTAATCAGAATGATGAAATCTATTTTCTGTTAAAGAATAATATTCCTTTTACTGCAACTGCACATTATGGGCATGAAACTTATATTTATCCTAGAAATTCAAAATATTTGTTTTTATTCAACAATCCTGGATGTGATGCTGAAACATATCATCAAAGAGATACTGAGAAACAATTATCTCTATTAGTAAAAGATCATTTAAAATATCCAGTAGCTGAAAAAATTTTAGTTTCAAAGTTTATTAAGAAAGAAGAAAAATGGGAAAAAGAGTTTAAGGAGGAACACGAAAATGAAGATAAGGAATAGTTTAGTAAGTAATAGTTCATCGAGTAGTTTTATTTGCAGTCGTCCTATCTTTGAAGTTGCAAGTGATATGTGGAAGGCAATTACTTCAGATGATTGGGATGAAGACAGAACACAATCAGATGCTCGTTATAAGAACCTTCTTCCTCTGATTGAAAAGATCTGTAAAGATTCAGATGTTCAATCTGGAAAGTATGGTATCTCTATGCCTTCTTGTAATTATGATACTGAGATCTTAGTTGTTGATGGTAAGTGTCATATCAACACGTGTAATAATCATGATTGGTCTGGGATTGAAGGATTAGATTATGTACCAGAAGATTGGGATCAACCAGAAGAAACTTTTGGAGAAAAATTTTCTGGCGAACGAAAAGAACGACCAAAGATTGAAATTCCATCTGGTACTTTCTTCTATACCATTGCTCATGGTGGATCACTTCTTAGATCGAGTAATAAAACGATAAAAGGCAAGAAACTTATCTGTAAAAAGTGTCAAGACAAATGGGGTATGCAGAATTTAGATGCATGGGATCATTCTGGATACAACTACGAAGATCCTGATGGCAACTACTATTGTCCAGAACACTTCATAAAATTAGTAGTAATGCCGAAATAATAAGTTCCTGTTGGAATTTAGAATCCAAGTAAAGAAGGTGTCGTAGTATAAATATTACGATACTTTCTTTATTCCTTTTTTTAAGTCATCGCATATCAAAAATTCTTTAGTTAAAGAGTATTTACATATATGTAATGAATTTTGATACATACTGGAAAGATCGAAATTTATCTTGTTGTTCAATCTACCTTTTACATTCACAGTAAATTGAATCTTTGATTTTGGATTGATTCTTGAAACGACTTGTTCGAGTTCGTGTTTCAATCCGGTTCTTAGTAAATCAATATTACTTCCATGTTTTAGGTGACCAATCAGATGAACACCTTTTGGACTAGTAATCAATGTTTCATAATAACTAGTTCCAAGATCGTCTATCTTATCAGTTTCTAATTCATGTTCTAAGATCTTCAAAGCATACTGACAATGTTTCATTGAAAGATTTGGTCCAACATCTATGTCTACAATCCAATACTTTGTAAGTTCTGGATGAGTAACATATACAACATTAGTTCTTCCTGTAATTAGTTTTTCAAAGTTAGAACTAGTTAGTTGTATTGAAGATCCTTTTTGATTTCTGATCATGACCGTTTGATCATCAATCTTCATTAGAAATGCAACGTTTCTTCCATTTATCCATTTTAGCATCTTGTCTTTTACTGATAAGTAGTACTCATAAATTTGTTTCTCGGTTAAACCATGAGGATAGAATTTATTTTTAATAATTATATCAGATGGATGAGTTGGAAAAGATTCGTTTAAAAACGCATTAATAATTCTCATATAATTTATTCAGTTCGTTGACCAACATTGAATAAAAACTGATTACCATATATATTAATTTATGGTAAACCACTCTATTCAAACTTTTTTTGAAATAGATGGTTTTAAAAGATTGTATTTTATGTAAGTTCTTGACTCATTTTTTCTTCTGATGATTTATTAATAGTTAACTGATTAAAAAGGAGTTTTAAAACGATGTGTAAATATTAGGAGGAATTTAAAGAATGTCAAAAATAAGTGTGATATATGACTCATCTCAAGAAATTGAACAGATTGTTAAAGAAGTAGAACAGCATATAGATATGAAGAAAGATGAATCAGAAATATATGCTCTCGTTCAAAAAATCATTCAGACAGCTTTTGAAGAAGGTAGAAAATTTCAGAAGCAAATATCAATTAATTCATCCGTTAAAGACAGTATTATGAGCAAGACAGATATATGAATACCGAAGATCCAGTAATCTTAGACAAGATTAAGAAATTATTAAATTTAGCAAATCCCAATAACAATGGATCCGAAGGTGAGATACAGTCGGCATTTACTTTGGCTCAGAAACTTCTCAAAAAACATCATTTGACGATGAGTCAAATAACAGCATATGATGACGATACAACATCTGAAGCTGGTATGTTTGATGTTATAGAATCTGAAGCAGCAAAGTTTGCAGCTAATATCTTACCCCGATGGATGGAAACGTTATTAAGATCTGTTAATACTATTACTGAAACGAAAACTCTGATTAAGCGATCATCAAGAACAGGTAGTACTTATGGAAACTTAAGTATTGTATTTGTTGGTGACACTATAGATGTTGAAACTTCAGTAGAATTATTTCTCTTTCTAAAAGACTCGGTGTCTAAGTTATCTACTGCTCATTCAAACGAGTATGAAAAGAAACACAAATATTGGCGTTCATTTGCTGATGGTTGTGCAACTAAAATCTTAGAACGAGCTCAAGAAGTAGAAAAGAAATATTCTGATAAATTCGAAAGAACTCTTGCTGATTTGGATATTTCTAATAGGGAATTAACTGAAGAAGATGAAGAGGAGCTAGAAGAGATAGATGATGAAATAGAAGATCAGATCAATTCTGAGAATTTCAGTATAGAGTTATACAAGAAGTACGAAGATTGTAAAGTTAATAAGATTCTGGAGTACATTGAAAACATCGATGCAGAAGAAGAGAAATCTTCATCTAAAACTGCACGAACAGAGGTTAACTCATATCAAATGGGTCAAACCGCCGGCGAAACAATACCGCTGTCTATCTCTAAGAAGATAGCTACGGGGAACAAGAGGAAAACTCACCATGCCTAAGTCCACTGATGCTGATGTTCTGAAGTCTCTGGTTGGAAATACCACTGGTCTCACTGCTACTGCAATTGCACATATTCTTGGTCATTCTAAAGCAGCAGCCATTAAGGATCTGCTTACTTCGATGGTATCTAGCGGCGCACTCGAGATTGATTCGTCTGGTCGTTATGAAGTCTATAAGACAGCTGCTAAGAAGGTAGCTAAAGTTGAGCCCAAGAAAGAAGTTGTAACTGTAGTTGATTCTGAGAAGGTTGCTGAGAAACTTCCTGCTGCTCAGGATCGTGATCTGCAGGGTTATCATGTTGATACGGTTAAGATCAAGGACAAGATGATGAAGCGCGTCACCACTCCGGATGGTAAGAAGATTCGTATGGAGAATGATGAGAAGCTCTTCGTCGTAAATAACGAACCCAAGTATGTCGTAAAGACTGCTGAAGACGTTATTACTTGCATTCGTAAGTATGCCCTTGATAATAATCTGACTGTGTTCACGGTTGACGATATCAAGCAGAATCGCAAAATCTCAAACGATAAAGATGTGATGATCAAGGATGATCATATTATCTTCATGACGATCAAGAAACATAATAAGGCTGCTACCAAGAAACATGTTTCTAAGTATTCGTTCTATACGATTCTCTAATCTAAGAATTAATTAACATTAATTAAATAGCTGTGGGTCCGGTTATGCACCAGGTATAACCGGACCCATTTTAAATCCAGAGGAAAACCATGTTAGACGTACCTGTTGGTCCAAAACTTATTTTTCATCTTCGTAAAGTATTAACTGAAAATCCTGAATTGACAAATCTTTTACCATCGTTTGGTTGTGGTCGTATTGCTTCTAATGGAACTTATTATCCAACACACAAAATTAAGTTTAGAACTGATCCGGCCAATGATGCTTTCACATACGATTATAATTCTGAACCAACTATCAGAATCTGTGATCTGTCACCTAAACATATCACCAATAAAAGTATTTACAGATCTTCTAATAATAGTTCTGATGATGTTAGTAAATATTATCATAGGAATATGTATAATTCTAATTGGACCGGTCAATATAACGCAAAGAGACTCGGTATCAATGTAGATCGTAGTATTAAAGTTAAGGGATACGTACTTAATTTTAATGATATGCGAACTGCTATCAAAGAGAGTTTCTCCAACTACAGATATGATTCTATTATTGATTGTTTGTGGGAAATTTATTATATTGGTGAAAGAAATTGTGTTTTGGGTATTTCTGCTAATACTGGTATTCTGTATATCAGAAAGCAGACACTTTCTAAAATGTTATTATCAAACAACGACGAAGCAATTCAGCGAGGTCTTAAGAATCTGTTGAAATGTTTTAATTTTACATTGCAGAAATATGAAAGTCTTAATATTCGAAATTATGTTGAAGATATGACTCAACTAATTGAGAATGATGTAATTAATAAAGTCGTTAATACAAATGAGTTCTCTAGACGCTATTATGATAATGCTGGCCCCAACGCAGCAAGTCAGAAAAGATTTATGGAAGATATTAAACACCACATTGATGAATCGATCAAAACATCTCTTCGTGGTTCTATCTTTGGTGTGAATGAGAAATATTCATACTCAGATATTCTGAGTAATATTATCAATAAGCACAAAACTATCGAAAAAAGTATTTTTGATGATGGTTTTGCTAAAGGAATGCGTATTGGAATGAAACTGGAAATGATTGGCTGGGTTCCGGTCAATATTAACTTTCCAGATAATTCAAACTCTACTGATGTGTGGTGGGCGAATGATGTCAATATTGTTCCTTCTACTTTTATCTTTAGGGAAGAACGTTATGAAATTCCTGAGGATAAAAGAAAAGCAAAAATTACAAAATTGTTCATCAACCAGAATGGTATAATGAGATGTCAGGGCGAACATCCCAATGTAAGCGGAAGTAAAGTTTGCATGGGTGATCTCACCATTGATTACTCAAAGTCTGTTTCTGACATTCAAGATGCTTTGGATAGAGCCAAATCATTATTGGATATTATCAATTATGATTCTGCATATTCTAGTAGAGATCGAGACGAATTACTTAAGTGTTCTACTAAAGTTCGTTCTCTATCTACTCGTGATATAGAAAATGGTATTCCCAAAAAGACAGAACTTAAAATTAAAGAAGTTAATTTCTCTGATAATGATGATGAGGAAGAAGTTGAAGAGACTGCTACTGCAGTGGATGATTCTGAAACAGTAATTGTTCATAATGAGGAAGTTATTGCTTCTCTTATTGATGATATTGAACCAGATGATCCAAATCGGCAGGGTGCTCGTCAACAAGTTCCTAACCATGTAGAAGACGATGAGAATGAAGAACAGATTCAAGTTCAAACTCACGTAATATCAAACAATGTAGACACGATTGAACAAATTCGAGTTGTAGAAGAAACTGGTGAAAGACGTCCGGTTGTATTCTATACAACATCTGGTGATGCTGTAATAATTCAAGCTCCATCAGAACACGCTGTTGATAGTCATGAATTAGTACTTGGAGATATCAATCTACTGTAGGGTTAAAACAACATGAGTAATAGTAATCTAGAACGAGAGATGTTTAATCGGCAGCAAGATATCGAATTGTACAAATTCGAGTTTGCTATCATAATTGGTGTTGGTGGAATTGGGAGTTGGGTTGCTTTGAACATGGCATTAACAGGTAATGTTACTAACATGTTTTTAATTGACCCAGATACGATTGAAAGCAGTAATTTGAATAGAACACCATTCAGATTCTGTGATATCGGTCAACCCAAGGTTGTCGCTCTAAAGTATTTGATTTTAGAACGACGAGCTGTAAATATTGAAATCTATCAGCAAAAAACAAATGCTGCATTAGCTACAGAAATTGCAGATAAGACTATTAAGGTTGATCGGTATGCATCTCGAACTAATAAGAAACAAATATCAAACAATGGTGTGATTGTTGATTGTCGAGATGATGTCTATACAGACATGTATGATTTTCCATACAAGTATTATAAAGTGGGTTATGATGGTTTATCGATAACGATTGATGGAAATCCCAGGAACACAGCAGTCTGGGGTCGAGCCAATGGTTATCGTCATACGCCATCATTTATTTGTCCTGCACAACTTGCAGCTAACTTGGTAGTTACTGATATTCTGACAATGAAAGATTCTGATGAAACAAATGAGAATGAAACAGATACTGTTGAAAATGTAAACGCATTTGATAATAGTGGAAGATTAAACAAAGTCGTAACCTTTGATGTTAAAGATCTCGTCGAGATGATTTACCACAAGGTTAATCCGTAGTCACAAGGAAATAGTTAATGAGCGTGAAAGAACTTAGCTTTGAAGACGACGGAGAAGATTCTGTCGGCACAGAAGTGAAAGAAGGAATACAAACTGTTAAATCAGGAGCAGAAAAGGGAACTTGGATTAACCAAAAACGAGTTCCCCTGACTCTTCCGTTAGTTTGTTTGATTCCCCATAAAATATTAATTGTAATTCGAAGTGTTGAAAAAATGATCATTAGTTCTGGAATGGGAACAATGGAAGTTGGAATGTTCCTTAACGGAAAAATGAATGAACAGGGTAAGTTGGTTCTGTCTGAAGATTTTTATATTCCCCAGCAAAAGGTTGGTGGGGCAAGTATTGATTTTCAGGAAGAACCACCTGATCTAAAATGGAATGGTGTAATTCATCGTCACCCTGATGGATGTAAGAGCTTCAGTGGTACCGATGGAACTTATATTAATGCAAATTTTGAGTTTTCATTGTTGTATGTATGTAATGAAATTACCCTTGGCATCTATAATTTTGACAATAACGGATTCAGATTTCAGGTTCCTTTAAAGACCGAGATCATGTATCCGATTATGGAACTGCAAGATAAGGATGCAATCTTAGCTAAGATTACTAAGGTTCAGTATCCTTCTTCTACATCATCTGTGGTGGTTCAGCGTGGTTATGGTGGCGTACACCAGAATCATACTGGAAATCCTCTTTGGTCAGACCGGAGAGATTTTAGACACCGAACATTACTTGCGGAAGATAATCAAATGGACTTTGATTCTTTCTTCCAACAAGAGGATAATCGAATTGTTGGGGATGATACTATCATCACTGATGATACGATTGAAGATGATAATGAAGAACTCTGCATTTGTAAAAAGTGTGGAGAAGTTCAGTGGATTGAGGACTATCCTCATTGCTGTGAAAGCTGTGAAGAGTTCCTTTCTGAAGATCAGGTTGAACTTGTCTCCACTCAGGATGTTCGTTGTTATGATGAACAGACCAGAGATAAGATTATACTGCTTCTTCAAGAGAAACAGGCATAGATACAAACTTCTACCATCAGAACAAAATAAACTGATGGTAGAAGCAGTTGCACGCATAGTTCAATGGTAGAACTGGAGATTTCCAATCTTCAAATGTGGGTTCAATTCCCACTGCGTGCTCCAATTAAACCGGTGTATGAATGAATAAGTTATGTGAATGCGGTTGCGGAAAAGAAGTAATTAGTGATAAACATAGATTTATCCATGGACACAGTACCAAAGGAAGAAAAGATCTTTATATTAAACGAGCAAAAAATTTTAAAGAAAAACACGGAGTGGAATATCCGGGCCAACTGGAGAGCGTTCAGAATAAATCTAAACAAACATGTTTAAAAAAATATGGTAAAGAATATACATTCCAAACCAAATGTGTTAAAGATAAGATTAAGAAAAAATGCTTAGAGAACCTGGGTGTAGAAAATCCAAGTCAATCAGAAATTATTAAAGAGAAAAAAATACAAACATATCTAGAAAGTCTAAATGTAGAAAACCCAAGTCAATCAGATATCATTAAAAAGAAAAAAAGTCAAACAAATTTAGAACATTGTGGTTTTGAAAATCCAATGCAATCACAAAATGTTCAAGAAAAATCAAAACAGACAAATATAAATCATCGCGGTGTTGAATATCCGATGCAATCAGATGATGTTCAAGAAAAATCAAAACAGACAAATATAAAGAATCGGGGCGTTGAATATCCATTTCGGTCAAAAGAAGTTCAGGAAAAATATAAACGGACATGTGTATATAACTATGGTGTTGATAATTTTGCAAGGACACCACAATTTAAAGAAATGGCTCGTATCAATAGTATCAGAATGATAGAAAATCAATTAGTTAATGGTGAACCAATGTGTCCGTTTATTGGTGATCATGAAAGACTATTTTTAAATGAACTTCAACACCACGTAACATATAAAATCATTCGAAATGATATTTCTTTTAGATATATTAAAGGTAGATTTCCCGATGGTCATATCTCAGAATTAAAACTTTTTATTCAGTTTGATGAGAGAGTTCATTTTGAAAATAAAGAAATGACCATATATAAAGAAGATGATACAGATTGTACTCTTCAATTAGCATCTCTTGGTTATATTGTTTTTAGAGTATCTGAAAAACAATGGAATGAAAATAAAGAACAAGTTATCAATCAATTTAAAGGACTACTAGAATGTCTAAGAGAGCAGCAGTTGGCGACGCCCATTTAAGCGGATTTCAATCTGATACGTTGGATAAAAAAGGTTTACCTAAACGTTTAGGTTTCATTATAAAGTCATTAGACTTTATAGTTGATTTTTGCAATCAAAAGAATATTTTTGATTTTGATTTTTTAGGCGATCTTGTAAATGATAAAAGTATTATTTATACCGTAGCACAAGATGCTTTTAAAGATTTTCTTGTTAGACGGAAGAATTGCAGATTCAGAATCATTAGTGGTAACCATGATCTATCCTCTACTGGTGATTTGCAAAAAAGTGCAATATCTGTATTCTCGGAATATCCTAACGTGAAATGTTTTGTTGGCGGACCGGAAGTAATTGATAATATCACTTACATTCCTTTCACCGAGAAATTTTTAGAAACAATTAAAATATCACCACCATCTGATATTTTAATCACACATCTTGGCTTGAATGAAGCACATCTTCAATCCGGGTTGTCTAAAGTTGATAAGATTTCAATTAAAGATTTATCTAAATTTAAATTAGCTTTGATGGGGCACTATCATCGCCCACAGGATTTTAGCAATGGAACTACTCATGTGTGGTACGCGGGATCTTTAACGAATAAAGATTGGAACGATAAGAATGAGCAGAAAAGATTTCTTATCTATGATACTGAAACACTAGAAGTAGAATCTGTTCCTATTGATTGTGGTATTCCTCAATTTATTGAGTTGACTATCAATAATGAAACTGATAAGATAGAAATCTTAAAGCAAGCAGAAATTGCAAAAAATAATGGAAACAATGTTCGTATTAAAAATAAATCAGAAACAGTAATTAAAGATGAAGTATCTGGTGGCGTTTTAGTTCTTGAACAGCATGATGTGGATATTACCGATAGAGGTATTACCATATCAATGACCAAAGAAGAACAACTTAAGAAATATCTTTCGATTAAAGAAATTCCTGAAGTTGAATGCCCAGAATATTTGTCTCTGATTGCAAAGTATGATTTATTACACAAGGATGAATAATGCAAGACATTTATATTGAAAAGATTCGTCTTAAGAATGTTAGATGTCACCATGAAATGGAAATGGATTTTCCTGTAGATAGTTTTACCTTGATACTAGGAAAAAATGGAGCTGGAAAATCCACAATTCCAAAAGCCGTATGTATGGCATTATATGGTGATGATGGTTCTGTTAAAGGTGATAGATTATCCATATCTGATATGGTTAATGATAAGGTCAAGAAAGATCTTGAAATTGTTTTAAATTTCAGAGTTGTTGAAGGTGAACGAACCGATAACTATGAAATTCAACTTTACCAGGAACATAAGAAATATCATAATAAATTCTTTCTGTTAAAAAATGGAGTTGATATTTCTGGTAAGACAAAAACCGAAACATATGAAGCAATTGAACATCTTATTTATCCTCGTGATGTTTTCATGAATACCGTATACTTCACGCAGCAGGTAAAAGACTTCTTTACAGCGTTAACTAATTCTGAACAGAAGATGATATTCGATGCTATCTTATCAACTCAAGATTATCGTCTATACTATAACAATGCAGATAAAGCATTAAAGCAACTTACTGCGGAATATAATTCTGCTGATTCTATGTTATCTGGTATGCTTGCTGCAGTTGATATTAAGAAACAATCTATTACACAATTTCTTGCCAGTAAACAAAAGGCAGTTGATAATAATGCAGTCATTCTTTCTGATTTGACTCAGAAGAAAATCAATAAAGAGAATGAACTTCAAGTTCAGCAAGATGAAAAAGAAACTAACAATTTTGACCAGGTTAAAATTGATAGTTTAAATAGTAATCTTTATAAGTTACAGTCTGAACGAGATGCTATTCAATTGACTATTGATACAGCAATTAAGAAGTTAAATACACAACAAGAGTTAGATGTATCAACAAAGAAATCTGAACTTCTTGATATCAAAGCTAAAGCCAGAGTAGAAATTAGTGATAAGTTTAATAAAGAAATTGCCAGTCTAAATACTCAGTTAAATGTGATTCTCACATCAATTTCTGAAACTGAGAAATTATATGATACTTCTTCATTGTTTAAAGATCATAGTTCTTTTAATCTTGAAAAGCAAAAAGAGATTAATTTTGTAAATAAAGAACTTGGCGGATTAGATTCTTTATTCTCTACTCATATTATCGAAGATGAAAAAAGAGAAAGACTCAGAATCATAGAATCTAATATTCAAGATATTAAGGATAAAGCATCTAGAATTAAAGAGAATGTTGCTACTCTAAAATCTAAAATTTCTGGTTTAGAGAAAACCATTAATGAAGATGAATCTAAACTAAATGAACCAACACCGATATGTTCAAAGTGTCGAAGACCATTTCATGGTTCAGATGGTGTTACTACAATTAAAGAATCTATTGAAGTTCTGAAAAAAGAAGTAGCTGATTTAAATTCTAAGATTCAAATTCATATACCAGAGATGGATTCTCTTAGAACTAATTATCAAGAAACTGCTGCTCTCAAGGATTCAACCAATACATCTTACAATGAAAAGATTCAAGAAGTTATCAATAAGAAAACATCTCAATCAGAAACTTTAATTCGTAAACGAGAGTTGATTCAATTGGAGATTATTGATCATAAGAATCAGATTGATTCTCGGGTTCAAGAAATGTTAGCTAAGAAAGAAGTTGCAACTACTGAACTTAAGAAGAAACAGATTCTTATTGAAAATCAAATCTCTGGTATTGATAAAACATTAGAAACTAAATTGGGTGTCATAGAACATAATTATACAAAAGATATGGAATCCATTACACAAGAACATATTAAAAAGTATGATATTCTTCGTGAAAAGTGCAACTTGGATTTTAATAATCAAGTAATAACATTAGATCTTCAAATAACCAATATCAGTACGGAGCTAGTAACACTTGATATTCAGCGCAAGAAGATGGTCGAAATAAATGCTGCTATCCAAACTTTAAACGCTGAATTAAAAATGTGCATGGAACGAATTATTGAGTGTCAAAATTTCGTATATGATGATACTCAAATTCAAAAACTAAGTTCTGATATTACTGATAACGAAGCGATTTTGAAAAATTTAGTAGACAAGAAAAAAGGAATTCAAAGAGAGATTAAGATTCTTGAATTTTGGAAAGAATCATTCTCTGATACCGGTATTAAGAGTATGTTGATTGATATGGCAATTCCTCATATGAATGAGTCCGTTGCTATTGCTCTAGAGAAGATTGTACCTGGTGTTTTCACAGTTTCTTTTGATACTTTGAAGATGACCAAATCGGGTGACGTCAGAGATAAATTCAATGTCAACATTCTTCATAATATTAAAGGTACGAATAGTCATAAGAAATTATCTGGTGGCGAAAAGAGAATAGTTGATTTATCCTGTATGGAAGCACTAAAATCTTTAGCTGAAAGATTATACGGGAAGAGAATTCACAATTCATTTTATGATGAAGCGTTGGATTCTTTAGATGATGATAGCTGTCAAGCATTTGGACAGGCAATCAGAATCTTATCCGCAGGAAAGAATATTACTTTAATTGCACATAAAGCTGCTGAAAATGTTGAACCTGATAGAGTGTTCACACTGTAAACCGGAGAGAGAATGAACAAGATGAAGAAAAGCAAGAAAAGTAAAAAAAGTAATGGGATTTTTGGTTTGATTGATGATATTGGTGATTCGCTTCTTGCCGCTGATATTTCAATTAAAATCAATGATCATGAAATTTCTAAAGATAAGAAAAATAATTTATCTTATGTTGTAGTTAAAAACAATATCAGAACTGCTATTTCTTATCATGATAAACGATTTGGGTTTGCAAGAATTCCTGTTGAGAATTCTTCTAATACAGAAAATAAATAATGTCACCCACATCATTAGTTATAAAATCCGCAAGTTTGATGTATCTGATGGATTTTGATGGAACGCTTGTTGGCAGTGATACCTGGGGTGGTTTTTTAAACAACGCCAAGTTATGTTTCAACAAGCTCCATTTTAATCCTGATTCATTGGACATTAGATGGTCTATACTGACAGCTAGACCAAAAATGGATAGATTTTTAATAAAGATGGTTTGTGGATATCATCAGATGAACCCAAATCAAATTTTTACAGGTCCAACATTTCGATATACTTTTAAGAGTCATTCTGAAGAAGCTAAGTATAAAGAGACAGTTATTAAAGGAATTTTAGACGATAAAATTAAAGTCGATTATACCGATGAAAAAGTTGACAAAATATTTTACATTGACAACAATGATAAAATTACAATTCCTTTAAATCAAAATAGAGGCGAGTATAGATATCTTGCAATTAGTGTTTCTGATTTTATAACAAAAAATTTTTACGAAGTAATCTTATAAAGGAGAATCATGACCCCACAAAAGACTCCCGTTCGAATCAACATCCAGCAATCTAATCAAAAGACAATTATTACATATGATATGAAAGTTGATAACAATATTCGATCAATCGCAAGACGCGGACATGATATTGCTAAAACATTTAGAAGTATTGGTATTGTGTTTAAAAGAATCATTCCTGCATCTACTGATATATCGGTAAGAAAACAATTCAAGCTTCCTGTAGATTCTGATTTGATTTGTGTCGAACTGAAATACAACACTGACAAATCTGATTCAGATAAACTACTATTGATTAATGATATTAAAGATCAACTTATGAATTTAAATTCTTATTCTGTGGTTAATGAAGGTATTTACAAATATGATTTATCAACACAGGTTTATAGATTATTACTAAAGATTAATGAAAATGTATCAAAATGAACAATGAATTGATAATCGTTGGATGTGGAACTATAGGCGCATCATTGTCATTAAATCTAGCAAGAAAAAAATTGATTTCTAAATTAACAATTTATGATTTTGATGTTGTTAGTTTTGGTTCTGAGAAATCAATTTATCCTTTTAATTCGTGCGCTTCTGGGTTATCAAAAGTTGAAAATATAAAATTTAGATGTAAAAAAATTAATCCTGATTTAGATATTGTTGTAAATGAAGAGCGAGTATTAAAACCTATAGTTACAGATCAATTTATTATTGATTGTCGTGATTGTAAAACACCCAATTTAAATTCTAAAATTCGATTATCACTAGATGGTAGTATTCTGTATATTGATAGTAGAAAAAAGATTCCAGAAACTAAAAATTATTATAGATACTATTATAGCAGAAATCCAGAATTTATAGAAACAGCAAATCAAATTATCATTAATTATTTGGTTAACGATGAATATACATGTAATCAGTTGAGAGTATATAATACTGAAACGTCTGAATATCATATCTTGCCAACGGAGAATTGAAAATGCCAGAATGTCTAATAAAAAATAGATTTATTAACTTACAGAAATTCTCTACTGATTTGATTACTCATACGGGAAATAATTTAGAAAAACAAACATTTGTGGTTGGTATTCCATCTAGAGAGAGTATTACCATTAAAGCTAATAGTATTGATGATTTAGTTATCAAACTTGCAAAATTATCAAGATGTCTGCCACACCATAGTTGTTTCATGACCTATACATTCGAAGCAAATTTGAATGTTAATCTTACAATTCTTCCGGTGACAGATGCAGCATGATCAAGAGATTAAGAAAATTCTGTACCAGCATAATTATGATTTTTCAAATATAAATTTCAAAACCAACTTAAATAATACTATCGATCAAATCGAACATGAACTAATTTACAAATCGATTGGTTCAGAATCTGCTGAAAAGATCATATGCGATTTGCGTAAACTTAAACAATTTTCAGAACGGAACGTTTTAAAAAATGGAATTCTTAAAGAAGAATTGGATCAATTAAAAAACAATCAGTATACAATAGAAAATGATTCTGTTACTTGCCATAAATTTATTGGCTGTAAATCAATCAGAGAATCCAGAACTATTCATCAGTTGAACCAAAATCAGATGAAACAGTTGGTTGATCATGGTTATGGAATAAAATCTTTTAAAGTATTGATAGATATACAAATAAAAGATTTGACATGCTGTGGCAAACATCCAAATTTGAGTAAAACTAATACCTTCTGTTGGGATGAGAATTTAAGGGGTCTTGATTTTACAAATGATAATCTAGGTATAATTGAGGGAATGCTATCTTCATTTAATTTAGATTCTTGTTTTATACAACCGGATGAACGACAATTTTTAATTGACATAGCTCGATCGGGAAATCAAAAATGTTTTCATTTATAGTGTTCTGATATCGGAGAAATAATAATGACAAAAAAGAAAAAAAATCCATTTACTTATATATGTAACGATTTATTACCCGGTACTGATTATTCATTTCATCATTTGATTGAATTGGGTGTTTTATACGGATATACCTATGATGAAGTGATGAAAGCATTATTTACAGAAATTCAAAAGAAGAATCCTAGAATTGTTTTGGGATTTAACAAGAATGCTTTCTTGAATCCAAAAAATAGATCTAATAAAAAAGTAATTGAACCTATAAAAACAGAAACAGAAATAATTGCTGAAGCAGTTATCAAGAAAAATAAAGAATTTATTCAGAAATGGATAGAGACTGAATTTGATAAAAAGCTAGAATCACTGGTTCAGAAATATGTGGTATCTGAGTTTAAGGAAGAAGTTCTTCCGGTTCTTATCGACCGCATCGATGGTAAGTTTAAAAACATTCAAGAATCACATACAAAATCTATTAAGGTAGAAGTTATTCAAATTCTATCTGATATGATTATCAAAGCAGCTCAAGAGGAGATTCCAAGTAATGAAGATTAATTTCTTTAACGTAGATGAGTTTTGTGAAACGATCCCAGAGATTACTACTAATAAAATCTATGCAAAGAGAGGTTTTCATCCAAATGGTCTTTTCTCTGAAAAGTTCTTTGGACCGGTAAGGACTTGTACTTGTGGTTGTGGTATTTATTGGGGTCGGTCTAAGATTGGTGAACTCTGTAGTCAGTGTGGAGTTGAGATTGGGTATTCGAGTTTGAGAAGAAAGAAGTTTGCAAAGATTGCTCTTCCCTTCCCGGCTCTTAATCCAATTATGTACTATCTTATTCTAAAAGCTGGTAAAGCTACTATTGGAAATGTTATTCATGATATGATTTTCAATGATACTACGATGGGTTATTATTTCGATACTGATTCTAGAAAGTATATTCAGGTTAAGAAACCAAGCATTGAGAGTGAGACACCTATAATTCCAGAAGGAACAATTCTGTATTCTGGAGCTAATGGTATCTATGAACTAATTAAGTTTGAATCTGAAAGAATGATGGAAACAAATACGACGTGGAAGTTTATTAATACAAATATTAGTAAATTTTTTATGTCGAATGTTATTGTATGTCCTCCCGAGTTTAGACCAGTGTCGAAAACTAAAGACGTACAAATGCGTGATAAGATGAATGAGTTCTATATGACTATTCTGAATAATAGTTTGATGGTCAAGAATGATGTGACCACTTATGAAAATTCAGAAATTCATATGACCAACTTTAGAAATCAACAGAGATATATCTTCAATTTCTATGAATATATTTTCTCAAAGTTTTCTAAGAAGTCTGGACTAATCAGAGGTTCTATTCTTGGTAAGAGAATTGACTTTTCAGCTCGTGCTGTAATTAGTCCTGAACCAAAATTACTTCTTGATGAATGTTCTCTTCCTTATATTATAGCATTAGAATTATTTAAGCTTCCTATTGTAAATCGATTGTTGGAGATGAAAAATTACGGAGATCGTAAATTCGTAAGATATGATCCAACTATTGATTATGTTAATGATTGTATTAAGTTGAAAGACCTTGCTTTACTTGATATTGTCAGAGAAATAACAGCAGGAAAATTGGTATGCTTAAATCGTCAACCAACTTTGCATCGAATGGGTTTGTTGTCATTTAAGATTCTTATCAATACAGACCATGTAATTAAGATTCATCCGATGGCGTGCGAACCATATAATGCAGACTTTGATGGCGATCAGATGGCTGCATATATTTCTCTATATCCTGAATCTGAAGCTGAAAATAAAGAGAAGATGTTTATCTTAGCTAACTTAGTATCTCCATCTACAGGTAAGATGATTCTTGGTGCAAATCAAGATATTTTGCTTGGGTTGTACTTAATGACTAAACCAGATGAAACTAAGAAAGTTACTTATAAAAATATCGAAACTTATGAGGGTCGAGTTAAGTTTAATAGTATCTTCCCTGATAATTTTCCGTTTTTGAATAGGACGATTAATAAGAAGGAACTGCATGTTCTCTTGAATATTTTAGTTCAGGTTTATCCTCCTGAGACTGTTAAGAATATTCTTGATAATATGAAGAATATGGGATTCTATGAAACTACAACTCGGGGTACCACATTCTCGTTGAAAAACTTGAGTGGTGAAGGTATCCATGATGTAATTTCTGGTATTGTGGATGATCCAACAAAGACACCACAAGAAAAATTCCATCTTCTTGCTGATCATCCCCTAAAGAAACAAATTCAAGAAGATTTCCCCTACAAGGATTTTATTGAATCTGGATCACGTGGTTCCTGGGAACAGGCAAATCAATTGATCTTCTGTAGAGGTTATATGTCTAACTCAAAGGGCGAGATGGTGGAAACACCGATTAAGAATAATCTCGTTCATGGTTTGACAAAAGATGAGTTCTTTACATCCTGTTATGGATCTCGCAAGGCATTACTTGATGTAGCTCTTAATACTGCAGTATCTGGATATTTGACTCGCAAATTAGTTTATTGTACTATTAATCTTGAACTTGATGAAAAGAAAGATGATTGTGGTACAACCGATTACTTCGAAGTTAAGATTCCAGAATTAATGACTGATGATAAGTTCAACGAGTTGGTTGCTGGCATTCCTGATCTCATTGAACGAAAGATTATGAAAGATCATCTTAAACACAAGTATGAAGAGATGGACCCAATTAAACTTACCAGAAGTTTAATTCATCGTTATATGACTGTTACATCAGAAACTGGTGAAACTATATTGAAGTTGATTGATGAAGATAATTATCATACCTTGTTTGGTAAGACAGTTAAGCTTCGTTCACCAATCTTCTGTAAGTCAGCTAGAATTTGTAAGACATGTTATGGTAAGATGAGTGATAAGGTTCATTCAAAGTATGTTGGTGTGTTAGCAGCTCAAGCCCTTGGCGAAGTTGCAACTCAGCTTACTCTTCGGACTTTCCACACTGGTGGTGTTGCGAAGGTGAGCAAAGATAAAGATTCATCACACCAAGATATCATTAGTGACTTGACAGTAGTTAATAGATTGCTGCATGGATCGGCTAGTGGTTCCTACTCTGAATTGATCTTGAAATTGTTCTCGGTTTATTTGAGACATAAGGTATTACTGTTGATTAATTTTGAATTGGTAGTCAGCCAACTCATGCGCATAGGAAACATGAGATGGAGATTGCACCCAAATCGAGATACTGAAAATTATCAATTGGTTTCGGTTGAGAATGTACCTTCTAGGGAGAGTTTCCTTCTGGCATTAGCATTCTCGAAGCCGTATAATTATATCGTTAGTGGTATTCTTGGTAATAGTCAAACGACCGATGGTATTCTCGAGAAGATGTTAATTAATCGAATTTAGCTTAAAATGGGGCGGGACCACAAACCGCCCTTCTTTCAGAATGATTTTATAGGTAATTATGAATAAGTTGTGTAAGTGTGGTTGTGGTCAAAAAACAGTATTTAATAAAAATTCTAAACAATTTAATATGTTTATCAAAGGACACAGTAATAAAGGAAAAATTCATTCTGCTGAAACTAGAAATAAAATATCAGTTCGATTATCTGGTAAAGTACCATGGAATAAAGGTGCGCCTGCATCAGAAGAATCTAAACTTAAAAATTCTATGGCTCACATCGGGAGAGAACATTCAGAAGAATCAAAAAGAAAAATATCTGAAAATAATGCTAAAACCATGTTGGGAAAGAACTGGTCTAAAGAAGTAAAACAAAAAATTAGAGAATCTAGATTGGGTAAAAAAGCATCTGCAGAAACTCGATTAAAAATGAGAGAGTGGCAACTTGGAAAAATTATTCCAGAAATATCTAAAGAGAAAATAAAAGAAACATGGAATAATAAAAGCAAAACGGAATTAGATATTATAAAACAAAAAAGACAACATACGTTATTATATAATTATGGATTTGATAATTTTTCTAAAACACCACAATTTAAAGAAATGGCAAGAATTGCATCTATTAAAATGGTCGAAAACCAAATAGCCAGTGGGGAACCACTATCTCCTAAAATTGGACCACAAGAACGATCATTTCTAAATGAACTCCAACAGTATACCTTGTATAAAATTATTCGAAACGATTCTTCTTTTAGATATATTAAAGGTAGATTTCCAGATGGACATATATTAGAATTAAAACTTTTCATTCAATTCGATGAACGATTTCATTTCTCCGATATTGCTTGTAAAATCTATAAACAAGATGATATAGATTGTACTCTTCAACTTGCTTCTCTCGGTTATATCATTTTTCGAGTTTCAGAGAAACAATGGAAAGAAAACAAAGAGAAAACAATTTCTGATTTCAAAAACTTTTTGGTACTGTTAGATCAAGGAAGAAACTAAAGGGAGATATCACATGCTTCGAGTTCCCGCATACGAGTTACAGAATATCAATGTGTATAATTTTAGAAACCATGAATGGAATGAAGAAACCATAATCGATAATATCAACAAGATGCTTGTTTGTGGTGAAGATTATGGTTTGCGAATCAAGTCAGTAGTTATTAAAAATAAAGAAGAAAAAGAAACATCCGAAGTTAAAAGAACCAAGAGTAAGATTCTTGATATCTCTCTTGCATATACTAATGAAGAAGGAACCGAGGATGTTGATCTGAGTTATGATCTTCCTTGGTTGTTACAAAATCACTTTTTCATTAGTGGCAACTGGAAAGTTTGTGTATACCAGTTGTTTGATAAGCCTGTTATTAAACGTCCAGGTATTATCAAAATTCGCACCAATATTCAATCGATCATGCTTGAAAAGAAAACAGGAACAAGACGTAAATTTTCTTATGAGATTAGTCTTTTTGGAAAGAAGTTTGCTTTTGCTAAGCTTCTTATTGCTTATTTGGGAATTGAGCAAACTAAGGCTCGGTTTACTCTGAATGAGAATAATGAGTATACCGGTCCTGTAATCAATGAGGATATTGATCTTTTGATCAAAGATATTACTGCAGTACTCAATGATGTTTCTCTTGATAAGGCTAGACTTTTGGAAACATATTTTCCAAGAAAAGTGGATGCTAAAATTATTGAGGATGTTCTTTTGATTACTAAGATTGATATCTTTAGTAAGAAGTATTTTAATACCGATAATGTCATTGAAGAATTTCTCTTCACTATTCAAAATGATATTAGCGATGATTCCAATTATGCTAATAAGAGAATTCGATTTGTTGAGCAGGTTGTATACGTCCATCTTGCAAAGGATTTCTATAATCTAATTAACTCTATTCGAAAGAATAGAAAGTTGAAGTTCTCTGTTAACTCTAAATCTATTTTGTCAAATGTCAATGTATCTAACATTGTACAGTTTGATAATAGTTTGAATCCACTTTCAGAACTAGCTATGTTGTCAAGAACATCATTGTCTGGTCCTGGTGGTTTTGAAAAAGCTAATGTCCCACAGTCATTGAGAGAGATTCATCCCTCCATGTTGTATTTGATTGATCCATCAGATACTGCAGATCGTGAAGGCTGTGGTACAATTCAATATCTTATTCCTAATACGGAATTCAATCAGGATGGTACATTCTTTTCTAGAGGTAAGAAGGTTATTAATTCTGTCTCTGAAAGTTTTGTTCCGTTCCTTGAGCATGATGACGCAACTCGGTTACAGATGTCTTCGAGTCAGCAGCGGCATGCAATTATGTTAAAGAAATTCGATAACGCACTAATCCAGAGTGGTGTTGAAGGAATGTATACTGATCAGACCTCTTTCTTATTTAAAGCAAAGAGAAATGGTAAAGTCATTTATCTTGATGATAATATCATTTGTGTTCAGTATGATAATAAAACCTGTGAAGCATTTCATATTGGATATCGAAAACTGTATATCTCTACAGTAGATTTCTATAAGGTTTATTACAACATTGGTGATACCTTCTCTAAGAATGATATCATTGCAGAATCCAATTATCTTAGAAATGGTAATATTACACTTGGAAAAAATTGTTTGGTAGCTATCATGCCTTGGTATGGTTATAATTATGAAGATGGTATTATTATCTCTCAGAAAGTTGCTGAAGAGGATTATTTTACCAGTGTTCATTATGTTGACCTGATTATTGAACTAGCACCAAATAAAGTATTGATGAATCAGGGAACAGATTATACCAATTATAAACCACTTCCTGAAATCGGTCAAGTTCTTCATCGCGGTGACTCATATGCAAAAATTAAAGCTATCGACACCGATGGTTTTGATGATGTGATGTTTGAACCAGTAACAGAAGAATGTGTGACCGAAGATTGTAAGATTGTGGATATTAAGATCTATGCGAATAAATGGAATAAGAATTTTCCACAGTATGATCTGTTTATTCAGGAACTAATTAAAACACAGAAGTCAAAGAAGACCGATATTATCAAGAAATTATCTAGTCATCTTACTAAAGAAGAACTGGATAAACTTACAGATACTCTCGAGATTCATCAGACCGAAAAGAATAATTATAAGATCAAGGGTGAGTATATTGATGGTGTCAGAATTGAAATTACTGCTGTTTATGAAAGAAAAGTAACAGTCGGTGACAAGTTAGGAAATCGGCATGGGAATAAGGGTGTGATTTCTAAGATTGCACCTATTGAAGAAATGCCAGTATTACCTGATGGTCGTAAAGCTGATATTATCATTAATCCTCTTGGTATTATTTCTCGTATGAATATTGGTCAGGTCTATGAGGCACATCTTGGTATGGCACTTATGGATTTGAAGAAGATAGTTCGAGAGATGCATAATGAGAAGAAAACTCAAAAAGAAATTTACGAATATATCTTGGGATTCATTAAGATAATCGATATGACAGAGAACGGTAATTATTATCAACAGATGAAGACGATCTTTGATAGTTTACCGATTCAGAGTTTTATTGATAGTCTTGATAATTTCTTTGTTATTCAGCCACCATTTGAATCTATTCAATGGGTTCAATTAAATAAAGCAATGGAATATACTAAGACCGCATTTGAGATTACTGTGTTTGATCCAATCTCTGGAGCGAACATTCAGAATCCAATCAATTGTGGTTATATGTATTTCATGAAACTTAACCATATTGCTCAGGATAAAATGTCATATCGTGGCATTGGACCCTATTCAGCTAAGACATCTCAACCCCTAGGTGGTAAATCTAGAAAAGGTGGACAGCGTCTTGGTGAAATGGAAATTTGGGCAGTGATTGGTCATGGTGCTGAAAAGAATCTTAATGAATTCATTTCTGTTAAATCAGATTCAATCAAACTCAGAAATAAATACATTTCAGAATGTATGTGTAACAGTGATCTATTACTAGATTCTGATGATGATGAGGTTCCGCAGTCACTAAGATTGCTTCAGACAAATCTAAAATCAATTGGTTTGGATTATGCTTTGTTTGAGGGCGAGAATAAATTCTTACCTGAACTAGATGAGGATGATGGAGATGAAACAGAAAAAGCAATTGAAAATCTTAAACAGGTTTTATCTTCTGAGAATGCTCGTGAAGACATTCCTGTTATAGAAGGTATTGGTGATGGAACTACAACAATTGAAATTGGAACAGCTGTAGATGAGAAGAAAATCATTTATGATGATACTTTGGTAGATCAGTTTCCAATGGATGAAGAATTACTGGAAGGAATTTCTAACGATGACAACGAATAAAAAACTTGATGACGCAACAAATGCCGAGATAATGTCTTGTTCCGATAAAGATGTGATTAAACACGAATTGGAACTAAAGTATCCCGGTGCTGTTGATCATGTTAAAGCTATATTGAAATTGATTGGAGATGATCCAGACCGTGAAGGTTTGCGTGATACTCCTTATAGAGTTGTAAAAAGTTGGCTTGAACTATACAATTATGATTCAAATTTAGATAATATAATGGGTACCTTTTTTGAAGAGGAAATTGGTGATCAAACAGATGAGATGGTAATATGTAAAAATATATCTTTCTTTTCTACTTGTGAGCATCATATGATACCTTTTAGTGGATTAATAAGTATAGGATATTTACCAACCAATAAAGTAATCGGTGTTTCTAAAATGGTAAGATTGGTAGAACATTTTGCAAGAAGACTTCAAATTCAAGAAAAATTGGGCAGTCAAATTGCAGATAGTATGATGCAATACTTAAATCCGCAGGGTGTTGGTGTGATCATTACAGCCAAGCATCTATGCATGTCTGCTAGAGGTGTAAAAAATCAAACTTCATCGATGACCACATCATCTATGAGAGGAAAATTTAAAACACAATCACAGACGAGAACTGAGTTTTTATCATTAATTAAAGATTAATTTTATTGAATTGTTAAAAGAAGGTAAAAACTAAAAGTTATCATAATTGATACTACAACTCAAAAAGGAAACATTCCCATGTCTGAACGTAATCTGAACGAGATGCTGAATACCGATGAAGTCACCGAGACAGCTGAAGCTACTGCTCTGGCTACTGCTGGTCGTCCACCCAAGACGTCCAAGGTTGAACCTGTTGTTGCTCCTGTTGCAGTAGTTACTCCTGAAGTTACTGAACCAGTTGCTGCGGGTGTAGTTGCTACCGGAAGCTTTGTTAGTTTGAATGATTATCTTACCACTCATCGTGCGAAGATCACAAATGCTGCTATTACGAGCCTTTCTGGTTTCTCTCGAGTTCCTGCTGGTAAGTATATGATGTTCTGTACTAACACCGAAGATAATGCTGATCTAGTTCTTTTTGAGAAGCCCGGTACTCTTTGGATGGAACAAGGTGCAATTCCTGATGCTATCAAGGTTGAGAGCAGTGGTATTGTTATCAAGTGTCCTAATAGTCGCTACTATATTGGTAAGAACAATGTGACCAAGATCACAACGAACGCAACCAATAGTGTTGAGAATATTAAGGTTTATAGTCGCAGCAAGACTGCAGATGATATTCGTGTGTCCGATGAAACGGTCACTCAGAGCACTGCAGATGCTGATACTGTGAAGTTGCATGTGAAGAAGGTTAGTCCTCGTCTTTATAATGCAATCAAGGATATGACCACCAAGGATGAGATCAAGGCTGGAATCCAAGACTTCATGAGTAAGATCTACGACTTAAATCATCTTATAAAAATTGAGAAGGAACTTCTTTACACGCTTAGTCTGTAATTGAATAATATTCGTTGACAGATAATTTAATCGTTATCTGTCAACGATTTTCTTTTCAGTATGAATAAATTATAAAGTTATTATTTAGGATGTGTGGTATGAAATCAATGATAATAGACGAAGATCTTCATCGAATATTAAAAGTACTTTCAGCAGAAAAAGTTAGATCAATTAGAAGTTTAATTTGTGAAGCTTTGATTGATTTATTTCGAAAGTATAATAAAGAAATTTCAAAAAATTTAGAGACTTATCATGAACGAAATACATAAATTATGCGAGTGCGGTTGTGGAAAAGAAGTAAAATTATCATCTAGTAGATTTTGTAGTGGTCATAATATGATCGGGGTGATAAAATCAAAAGAAACACTTCTAAAAATAGCAAACTCAAATAGAGGACAAAAACGTTCTTTAGAAACAAAAGAAAAAATATCTAATTCGCATAAAGGAAAAAAACATTCGTCAGAAACAATAGTAAAAATAGCAAACTCAAATAGAGGACAAAAACGTTCTATAGAAACAAAAGAAAAAATATCTAATACTAGTAAAGGAAGAGTAATGCCCCCTATAACAGAAGAAACAAGAAAGAGAAGATCTATTTCTGCAACAGGAAGAATGCTCTCATTAGAAACAAAAGAAAAAATATCCAAAGCACATATAGGAAAAAGATGTTCACCTGAACATATATTGAATATGAGTATTGCTCAAATGAAACGAGTAGAAAAACAATTATTTAATGGTGGACCAATGTATCCTTGTATGGGGAATAATGAAACACAAATTCTTGATTGTTTTCAAACAGAATCAGGAGAGAGGATTCTAAGAAACGATCATGATTTATTTCTAAAATCGGGCAAATTTCCAGATGGTTATATTAAAAAATATAATCTGTGTATTGATATTCTTGAACCACACCATTTTAAACCAAATGGTGAATTAAGTGACAAAGATCAAAAACGAGAATTAAGAATAGCTTTACATCTCGGTTGTATGATATATTATGTTCCAGAACAAGAATTTCTTTTTAATCAAAATAAAGAGATTCATCGATTCAAAGATTTTCTATTAACACTAGATGAGGATCGAAACTAAAGTGATTAATTTAAACTGTTCTCTTTTACTCAAAGATCTTTATAGCTATGATATTCATTCTGCTTATCCTAGTATTCTTCAAAAACAACATTATGATTTTAAAGAAACTAATCTAGAAAATAAAACGGAAAGATCCATTTTTATAGGTAAAGAACAAATTGGAAATATTGACTTGTCTGAGTTTCTAATCGAATCGGTTGATAGTTTGATTAAATATTATCTTCAAGAGAATAATGTTGGGGATGAAGATATTATCACAATTCAACGAGATGGTTGTATTATTAAAAAGATGTTGGATAATGATGATGAGTTTATTAAATTAGAATTAAGAGAATTGATTGATTTTTTGATTATGGCACCAGACAGAAAGAAATATCTTTTCTTAGCAAATGGAAAGATCACGATCAAAGGTCTAGCTCATTACTATGAAGAACTAGATAGTATTTACCAAAGATTTGCTAACTTTACTTTTTATGATAAGTCCATATTGTTTGAACAAATGGATGACATCAAACAAGAGATATTGAAAACAGAGAATAAGAAACTGTTTTTAATTCCAAGAGAAAATTCTTTTATAGTATTAACTCATAAGGGTGATATTACAGTTAAAGATCCAGATTTTGTAGACCTAGATTCAATCAACAGAATTAAGTATTACAATCATTACTTTGCTGATTTCTTGAGATCAATATATTTAGAATGTTATTAGGAGAAAACAATGTCAGGAAACAATTTAACTAAAGAAGATATTGAAGAATATGGTAGAGTACTTAAACCAGAACCAAGAATAAAGAAAACAGATTTTTTAGATACTGTTGTTAAAGAAATACGAAATACCAAAACAGAAAATGAAACTAAATTAATTCTTGCTAATCTCGTAATGAGTTCAATGATGGATTCATATATAAGAAACGAATGTGTGAATTATTGTGATAGACACGCACCAAGATCTAATATTGAGGTATACACACATGAGTGAAGACAATACAAATATGTTCGGCGAAACAATTTCAGAAGAAGATTCTCAAATTATTGATTTCATTAATGAACGAGAACTCTACTATGAGACAATGGCTCGTAATGAGATCATGTTAGAAGTAGAAAAAAAATTTGGGAACAAAGGTAAAGAAGTTCTATCACAGCTCAATGAAGATGTTTCAGTTTTACCAGAAAATCTTGAATGCCCAGAATGTGGTAAAATTTCAAAAGAAGTGATGGATAGCGCAGAACAACAACTCAAGTTGATTGAAGTTGCATTTGATTCTGAGTTTGATGCAGTGGTGAAATATGTAATGTTTCATAATAACGAAACATTACATATCAGTCTTGATTTAATGAAAGAAGCAATTGAGAGATTCTCTAGTTATAAACTTGGAGAAATTCCATATGATGTAATGCAAAAAGTTAAAATCAAAATTCTGTTTGACGGAATTCAAGAGGGGTGGTTGATAGATGAAATCTTTGAGTAAACGTTGTTTGAATCTTGGATCCGGCAAAGTTGATTTTGACCGGTATAAAGATTACATGACAACAGTTCATGTAGATCAGAGCTATATTGAAAGTGGATCAGTACCACTTGATGTAATTGTACAAAATTTTTATGATATAGAAAAAGAAAAAACTTCAAAACAATATTTGTGTAAATCTAATATTTTCGATTTCATTGATTCATTTCCATATAAGTTCGATATTGTCTTTGCTGAGAGAATTTTTGAACATATGGATTATACCGGTGGTGAGATTGGTCGATTGTTAGAAGGTATTAATGTTTTAACAAACAAGGATGCTGAATTAACAATCGTTGTTCCGAATGCTATTCTTATTTCTAATATTCTTTCTGATATAGAAAAGAATTATGAGAAAATGGGATATGTAGAAATTCTTAATAAAATGTTAATTGTTAATACAGAAAACCACAACTTTCGTCATGATCCTCATTGTTCTAGTTGGACACCAACAACTGCAAAATTCTATATTGAATCCGAGGGAACTTGGAAAATTAGTTTTATAGAAGAACAAATACAATTTGCTGGTCGAGATATTTACATGAGAATACTTTGTTATAAAACTTAAGTAATTGTGTAAGGATCTCTTTTTATATTAGAATAAATTAAAAGGAGATCCTCATGATCGAGTGCAAAGAATGTGGAAAAGAATGTATTTCTGAATTTCATTTAGCTAAACATTTAGCAAGATATCCAATTAATCATTGTACTCCACAAGAGTATTATGATAAGTATATATTAAAAGATGATAATAATAAAAAGTGTCACCGTCGAACTTGTTTAAATCAGACATCTTTTAATGGTATTATTCATGGATATAATAAATACTGTTCACCTAGTTGTTGTAATAAAGAAAAAGCAACAGATCCTGAATATAGATTGAAAAATAAAAATGCTCAGATTATAGCACAGAATAAACCAGAAGTAAAACAGAGAAGTAGAGATACAGCAAGTGCACAGTGGAAAGATCCCGATGTAAGAAGACGAACATTATCTACGTATCAGCAAACTTTAAACAAACCAGGTATAAGAGAAAGATATTCAGAGGCATCAAAAAATAGATGGACTAATTCTGAATATAGAAATAAATATATACAATCAATGCAGAAACATTGGAAAAGTGAAGATTATAAAAAAGAATTTAAAAAAGCACATAACACAGAAGAAAGTAAATTAAATCATTCGGTTGCAAGTAAGAAACTGTGGCAGAATCAACTATTTAGAGATAGGATGATTTCTTTTCTAAATAGTTCAGATCATAAAAAGTATATGAGTGATTTAGTTACTGTTAAAATGTTAAATGGAGAATGGAATCCTGGACATGGTTGCTATCATTGGGGGTACTGCTATTCTGAAAAGAATAACTCATTCATGTTTCATAGATCAGGTACAGAACTCACTGCTTTTCAATTGTTGGATATAAACCCTTTAGTAAAATCATTCGATTATGAACCTTTAAGAATTAGTTATATTGATAAAGATGGAAATACAAAGTTTTGTATTCCTGATTTGATGATACATTATATAGATAATAGTTTGGAGTTGGTTGAAATAAAACCTGATGTTTTTGTCAATGATGAAGACATTCAATTAAAACTTAAAGCTATGTCGGAGTATTGTATCAAAATTGGTATTAAATTTAGAGTGTGGTTAGAAAGTGAAATAGTAAACAGAAACACGAAACAGGAGATAGTTATCATGGCTACATATCAAGAGACGATGGATGCAATCAACACCAAGATCGATGCTTTCAAGGCCGCTGCTGCCACTGGCGTGGACAACAAGACTGCTGCCCTCCAAGCTCGCAAGTTGTCGATGGAACTTCGCGCTGATCTTCAGGGTTTCCGTAAGGCTAGTGTTGATAATGATCGCGCTAATACCAAGCACCGCGAGCCCAAGGCTGCAACAGCAACTGTTGCCGAACCTGCCGTTGTTGCCTAAGTTACAGATCGAATAAAATAATAAGTAATAGTTAGTTTGATTATTTTTGTGGTGTCGGGTTATTTTCCACTATATTATAAAAGTTTATCGTTACACCGTTACACCGATATTATAAAAAAGTTATTGTTACACCGTTACACCGGAAGTAACACACCAACCACAAGTAATCAAACTAACTATGAAACGTTATAAAATCAGATCGATTAAGAGGGTATCTGGGATTATACTAAGTCCCAGATATCCTTACTTTATTATACTTAAAAGTATAATACAAAGAAGAAAAAGGATGAGTTAGGTATCATGAATGGTGATAGAAATAACTTTGTTGACCCAAGTGACTATAATGATGAATACGACTATGAAGATCTCGAAGAGAAACATGGTCGTGGTGGTGTTGTAAAGTTTTCCAAGATTGATAATTCTGGAAAATATGTTCCCGGGAAGAAAAAGGTAAAACATCGTCAATTGGCCGATGTGGAAGTATATTAGATAATGAATAAGTTATGCGAATGTGGTTGTGGTATTGAAGTAACCAATGAGAATAATAGGTTTTTAAAGGGACATAGTAGAAAAGGAAATAAAGAATCTTATATAAAACAAGCAAAAAATTACAAAGAAAAATATGGTGTTGAAAATCCATTTCAATTAGAACTAGTTAAAGATCAGATTAAACAAAAACATTTAGAAAATTTAGGTGTTGAAAATCCCAGTTATTCAAAAGAGATTAAAGAAAAGAAAACTAAAACAAGTTTAATAAGATATGGCTGTATGCACCCAATGCAATTTGAAAAATTTAAAGAGAAATCAAAGCAAACATGTAAAGAAAAGTTGGGTGTTGATTTTGCATTTCAATCAGAATCAGTCAAAGAAAAAATCAAACAAACCAGTTTTACAAAATTTGGTACTGATCATCCGATGAAATCAAAAGAAATTCAAGATAAGAAAATTAAAACATTGATTGAAAATTTGGGATTTTCGAACCCAATGAAATCAGAAATATGCAAAAATAAAGCAAGAAAAACAAATATAGAAAAATTTGGCGTTTCGAATCCTAGTCAGTCTAAAATAGTTAAAGAACAGAAAAAACAAACATCAATAAAACATTGGGGTTTTGATAATTGGTCAAGAACACCACAGGGAAGAAAACTACATCGAATTAATTCTATTAGAATGAGAGATGACCAATTAGCTAATGATGAACCAGCAATGCCGTGCGTTGGTATTGAAGAACGACCATTTTTAAATACTCTTCAGCAATATACAAAATTTAATATCATTCGAAATGATAATTCTTTCAATCATGATGTTGGCAGATATCCAGATGGTCATATTCCCGAGTTAAAACTTTTCATTCAATTTGATGAAAAATTTCATTTTGAAAATAAAGAAATGACTATCTATAAAGAAGATGATCTAAATTGTACACTTGAACTAGCATCTTTGGGATATATTGTTTTCAGAATTTCAGAAAAACAATGGAGAGAAAATAAAGAACACGTAATAGATCAATTTGAACTTATCATAACAGAACACGAATGAAGGAATTTGAACAGTGAACAGAATACAGGATCTGAAAAAACAAATCGAATATCATTCAGATTTATATTATAACAAATCACAGCCGGAAATCACTGATTTTGAATTTGATAATCTTGTAAGTGAATTAAACTCGATGGGTGGTTCGGTTGAAGTTGGTGCTCCAACATATGGTAAAAAGGTTACTCATAGCAGCAAGATGGGATCATTAGATAAAGATACTTCTTGTGATGTGATCATAGCTTGGGCTAACAAATATACTAATGGTAAAGTTGTTGTTGAACCGAAAATTGATGGTCTTGCTATTGAACTTACTTATATCAATGGAAATTTAAAACAAGCAGCAACCCGCGGAGATGGTAATGTTGGTCAAGATGTTACTGATAATGTTAGAATGATTAGTTCAATTCCTAAAACATTATCTAATAAATTAACCGTCAAGGTTCGTGGTGAAATTCTGATGCTTCGATCTGTATTTAATGAATTTCTGAAATTGGGTGTTGAGGATTTATCAAATCCAAGAAATGCAGCATCTGGTTCATTGATGGTTAAAGATCCAGCAATTACCGGATCGAGGAACTTAAATTTCATTTGTTATGATACTGTATCAAGCGAATCTTTTACAACCGAAGCAGATAAGCTTCAATGGATTCATACTAATCTTCCTGAGATCCAATTGATAGAATGGCATCTTGAAGATATTTCCAATTTTAAAACTATTTCTGAGAAGTGGGAAATCAACCGGTCTGTACTTAATTATGATATTGATGGTCTTGTAATTTCATTAAATAGTATTTCTGATCAAGAAGAAGCTGGTTGGACTGAGAAATGCCCAAGAGGAAAAATGGCATTTAAATTTAAACCAGAACAAAAGAATGCAAAAATATTATCTATTGATTGGCAAGTTGGTCGGACTGGTCGTTTGACTCCTGTAGTTTATATTGAACCAACTGTAATTGGTGGTTCTATAAATTCTAAGGCGACACTACACAATGCAAAAATGTTTAATGATAAAAATATAGCTGTAAATGATACTGCTTTGATTGAAAGAGCTGGGGATGTCATTCCTCAGTTAATTAGAGTTGTTGAAAGAAATTCTGATAGAGTGGTTCAGTCACTACCAACTATATGTCCTTCTTGCAAACATCCGGTGGTGTGGGATAAACGCGGAGTTAATATTTGGTGTTTGAATGCTGACTGTCCTACTCGGTTTATAGAGTTGGTCATTCATTATATCAAAACACTTGATATTCTTGGTGTTGGGGAAGGAATTATTACTGCATTGTGTGATGCTGGGTATGTTAAAAAATTATCTGATCTATATGATGTTACATTAGAACAGATAAAGAGCGTAACCGGTGGTGATAAATCTTCAGAAAAAGTCTATAATGCAATTCATTCGAAGAAAGAAATACCGCTAGAAATTTTTCTTGATTCTTTGGGAATCAGTGGTTTAGGAACTTCTACTTCGAAAGATATAGCTAAAAAATTTAAAACTTTACAATCAGTAAGAAATATCGGAAAGAGTCAATTACTCTCAATGGAAGGTATACAGGCTTTAACCGAGGCAAAAATTATTGATGGATTAGCAAATCGCTCGTATATTATAGATGAATTACTAAAGAGAATCAGTGTTATGAGTACAAAAGAATCAACTGGTTCGTTGGCTGGTAAATCGTTTTGTTTAACCGGATCAATGTCAAAATCCAGAAAAGAAATAGAAAAAACGATCATGTCCAAAGGCGGAGAAGCAGAATCTGGAGTTAAAGCAGGATTAACTTATTTGGTTCAATCCGACCCAACTAGTACCTCATCTAAGAGCGAGAAAGCACTGAAATTGGGTGTGGTGATAATTTCAGAAGATGATCTTTGGAGAATGATGGAGTGAAAAGAATGAACGACGACGAAGATGATATCCTTATTGAGATTAATGATGAGGATTATTACATTAAATCATTTAGGTTGGTTCCTGGCGGAATATCTCCTGAAGATAAGAAACTCATTATGAACAGTATGCTTCATGGTGATAGAGTATTCTTTGGTGGATTAAACGAAGGATCCCCAACCCCATTTAATGTAATAATTTTTAGCAGATATGCTGGTGATAGTTATGTTGAAGAATATCTGGATTCTGAATTGGGTTATGATCCAGTTATGATTATCAGCATGCTTAAATGTGAAGATATTAATTCTCAGACTTTTCTAAATCGTTTTGCTAATGTTCCTGGTACTCGTCTTGAAGGTGTTGCTAGGAAGACAGCATTGGATCGGTTAGAAAAATACTTCACAGAAAAGCCACAAGAGAAAACCGCAACTGAATTGATGAATGTTTTTAATCAAATGTCAACTGAGAAACTGGCGGAGTATTGTTACGCCCACGGACTAGCATGAAAACAAGAAATGGATTAGTTAGTAATAGTAGTTCGTCTTCTTTTGTTGTGGCGTTTCCTAAGAAACCCAAAACACCAGCAGACGTCTGGAATACTATGTTCTTTGGTAAAGATGGTGGTATATCTGTATACGAGCGTGATGGACTTTCGTATAGTCAAGTATCTACAGATGTATTCAATAGTCTTAAAGATAAACTTTTTAAGAGAGCTACTTTAAAAGATATCGTTGAGGAGTTTGAAAATCGTTATCATTATTATATCAATTCTTCAACCATTATGTTCGACGGACAAGAAACTGATAAACACGGTGGTTGCTGGTCAGAAAAGATTGATAAGTATTGTGGTAGTGATCCTAAGTTACTAGAGGAACTACGTCAGGAAATTCTTAAGTCTGAGCAACTCTGTTGTGATCTTCGTGATGAGGAAACACAAATTCTAAAACGAGGACCCAAAGAAGTTCCTTACGCTTGGGGAGGTCATATAAATTACAGTACCAAGAAACCATACACCAAGGAACAGATTAAAAGATATAAGAAGTATAGTGATGATGTCCATGAATTCAAACGATCTGATGAAGAGTATATTGCGTATGAGAAAAAGAGGAACGAACACTGGCATGATGAAAAGAAAGATAAACTAAAGAAGAAATTAGCTACCGTTGATGCTAAAGCCTTTATGAGAGATAATGAAGGTAAGTTTATCTTCATAGTTAGTTATAGTGATAATGACGGTGGTGATGGCAGTACAATGGAGCACGGAAACGTTTTCAAAAATGTTCCGCATATTCGTATCAGTCATCATTGAGTGGTTGTGGTGGGTGTAGATTTGATCGTCTACACCCACCAATGGAATAACTATGAAAATAAGAGAAGAAATAAATGATCGTTCTAGTGATGAAGATAAACCAATTTTACTTTGGTTATTTGAACGATATCATATGGAAAGTCAATGGAGATTTGTTGCTCGGTGTACGCATATTCCTTATGGAACATACTCATATGAATCGCATAGGATGTGGAGTCCAACCCAAGAAGGAAAAAAATTATACTTCTACGGACAAATGTTAGAAGCATTTGAAAAGACCCAAGATGATTTTTCTGTTCTTGTAACCGCTAATAAACTTAAAGGTACCAGAACAAATTCAGGAATATGGGAAGATCAACTTGATTGTCGAATAGATAGTAATACAATGTTACTCAAAAAAATAAAAGGAGAAAAATGAAAACAAGGAATGGATTGGTTAGTAATTCTAGTTCAAGTTCTTTTCTTATCTACGGTGCAGAAATTACCGATGATATGAAAGAGAAGATCAAGAAACTTCTTACACCAAAAGAAAATGCTGAAGATGATGATAGTGATAGTCACTATGAATTATCAAAAGCATTTGAGTATGGCACAACAAAGTTCGGTGTAGACTACATTGTTGGTTGTGGTGGGGATAGTGCATATCTCGGTCTTAGTTGGGGTTCTGTTGACGATGATGAGACAGGAAAACAATTTAAAGATAAGATTGAAAAAGCAATTGAATCTATTATCGGTGAGAAGATTAAGTGTTCAACTCATGATGAAGCATGGAATGATTGTTAACAAAGGAAAAGAAAATGAAGTGTGTCAAGCATGGTGATAAGGTTAGTCGTCTTTCTGAAGAGATGGCTTCCAAACGAGTCGATCAAGGTTGGAAGTATTGTTCTAAGTCTGATTTCAAGAAAGCAACTAATAAAGAGATAATTGAAAAACCTGTTGCGGTTAAAATCGAAGGACCAAAGAAGCAGAAGAAACAACGTCCTCAGAAGGATGATGCTATTGATGCTGCAATTAATCGGAAGTAGTCAAAGTTTAAGTTAATAGTAATCAGTTATTGGAAACAAACAAAGAGGTACAAATGTTTACGTTTATCATCGGAATCATTTTCATTCTCGCTGGGCTTATTGTCTCGGTTGTTGCTAGTGATCTGGATCGTATTATTCGAACTATTATCCTGGTCCTTACAGTTATCGTTGGTCTTACATGCGTTGTCGGTTCTTCGACTTTGTATGTTAAGCCAAGCGAGGGTGGTATCATTGTTAAGAAATTCGGGTCGTCGTTGAAGGAAGGTCATATTATTGCAGTAAATGGTGAGCGAGGTGTTCAGGCTGAGGTTCTATCTCCTGGATGGAGCTTTGGTTGGTGGCCGTGGCTCTACGACTGCGAGAGTCTTCCTAACATGAATATCCCAGAAGGTAAAGTTGGTGTGGTTGTGGCAAATGATGGACAGCCACTTCCTGTCAATGAAATCTATGCGGATGCGTGGGAATCTCCAAACAAGATGGTTGATGCTATGGAATTCTTAACCAAGGGTGGTAAGAAGGGTCCTCAGCTTACCGTACTTCCTCCTGGACAGTATCGGTTCAATCCAAAGTTGTTTGATATTTCTATTGCTCCATGTGTAGATATTACTATTGGTGAAGTTGGTGTCGTTCGAGCAAATGCAGGTAATGTATATAAAAATACAAATACTGTATCTATCAGCGGTGTTCAACTTGTACCAAAGGGATATAAGGGCATCTGGAATGAAGCATTGCTTCCTGGGAAGTATTACCTTCACCCGAACGCGTATCAAGTAGTTCATAAGGCTACCATTAAGAAGATGTATAGCTATACTGGTTCGGAAGGTACTGAGTCTCATTCAAAGGCTGATCGTCCTCACATTGATGCTTCGATTCAAACTCGTTCTGTTGATGGATTTAATATTCCTGTTGACGTTCGTGTGTTGACAAGTGTTCGTGCGGAGAATGCACCTTGGGTTGTTGCTAAGTTCGGCAATCCAGATGCTATGTCTGCAGATGGTTATGAAACGATTGAAACTCTTTCAATTCTTCCTACCATCCGGACAATTCTTCGTAATGCAGCTCAGAATGAGGGTGCAATGCAATTTGTCCAAAAGCGTTCAGAAGTTGAGAAAGCTGCATATATGCAGTTTACATCTGAAATGCTAAAGGATAAGATTGATGTCGAGGGTGTTTATCTTGCTGATATTCGGTTAGATTCAACACCTGAAGGCAAGGCACTCTTGAAGACTCAAACCGATAAGCAAATTGCTGATCAGCAAAAGGCAATGTATCAACAACAGGTACTCGCAGAGAATGAAAGAGCCAAGCAGGTTACTGCAGCTAGTGCAGCTGACCAGCAAAAGCGTATTCAGGAATCTCTTGCTGGTATCGAGTTTGAGAAAAATGGTGCTGAAGCTGCCAGGAATAAAGCTATCGGCGAGGCATCTGCATATAAGGCGAAGGTTGAAGCTCTCGGTGGTGTAGAGAACTTTACCAAGCTTGAGATTACAAAGATGATGGTTGAAGCTATGAGTAAGACATGGAAGGGTGAAGTACCCAACATTGTCATTCTGGGTGGTGGAAATGGTTCTGGTCTGAATGATGTCATGACGGGAGTATTTTCACAGCAGATGCAGGCTCAAGCTACGCAGAAGAAGTAGGATTTAACTTGGGAGCAGTGATCTGAAATATGGTCACTGCCCACTTTCACAAGGAATAATAATGAGTGATGGATACTGTGCATCATTGGTAGTTGCTAAAGCATGTAATGATTATAATGATGCTAGAGATATATGGATGAGAGAAACCTGTGAATTAAAAGGAATGAAAGTATCTTTTGAATACTGGAATTCACTTATCAATGAAGATGATAGATATAGACATAGAGAAAACCCATTTAGATTTGAGCAAAAAGAAAAGAATATAGAACACTTTAAATCTAAAATGGATCATGCATTAGAATTAAAAGAATTCGTTCAAAAGGTTTGTTGTCCTCATTTAGAGGATTTGTATTAAAGTTTATAAGGAGAAAATATCATGGGTGAACTTATTCCTTTCCTGGCGGTAGCGATTATTATAATGGTTGGTGTGATTGCATTGTACTGGAAGAAGATCATCAATGCTAAACTATCAAGTCACTCGATGGATAATGATCAGATAATCTTTCGACAAGTAATTGATATCAGTTCAACACAGGCAGATGAATTGATTCATAAGATATGTGCTGTTCAGCGTAAAGCAGCGGATGACAATGAATTTCAAAATGTAGATTTTAATGTTACTGATAAGATGATTCTTCGATTTGTGATTAAATCTTCTAAAACATCAGAGATCAAAACGTGATATTAAATAATGAAGTAAAAGTCATTAATCTGATGGAAGGTAGATTTGTTGAAGGATCTGCCTTCGAAGCTTATAGCGTTGGTGGGCCAACAAGATTGTATACTATGGATAGAAATGTATGTGATATTACTTTAAAATCATTAAAAGACAAATTAACTGATAGATATTGTTTTTATTTTCTGGTGGGTGATCAGAATAGTAACCCAATCCCAATTTATGTTGGTAAAAGTAAAGACTATATAAAACACAGAGCAACTGATCATATAGAAAAAGATTATTGGACTAAACTTATTATCGTTACTGATTATTATTCTATGGATGAAACAATGAGTCTTAATCTTGAAGATACTTATAAAGAACTATTGAAAGTTAATCCATATTTTGACGTCAGAAGTATGAGTCAGCGAACAGTTTTACATTTGGACGATTCGAAATTAAAAAATTTAATTACCGCTACTTTTAAGTTATTACTGCAAAGAGTTGAACCAATCCTGTGTAATAAAATGTTCATACATGATGATATTCGATCAAACACAATTGATATATCACCAGAAGATCCAGAAGCAATGATATATAGTGACAGATTTATTCCAGACATAATGCATCGTTATCCTGATTGGTTAATCTTTAAAGATTCAGTTGGTAGAAAAATTAATGTTGACGGTGTCGATAAAGTTGTTAAAAATATACTTTATTGTGTATTTAATCCGGCGAAGAATAAAAATCAGTGGGCTATTATTGCTGGATCAAAAATACATATAAATGTAACAGAATTCATACAAAATGAAATTTTAATATCTAGATCAAAGGTATTTAAAACAGACAGGTATCTTCAAGACTGTTCAGATAATCCACATTTACGTCGCGTCCGAGAAGATATAGTGGATTTAAATATTACTGCAGTAAATAATATTGGTCATGGTGATCAAGCACACGGTCATGATTTATATGAACTACATTCTAATTTACCATATCACTATTTGAGAAAGGATGGAAAATTATTTAAAGATACAATTACAAAATTACAAAATTGCATTAGTTGGATCCTACCAGAATAGAAAGAAAAAATGAAATACGTATCCATTGATATCGAAACAACCGGATTGAATCCTAATACCTGTTCAATCATTGAGTTTGGTGCTGTGATTGATGATCTGTCAAATCCCAAACCATTAAATGAATTACAGTCATTCCATCGATATATTGATTGTGCTGATTCAAATAAACTAATACGAGGTGAACCATATGCACTTTCAATGCATGGAGAAATCTTTAAACGATTAGCAGAACGAGATACTTTAAAATATGGATTTTGTTCTCCTGATCGTTTAACTGAAGAATTTTATAATTTCATTTTAGAAATATGTAAAAGTCGGTTTCCAATTACTGTAGCAGGTAAGAATTTTTCTGGATTTGATCTTCGATTTCTAAGGAAACTTAATAATTGGGAAAAACTTATTAAAATTCATCATAGAGTTATTGATCCCGCAATTCTGTTCTGGGATCCTTCTGATGAGAAGTTACCAAATACAGAACTATGCAAGGTCAGAGCTGGTATACCGGGTGAAGTTGAACATACAGCAATCTCTGATTGTTTAGATATAATTCAACTTGTTCGTCGTGGAGCTTATAGGAAATGGAAAAATTAATTGTTGAGTCGGTTCGAAAATGGCTGGGTGCTGGTGGTATCAAATTCTTCACTGATCTGAAAAAGAAATATGGAAGAATCGATGCTATCTTTATGGAAGATGGAATTCCACACCCAGTACATTTTCGTGAAGGAATGCAGGTTAGAAATTTTCTTCGATCATTACCAGAGTGTAAAGACTGGACAGATCATCAGTTCGATGATAACTGGGTGAGTATAATTGAAGAGGTTATAAAAACATGACATTCTACGATGTTCTAGTTCAAGCATATGTTGGTAAAACTATCAAGAGTATAGTTCAACATAATGCGCCAACATTTCTTAAAGAAGTTGCTGATTCATTTCAAGGTAAAAAAATAAATAGAGTATGGATAAATGTTACAGACATAGAAGATCAAAGAGTAATGTTTGAAGTAGAAGGTATAAATTATCCACTGGCTTTATACTTCCATGAAAATATTGAGTTAGAATAATTTTTCAAGTTCTTGAAAAAATAAAAAGGAGTACATGATGAAAATGAAGAAATGGTATGTGGAAACAAACAATACTCATTATGAATTTTCAGAATGGAAGAAAGCAGTTTCTTTTTTTAAAAATTGTTCTTCCACATCTTTTTTGTATCGATCGAATGGAACATTGTTAGATTGTAAATAAGGAAACTTGATATGTGTGGTATTGTTGGATTCTATGCACGAGAAAGTGCAATTGATTATAAACATCTTGATACTCTATTCATGGGTGCTGAGAAACGCGGTCAGGATGGTTTTGGTTATGTCTTGATTAGAAAAGAAAATGGTAAACGAGTATTCAAAGTTTCTTTTAAGAGTGCTGAACCATATTCTAAAATTAAAGATGCAGTCAAGAAAGATCTACAATGTTGTGGAATTCAGATTGGTGATTTGCTTATCGCAATTGCTCGAGCTGCACCCGAGACAGAAGGTGAAACAAATGCTGATGATTTAGCAGAAACTATGCAACCGATTATTAATCATACCCATGGTTTATATATCGTACATAATGGTGCTGTGAGTAATAAGATCCACAGAGAATTACAGTTGAATTCTTCATTTACCGGATACAATTTTAAAACAAAGATTGATTCTGAAGCTATTGCTGCTGCTTATGTTTTGAAACAAAGAAATATGAAAGATGCTATGGAGTATCTTTCTGGTGGATTTGCTGCAATAGTGTATGATCAATTTAAGGATATGGTTTATGTCATTAATGATTTTAAACCAATCGCCCACGGTTATGTTAAAGGTGTTGGTTTCTTTCTGCATAGTGATAATGATGTTCTGGGTGAAGTAATCAAAAGTATTACATCCTGCGAAAGGGATGGAATATGTATGTGGGAAAACTTTTATCATCACTATTTAAGCGGTGGAAGAATTAAAGAGATTGATCTTGATTCTGGTTTCATGAGAAACATCAAGTATTCTCCAAGATTCATTACTCCGAAATGGGATAGTAATCGAGGAATTAAAGTTCAACCAGAAAATAAAAGTATCAAAGCTGAAATTTGTGCTATAGAAGATGCAAAAATTTACACGTGCATAACGGGTGGTGATGATAGTCTTTGTTTAGTTGCCGCTAGTGGTGGACTTGATAGTTCAATGACATTGGCAACTTTAAAAATGGCTGGTTACAATAACATCATAGCTTGTCATTTCAATTATGGTCATCGAGGTAGTAAAGCAGAGTACATGGCGATTCAAGCTATCTGTATTGAGTTAGGTATTCCTCTACAGTACTTTGATTTATCTGGTAACTATAGAGCTATGGGTACCACATCAATGCTTACTGATAGTAATGCAAAAATTACTACTGGGACAGCTGATGGGTTAAAGCAACTAGAAGCTTGGGTTAACTTGAGAAATACTCAATTCTTAACTTGGATGGCAACGTATGCTGAGTCTTTAGTAATGAAATTTAACTATAAGAAGGTTTACTTCCTTGGGGGTTTCTTAAATCTTTCTGAGTCTGGTCATTACCCAGATAATTCAGAATACTTTTTACAAACCTTCTTAGACCATCTTAAATATGGTTCTTTAATCGGACAAAGGATTATCCCTTTATATTGTCTAAGTAACATTATGAAGCACGAATTGTTTGTCATGATTAAAGCGTTTGGTTTGGAAAATGTATATCGTCATACAATCAGTTGTGATCGTCCGATGATTGAAACACCATCTTGTGATCATACTAGAATAAATCATATTCCAAAGAATTCATTCGATGGAGTAGCTTGTAATTGTATGAAGGATGGAATGCCCGCTTGTGGAAGTGGACTGCTTAGTTACTGGGGTGCTAAGATGGTTGGTATGGATGATATGAAACTTCGTAATTTCTGTGAAGTAGATGATCCAGACTATCATGCTTATATTCCAGAACACATTAAATCAAAGTTTAATAAAACACCAGATATTAATACAATTATCAACAGGATTATTTTACCTGAAGATAAACTAAACAACTTAAGGAAACGTTTGAATGAAAACAAGAAACTCATTAGTTAGTAACTCGAGTTCAGCAAGTTTCGTTATTCTGTGGAAACGAATTCGAGATGATGGTGAAGTAGATCAAGATCTTGATAGTGTATTTCATGGTCTTGATTATGATCTGAGTGATGTTTCCAAAATCAAAGTCGCATCAACAATACTTGCTGATGGTATTGTTAAGACTAAGTTCTGGACAAGCATGATGAATAGTTATGCTGATTTTGGAATAGAAGCACTTGAACTTCATACTATGTTGTCAATGCAAAAGACTAAATTTATTTTGATTACTGCTGAAGTTGATTCAGATGATTAAAGGATATATACTATGGAAGAACTAGATACTAATTTATACGATGTTCTTTTTTACTGGAATGCTGGTGAAACTTCAAAAGAATGTAAACAATACTGTGCTGAAACTCTTTGTAATATTCTTAATTTCACACCACCATTATCTGTAAAACTAATTTATGAATCTATCAAGAATGGTAAAACATTATTGTTAACTACAAGGAATGTTGATAAAGCAATTATGGTTAGAGATACATTATTGTCGATGCATATGAAATGTGAGATATGTGCATATGATGTGTTTAAGAACAAAGGAACTAAATGAGCGATGAATTAAAATTTGTACAAAAATTACAAGAGTGTGTTAAAGAATGGAAACAGAAATCAAATCAGACTAGAGATGATCATGATACTGCTGCATTCTATAATCCCGGATTAAAGAAATTTTTAAAAGATCATCAAGCAGAAATGAATATTCTTTCTACTATGTCATTTGAACGACCATTTATGAGTTGGATGAAATCTTATCTACTTTCAGAGAAGAAGGAAGATTGATTGAACTAACTACCAGTTTAGTTAATCAAACAACTAAACTGGTAGTATAGTTTTAAAGGAGATTAAAGTGTGAGTGAGTTTGAATTAAGTCCAGATCAAAAATCTGCAATCGATACTCTGATGAGTTGGAGAGAAAAACCAGAAGATGGATTTATTACGTTTGGTGGATATGCCGGGTGTGGTAAGACAACAATCTTATCACATCTTCGTATGTTGCTTCCAACAAATATTAGAATCGCATTTTGTGCATACACCGGCAAGGCTGCTAGTGTATTAAAATCTAAATTAATTAAATGCGGCATCAATAATTTTCCAAACGATAGTATCAGTACCATCCATTCATTGATCTATGAACCACCGACAGATGATGAGAATAATCCTGATCCCGAATTACGATGGATTCTTAAAGAACAGTTAGATTGTGATCTTATAATCGTAGATGAAGCTAGTATGGTTTCTGAAGTAATCTATGAGCATTTAATGTCTTTCAATATTCCGATCATCTTTGCTGGTGATCATGGACAATTACCACCTATCGAAGGTACTTTGAATTTAATGGCAAACCCATATATTAAACTGGAAAAGGTTCATAGATTTGCTGAACAGAATCCACTAACAAAGATTTCATTACTTGCTAGATTAGAGGGTTATATTCCCCACGGCAAGTATGGTGATTTTGTTACTAAGGTTCCAAAGAAACATTCTATGGTTACTGACTTCATAAATAATTGTGGTAATTTTGATAGTACTGCAATACTATGCGGATTTAATAAGACCAGAGTTGAATTAAATCAAAAGATAAGAACCTGGACAAAACGAGAAGGAAAGATTCCTCTTCCCGGTGAACGAGTTATTTGTCTAAGAAATAATGCTAACGCTTCTAGATGTCCAATCTACAACGGTGTTGGTGGAACCATTTTAGAAATTTCTAATCGAACAGATTTCTTACATTCTAAGATATCTATCGATGGAGAAGATAAAAACTATATTGGAAAAATCTCAAAGAATATCTTTAATAATCCAAATCCTGATATGAGTTCAGAATGGATTATGGAAGAGCCGGAAGATGACGATGTAGATAATATTCAAAGATTTTTTAAGCAAAATCAATACTCGAAGAAACCAAGAAGGAAATATCTTGATTGCTTTGATTTTGGTTATTGCATGACGGTTCATAAAAGTCAAGGTTCTGAATGGGATAGGGTGATGCTAATTGAGCAACCTTGTCAACATTGGTCTGGTGAGTTATGGAACAGATGGCTCTATACTGCTGTGACCAGATCTAAATCGGAACTTCTAATCGTGAGGTAAAGTGTGAAAGTTGAAATTCTAACTCATAATATCTATCCGGATCCTATGGTTATCCATTGTAAGGAAATGTATCCCGACTGGAAAATCATAGAACACAACACTGCTGATTTTAAAAGATTAATTAAGAAATTGATTAAAGAAAGAAACATTTTACTTAAAATGTATATTGTTCAATTTAGGATTACATGTCCTATTTTTGTATACTATCAGATTAAAGAACTTGTTCCATCTTGGTCTACCGATGTAATTCTTACAACACCCGATAACATAATATTTGAATCTTCTGATACTCTTAGTTCGATCGAAGAGACTAACTTAGTTTGTTTATTTAGAAAGATTCAAGTCTATATTAAAGATATGAAACCAGAGAAAGTAAAATACTTTTTACCTTTATCTAGTAGTGTTAAAGTTTCACTTTCTTTAGACATTCTTCAAATATACAGTTTGTTATCCAAACTAATGCAAATAGAAGAAGATAAGAAAATTAAAGAACTTGTAATTCTTTTACAAAACCGTCTTTTCGAAAATAATAGTTTGATCTTTAATGATCAATTACTTTCTGTGTTTGGTGTTGATAAGGAACAGCCATGTTTGAAATAAAATTCGATGCTGTCAATGAAAAGATCCTTGTAGATTATTTGCGTTTGATGATTATTGATAATCCGACTATTTTGAACAACATTGTGGAACCAGCGGTCAACGGATTGATTAGCGATACTAATGTTCCCCAAGTAATTAAAAATAAGATTAGTGAGGGTTTTCCACAATCTGATATAAAAAATCTATTTACAGCAACTATGAGTGATTTTATCACTGAATTGTTTGAGCATGATTATGGTGATCAATATATTAATGAGATGATTAATCGTCATTTTGAAACTGATGAAATTAAACAAAATATTGATAGACAAATTGGTGGTGCTATTGATTCTATAAATACTGAAGCACTAGTAGAAACAGCAATTACAGAACATGTTAACGGTATGGATATCGACGATGGTCTTACTGAATCTGTTCAAGAAGCTGTTGATGAAGAAGTCGAACAAGTAGTTAACATGCGGAATTCTGAATTTGTTCGGGTGGTTGAATCCAGTATTTCTGAAATGCTCGAAGAACCACAGATTCAAGAAAATATTACTAATGCGGTTGATGAAAAATTAACTGATATATTGATAGCTAAACTTGATAATACCACTATTATAACTGATACAATTTCTAATAAACTTAATCAAGTATTTACTCCTGAAGTAATTAGTACTATGATTAATGAACATTTAGTTAAGAATCATTTCATCATTCAACAAATAATTACTGAACATGGAAAAGAGAAAAAGATTGAACCACAAAATGAATTCGATGTAATTGAAATTAAAGTATTTAAGGATCAAACCGAAAAAGTTATGTGGTTATTGAATTGTTTAGATAAAGAAATTTTCTCAGTTAAACAAGCAGGAGCAGAATAACAATGAACGAAGTAGTTACAACTGAAATTCAGAATCCCGCATTGGTTCGTTTGGTTGATGTTACTCAGAGTGTACGAGTTGTAGATATGAATTATATCTTCAACTATACACGAGTAAAGAATCCTGATTCGGTCGACACGAATTATTTTGCATTACATTATAAGGAGCAACAGCAAGAAACTTGGTCTAGCTGTCGCAACTTGCTTTCTGATAAGTTTACTGCAGCAAAGACTGATATGGTTATTGCTCAGATTCGAGAGAGTCTTGGCGGAGATGTTCAGAGTGAACGTCACTATCGTAGTGATACATCTGTTCGGAGTACATTCACACTGAGTGGGTTCCAGATTGATGTTACTGATGAACCGGATATTGATCTTGTGTTGTTTAAGTTGATTACGAATATCAGTGCTGAAGTTAGTGTGTTGACGTCATCTAATCTAACTTTTAATTTAACGAATGGTTTTTCTGGTAATCATGCTCTCCAGTTGGGATTTGGTGTGTTGAAAACTATCCGAAACAATAATACAGATAATAACAGAGTTGTGCCTATTAATAATATCTTTATTTTGAATAAGCACACGATTCGTCTTATTCATGATAATAGACTGAGTATTACAATTGCTGATGTTACAAATATACAGAACCAGATTGTAACCCAAATTAATAACTTCAAACGAGTTCCTTTTACATCGATGTCTAATGATGACTTGTTGAAGATTGTTCCTAAGAAATTCGGAAAGAAGTTTTCTGTTCTGTATGAGGTTCTTCCTGAAAATCTTCGAAGTTATTATTATGTATCATATCTTCTTTCTTTTCTTTTAGATGAAGAAAAGAAAATCGATCTTGAAATTAAATTAAGAGAATATATTACTAGAAAGATTGATATTCTTATTCGGCATATTGATTCTGGTTCTGTTCCTGTTTAAACAATTCATAAAAAAAGAACTAACGAAAGTTAGTTCTTTTTTTGCCGAAAAATCTTATGAATAAATTATAAAGTTGGAAATTTGGAAAGGATGCCAATATGAAAAGTTTTATGATTAATGATGAAGATTTACATACTCAATTAAAACTTCTTGCTGCTAAATCTAAGAAAAGTATAATCGAACTATTAGAAGAAGCTATAAAACTTGTGTTGGAGAAATATCATGAATAGACTTTGTGAATGCGGGTGTGGAAAAGAAGTTACTAATGAAATAAATCGATTTATTTTTGGTCATGCTAATAGAGGCAAAACATTTATGATAGATGAAAAAACAAGACAAAAAATGTCAGAATCCCATACTGGTAACAGACACTCAGCAGAAACAAAACAAAAGATGATAAATAATCATAGCCGACCACATCTTGGAAAAACACTTTCATCAGATACAATTAGTAAAATGTCTAAATCTCATACTGGTAAGTATCATTCAAATGAAACTAGATTAAAAATGTCTATTAATAATGGAATGAAAGGAAAGAAACATACATTCGAAACAAGAATTAAGATGAGTCTTGGCACAATAAAATATCTTGAAAATAATCATTATGGACCAAGACGAGGAAGAAATGAAAATCAAATTATTAATCAACTTCAAAAAGAAACCAAAATAAATCTATTACAAAATGATTTTTCGATAGCGCATAAAATATCAAAATTTGCAGATGCTTATTCTCCTAAATATAATCTTGTTATAGAAGTATTAGAACAAAGACATTTTGTTGGTGGAAAATTAACAGATTATGATAATGAAAGAGAATTAATTATATCTTCTAGATTGGGTTGTATGATATATTATATCATTGAACAGAAGTTTCTTTCTAACTCAGAAGAAGAAATTCAAAGATTTAAAAACTTTTTAACTGTATTGGATGAGAACAAATAAATATAGTATTTAAGGAGTTTATTTCATGGTAAATACCAAAGGCACGAATACTCATTTTGATATTGAATTTCAGGGCGATAATGATAAAATAAGTCAATCTTTAACTAATCATTATTCGACTATCAGAATTATCAATTCTGTTAAATCTATCTGGCCGGTTTTTCAACTTTACTTTATATGTGATAATCAATTATTTATTGAACAGAATATTTATGGCACAACAGATATTACTTGTAAAATTTGGTATACCGGTCATGATGGGGAGAGACGTGGATCACCGGTTGAATATAAACTGATCATACTTGAATCTAAAATTGATCTTCCCGCTAAAGATCAAAAACCCGGAACGATAACTAGTCAGCAAGAACAACAAAGAATTCTTATAATGGTAACTTGCTTAGCTAAACCGGCGTATGAAGCAATGACTCAATTTGTAAATAAGTTATGGGAAGATCCAGATGGATTAACAGGTACACAAAAAACACCTCTAGATATAGTCAAAGAAATATTAACTGATAATAATATAGAATCTAGAATTTTTGATAATGGAAAGAATACAGATACTATTCAACAAATGATTATACCACCAATGACAGTTAGATCCGCGGTTGATTATATTAATCAAAACTATGGAATATTTTCTGGACCAGTTTTTAGATATGCAAATTATTCTGGTCAATTTTTATTATGGGATTTGAGTCAAATGTATTCACACCATAAAGATTGTCCTTGGGTTAAGATGCACAAGTCTCCATCTCATTTTGATGATCCAACTACCTTTGATGAAATAAACAAACTAGCATCAAATACAACTGACGAATTTATTATTTATGATTCTACAGAATCTATTCATCATTCGAATGCGAATCTTATTCGTTATGGATACGATAATATTTATATTTTTCATCCACATGAAGATATTGCTGTATTTCAAAAAAGAAATTTAGATGAGATTATTACTGATTATGGAATGTGGCACAAATCAGATCAAATGAAATATCATCCTGATTTAAGAAATCGTAAAATGTATTATACCGATATGGTTGGGCATGAAATTGGTTCTGGATATGATGGTGAATATAATGATAATGTACTGACTCAAGACATGGCAACTAATTTTCAGAATACTGCTGCAGTAAGAATACAACTATACAGAAATATAAAATTTCATCTGCTCCAAAAGGTTGGAGAAGTTTTATTTCTAGAACCATATTCTGAACATGAAAAATTTAGAGGAAGTAACTATCGAGGCGGTTATTTAATTTCAGACAGTGAGATTGTTTTTACAAGAGACAATGATAATATTATTTGTACCGCCACGCTGACTGCATACCGGACATCACAAAGTTATGACTAAATATAGTATGTGTAAATGTGGTTGTGGTAGAGAAGTAACTAATGAGAAGAATAAGTTTTTAAACGGGCATTGTTGGCGAGGAAAAAAATTATCAAAAGAACACAAAGAACAAATTTCTAAAACACATAATTTAGAAGAAGTTAAAGAAAAAACCAAACAAACATGTTTGAATAAATTTGGCGAGATTACTAATCTGGTATGTAGAGAAACTAAAGATAAAATTAAACAAACATGTTTAGAAAAATATGGAGTTGAAAGTTCAAATCAATCAGAAGAAATTAAAGAAAAAAAGAAACACGCATGTTTAGAAAAATACGGTGTAGAATACCCATTGCAATCTAAAGAAATTCATGATAAATTTAAATACACAATGATAGAAAAATATGGAGTTGAATATACTTTACAATCAGAAGAATTAAAAGAAAAAATTAAACAAACATGTTTAGATGTTTATGGGGCTGAAGATCCAAACCAGTTAGAAGAAATCAAAGAAAAAATTAAACAAACATGTTTAAAACATTTTGGTGTCGAATGTCATTTACAATCAGAAAAAATAAAAGATCAAATTAAACAAACATGTTTAGAAAAATATGGTGTTGATAACTATTCTAAAACATTTGAATTTAGAAAATTTGCAAGAGAACAAATGATTTCTTTTGTTGAATCCGGATTAAAAGATGGACAAGTTTTTTCACCAACAAAAGGTCGAAATGAAAAAGATTTTATATCAAAACTTCAATATGACGTATCTTATTTTATAGATAATGATGCAAGAATTATTGGATATTTTCCAGATGGTTACATAAAAGAACTTAAGTTAGTTATTGAATTTGATGAACCGTGGCATAATAGAACATGGTCAAAGAAACATGATATTCAGAAAGATGAAGATTATCAAAAAATAGGATTAAGAATATTTCGAGTTTCTGAACGAAACTGGATTGATAATAAAGAAAAAGTTATATCAGATTTTAAAATATTCATAAAGGAGATTTCAGAAAATGGCTAAACAATTAACTCAACTTCAGCAGCAGCGTCTAACTGAATATTTTAAATGTAAAAATAATCCAGTATACTTCATGGAGACATATATTAAGTTGGCTGCTGCTGGTGGTGATATTACAGTAAAACTATATGATAGACAGAAAGATTTTGTTGAAGATTTAATTAACAAACACCATTTGGTAGCATGCAAATCAAGACAGACTGGTGTATCAACAATAGCACAGATGTATATTGTCCATACTATGTGTTTCTATAAGAATGTAACCGTTGGTATTGTTTCTAAATCTGGAAAAGAAAGTACTGACTTTTGTCGACACGTAATGAGTATGATTCATAGCTTACCAGAATGGATTAGACCCGGGTTTGTTAAAGATACTGAACAAACATTCATTCTTGATAATGGCTGCAAATTATATGCCGATCAAGTAAACGAATCTAATCCAGAAGGATTACTCCGCGGTAAATCGATGTGTATCTTAGTTGTAGATGAGGCGTCATTCATTCCAAAAATTGATGATGCATACACAAGTATTGCACCAACTCTATTTAAAGCACAAAAGACAGCTAAAGAAAATGGTGTTCCTTATGGAACAATTGTTATCTCTACTCCTAATAAGACTGTAGGCAAAGGTAAATGGTATTATCAATTATGGACTAAAGCAATTAATGGTGATTCTATCTTCCATCCATTTAAACTGCACTGGAAGATGATTAAAGAATTTGCTGATGATCCAGATTGGTATAAGACCCAGTGTCAGTTATTAGAAAATATCCACTGGAAGATTGCTCAAGAATTAGACATGCAGTTTGTAGCATCCCAGAATTCATTCTTGCCCGCAGAAACAATCGAAGCGTTAAATGCATGTCATACTGAACCAATAAGTAAAATTAAATTACTTGGTCATGATCTATATCAATTTGAAGAAGCTAAACGAGATAAATTCTATTTGATTGGAATTGATACAGCTTCAGCATCCGGTGCAGATAATAGTACGATTGTGGTATTTGACTATGAAACATTTACTCAAACTGCGGAATTTAGAAGTAAGCTTCGAGTTGATGAATTCTGTAAGATCATATCATTGGTTACTAGAATTTATCCCAACAATTTAATTGTGCCTGAAGCAAATTCTTATGGCAATCAAGTCTGTGAATACTTAACTAAAAGTGGAACATTCTATAACATATATCAGAGTAAAATTAAAACAAACACCCACACCAACCAAACACACGCAACACCTATTAAAGCACGATTCAAATATGGTTTGACAACAGGACCACAAAATAGACCACTGATGATCGATTCTCTTTATACATATGTTGTAGAGGATCCGGCAAGAATTAAATCAGAAAGATTAGCATTAGAATTACTTGGTCTGGTTGATAATGGTAATGGAAAGATCATGGCAGATGATGGAGAAAAGGATGACTTAGCATTAGCAACATCATTCTGTTCTTTTGTTAGAACATATGATCCACCATTAAATGTTTCAAGAGATATGCAAAACCAAACAGTATTAGAAGATATGGCTGAAGTATCCGGATGGAATGATGAAAAAGGAAGAGGAGCAACATCACCAGAGTTGGCTGATATAAGATCTTTAGATTCAACTGATAAAATAGAAGTTCTTGAACATACTAATAAGTTGATTAATAAGTATGTTAAATCAAACATGCTAAAACTTTTAGATACTAATACTAATGGTAATGTTATTGATATTTTACAAATGTTAGATCACCACAATGAAAAAAACCAGAAACCATTCTGAACAAAATTAAAATATATCAGGAGTTAATATGGATGATTTAAAACAGATAGTTATCAATAAATATCTGTTCCGTGCTCTTTCTTCAGCTGGTTATGAACATGTGGGCGAAGTCGGAGAGAAATCAATTTATACAAATGATGAAATTAAAAGAAAGTTTATTGAAACGATTTCATCACAAGATACATTTAAACCAATTTTAGATACTGTTATCAAATTAATTGAATTAGATATTGTTGTTCCTACCAATATAAAACATGGATTGTTAGATAAGATTATATATTTGTTTTCTAGAAATAAGAAACGATTTGCGCAATCAAATTTTTCAATGGCATTTTTTGACCGTGAATCAGGTAAAATCTTTTGCTTGGTTGAAAATATTGATAGTATAGATTATTGGAATAAATCTGAATTATTATCTCTAATTCTTTTACATGAATTTCAGCACATGACTGCAACTTTTTTTCCAACATCTTTTATTAGACTAAATAGTAAATCATTGATTACTTATTATAAAAGATTTTATGAACTTTTTTTTAGAGTAGATGTTCCTGATAAGAATGTTTTTAAAATAGTTAACTGGGTTCATAATAAATTAGAAACTACATCAGGAAGAGCAACACTCACAAGTAATTCTATAACAGAATATCATAATCTAATGTGGAATATGTTGAGACCTAGTTATACAAATGTTAGTCAACTAGAATTGGACTTACATAGATTTTTTAAAGTATTGATTATTTATCTTCATAGCTATACTGATTATGCGAGAGCTCTTGAATCTAGAGATATCGATTGTATTTCTATTTACTTATCATTACGAGATGCATATAAAAGTTTAAAAATAATGAATCGGGTTGACTCATTATGTATACAAGAACTTTTAGCTCCGAGTGAAGTAATCTGTATCGAAAGTGAATACAATACTCAGAGTAGACATTTTAAGCTAATAACCCAGATTAAGAAGTAAAACCATGGCAAATAGCGGACCAACAACTGAACCAAATGAAGTACAGTTCATTGAGATGAATAAGAATCTTGAACGAATATCTGGTCGGTTTGAAAGACAAGAAACTGTAAATAAAGAACAGATGAAAAGTCTTGAAAACACATTAACAAAATCAATAAATAACCTAGGTAAATTTACAGCTCAGTCTGTTAAAGATGTTGCTCGTGCTGTTCATCAAGAAGTTAATCTCGGTTCAAGAGAATCAGTACAGCGAGGTGGTGGTGCAGCCGGTGGATTAGTTGGTGTTGTTGCGATGAAAGCTATCCAAGATAGTAAAGTAGCTCAGAATACAATTGCAGTTTTAAAAGATAAACTTTCTAAAAAATTTTCTAGAAAGAAAGGACCATATCGAATTTCTGATGAAGTGTATGATCAGGGTGATGAGAATCTTCCTAAAGCAGCTACTGGTGGATTTGTTAAAAGAACCGGAAAAGCTATTGTTCATGCTGGTGAAAAGATTACCCGAAAATCCACAGTTGATGCACATCTTCAAACATTACAAATGATTCAATCTTCACTTCAATCAATTCAAGCTACTCAAGTAGAAATGGTTTCATCTTTAAATAGTGTACAGATGTCTCTTACAGATCCATCTGCTGCTGGTGGATTCTTTAAATCTGTTGGTGATACCGCTAAGGTTTTAATACCTTTGTTTGGTGGTGGGATGTATAAGAATGATATTAAGAAAAGTGGTAATCCATTTGCTACAATGACAGATGCGCTGTTAGAGATATATAGATGGCAGAGACTTTATGGTGAATTATCAAAGAGACAGTTGAATGAGTTAATCAAAGCTAGTGGTGGCGAACAGCAAGATGTATATGGTAAACGTGGCGTTCTATTTGAATTTATGATCAAGAACAGAACCAAGATTCTTGATAAATTGGCTGCACACATTAAGAAAAAAGAGGGAGAGGGAAAGAAACCAATCTTTGCTAAAGCTGCTAAAGGAGTAATGGGTAGTTGGATTGGTAAAGCTTTGATGCAGGATCCCGAAATGTTTGAAATGGCGAACCGGGAGGCTGCTTTGGCTCATGGATCAAAAATGCTTAAACCTGGAAAACAACAGGGCCCTGAACAAAGTCTAGGACAAAAAATTGGATCATGGACTATCTTTGGTCAAAAAGAAACTGTTGCAAATCATAAGTTAATGAAGAAATCATTCGGATCTGAATTCACACATGAATCTCTTCATGAAAGACCCGAAACTGCAGATATCTATGGCAGAGCAGATCAAGCGGGAGTTAATCTTGGAAGTCTTGGAAAATTAAGAGCAGAAAGAGATAAGCTTTTATCCAAGACAATAAAAGATCCAAAAGCTTCAGCTGCCAGAGATGCAAGAGTCGCTGCGATTAACAAACATCTTGAGAAAAGTGCCAAATCTGTTTGGGCGAAGGTGATGGAAGCTGAGAAAGCTAGTAATGGTGGTGGACAGAAAGCGACGCAAAATAATGTAAAATCTAGTGAATATACAAAGACAGGTAAAGATAATTTTGCAGAGACAGCTACAGGCAAACAGGGTTCATCTATTTTCTGGTTACAGAAGATCTATAATTTATTAAAAACTGGCAGTATAGGTAAGAGCAAAGAAAATGTTACATCAAATCATACTCCTACTGTTAATCTGTTTAAACCTTCTGGTGAAGGTAAAGCTAAAATTAAAAGAAAAGGTAAATTTAAAGATATAACTCCAGAAGATTCATTATCTAAAATATCTGAATCAACTTCTACAATTGCTGATTTGTCAAAAAAGACTGAATCAAGATCTGCTACTCAAGCAAAGGATGCTAAGAAATCAGCTATATGGGATAAAGTAAAAGAAAAAGGTAAAGGTGGAATTAGTAAAGTATTTGAATTTGTTAATAGTATCAGTGGTATGTTGTTTAGTATTGTTCCTTTAATTGGTGCGATGGTAGCATTTCCGAAAGCAACAGTAGCAACTCTAAAATGGGCAATTTCTTCACCGCTTGATAATATTTCTAAACTTCTGGTAATGTTTAGTAAGTTTAGTAAATTGTTTACACTTACAAGTTTGTGGGGTGGTCTTAAAGCTCTTTATCATCTTCCTAAAACTTTAAAAAGTATGTTTGGTGTTGTTAAAGGTGTATTCAATGTTTTCAAATCTGCTGGTTCATTATTTAAAGGTCTTAGTGCAGTTGGTAAAGTTGCTGGTAAAGGAATTGGTAAAGGAATCATGGGTGCAGCAGGTAAAGCCTTTGCGAAAAAAATTCCTGGTGTTGGCGCAATACTTGGTATAATGTTCGGTATTAATAGATTTAGAAAAGGCGATATCATTGGCGGTATTGGAGAAATTGCATCTGGTATAGCTTCAATATTTCCTGGTCCAGGAACTGTAATCAGTTTACTTATTGATGGACTTCTTATAGCTAAAGATATACATGAAGAAAAAACGGGACAAAGTATGAATGCGCAAATAGGAGATATAGCATTACATAGTATTCCTGGTATTGGTTCTATAATGTATATGTTCGAGGGTGTTAAAAAATGGAAAAATGGAGATAAGAAAGGTGCTTTGATAGATTTTGCATCTGGTTTTGGAGCTATAATTCCTGGTGTGGGTCCATTAATTCATGGAATTGCTAGTTGGTTAACAGATTATAAAGATGTATCTAAAGAAAAGAAAGATGCATCTACTACTACTAAAGCTAAACAAGAAGGAGAATCTAATGTATTAGCTTCAGCAGGAGGACCATTTAAACCAATAACAAGCAGTAGCAGATCATTTGATGCAGCAACAGAAAAAAATAAACTGTGGGCAGAAAGTAATAAATCAAGACAAACCAATGATTATATTGGTGCTGCTAGAGAAGTTACTACTGCAAGTGGACAACGTATTACTTTATCCCCAGGTGATATCGCTACAGTCAAAAAAGGTCAACCATCTATTGCAGAGAGAAATGTATCTAATAATCTTGCTGAAGGAGCCAGACAAAATGCAGTTAGTGAACAGCTTAATAATTCAGCAGCAACTGTTAGAGCATCAAAACAACTTGGTGGATCTATAGCTAGATCTTCTGAAGCAAGTACTAACAATATCAATAATGTTGTGAATAAGGTTACAAAAGTAAGTACTAATAATACTAGTAGTGGTGGCGGTGGCGGTCCGACCAAGCTTCCTCTCTGGCAAGATCTAAGTTTTCTCCTAGCAGGAACTAATATTTAAAGGAATTTATTTATGTCAATAACACCATTAAGAAGTTCGAATATCACCCTACCAGATATTCTTGGGTGGCCCGGTGCTGTTTCTGGTGAACCAGATGGAAGTCCCGGTGGGCAAACCATGACTGAGCAAATGATGCGATCTATGCCACTATGTTATTTAGAACCAATGAAACAACATGGAGAACTAGGTTTAGAAATTTTTACGTTACAACCAGCATGGGATGATTTTGAAAATTACTTAAATGCAAATGAGGTTGATGTTGGTAGAAATAATAAACAACTAGTTGCTATGTATCAAGATTTAAGTCCAATGTCAGAAACGTACACAAATACTTATTCACCATCAGCATTACTAAGCGGATTAACAGAGGGTTTATCTGGAACCGCCGGTGAGTTAATGTATCTCACAGGGAAGAACATTGAGCAAAATATTGCATCAGCAGCAGAAAGTGAAAATAAAACACTAAGTACTATTGCCGGTGGTGCTCAAGATTTATTAAAATCTGCAGAAGGATTGGCCGCAGGAGTAATTGGAGAATCTTCTGCTGCTCAAATGAGACATGCATTGTTATCTGGACAGAAGATTGATTTTCCTATGATGTGGAAAGGTTCATCTTTTTCAGCTAGTTACGATTTAAGTATTAGATTGTATAATCCTTCTCCTGCGTCGGATTACTATTATGGAAATTTAATTCTTGGACCGTTAGCAGCTTTGATGGCGCTCGTATTACCAAAAACAGCAATCGATCTTACTCATCCTGCTGGGATGCAAGATCTAACTTATCAATGGCCATTTTTATTAAGATTTACTATTCCCGGTTTAGTTAAATTAGATTCGTGTTATATTTCAAGTATGAATGTTGTTAAGGGCGGTGACGTAAATGATAGAGCATGGAATAACAGACCAAATGTAGTAGACATCAGATTAACTATTAGTCCATTGTATAATACAATGTTAATGACAACTGAAATACCATCGAAGAGTAATCAACCAACATTACTTGGAGAATTAACAAATTTGTATCAAAGAAAACAAGAAATTGAACCAAGTACAATTGGATCTCCATCTGAATTTATATCCGAGACAGAGCCTATAATAAATAACTCTCCATTTCAAGGTCAACAAACTCCAACTTCTAGCAGATTCAATTTATCTCCGGCAGAAGAATCAGCAGCTAACAATGGCAGGATATAAACAGTATTATACTATATATATTAATTATTGAAGAGAATAAGTTATTCTCTGTCATTTCTAAACGTTCAAAAAGGAGTATAGTATGAAGAAGAATCAATTGGTTATCGGGATGCTGTTGATTGTTGGAATGATGTTGTGTCTTACTGGTTGCAGCAATGCACCAAGTGATTCATTGATCAAGAAAGTATATTTGTCTGAATATAAGACAGGAACCTTCGTTGATCCTGAATTGACGCCAGCTGCTCTGGTTAGTTATAAAATCATCGGCACTGAGTTGACCAGCAATGAGCAGGAAACATTTTATAATGTTACTGTTGAAGGAATCTTTCATAAAACGCTAACCGAGGATGAAATCAAGTCTCTCAATAAGCGGGGTAAAGGAAATGCATTTAAAACATATGATTCCGTCGATCGAATCAAGATCACATTCGTGAAACGTCGCGGCGAGTGGTTTAATGAAATGGAAAAATATCCAACGCACATCAAGCAAGAATTCGGCAGGTAATTCAAATTCTTGGGTAGTATAGAGTAATATCTATACTACCTATTTTTTTCGTTGATTTTTCTACAATACATTCCTTAGATAAAACACAAGATAATAAGCTACGAAATTTCTAGATATTGCTTGTGACTGTATAGATAATTTATCATACCAAGTATGTAATCCTAATAATTTAATAATTCCCGAATGAATATTTGCTATTGATTTTTTAAAGTATACCTCCTGTTTGGTTACTTTAATACTCATCAACTTTTGAACATAATCTAAAAACTCAGTACTTTTTATATATGAAATATCTTTAGTATCTTTCAGAAGTAAATACAATGCAGTTTCAATATCATCTTTAAATTGTGGAGTAGCTAATTTCTGTGAATACTCTATAGATAATTTCTTATTAAACTTTAGTAACTGTGATGCATTTAGTGCTGCTGTTGTATCGACTTTACCATAGATACATATGTCTGAAGCGATTTGTGAAATAAAGTTCTTTAGTTTGATTTCATGTGACTGATCAACATTCTGCGATCCGTCTTCTTTTTCGTTAGAAATATTACCTCTTTCATACTCTTCGTAATATGCTTTAGCAAAACTTCTCATAGATTGCATGATAGTAGTTTTCAATGAATAGATCATCTTAAATAATCCAGCTGCGTTATCAGTCATAAGATTATTCAAATGAGTTTTCATTACGTTTACAGAATAATACATAATCGCATTTGGAATCGTTTTCTGTTTTACAAACATATGATTCTTTGATAATGATTCTAATGCAGATTGAAATGCTGGTTTATTACAAAATGACTTTCTTGATCCTGCTGGCGTAGTCATTTTATGAAAACTATTCGTATAATAACGCAAACTAAATAAATGAAATGCTGCCTGCGCTGCTGCAAAATCTTTCTTCTTTAGAAATTCTTGTATGATAATAATTAATAACGTAGTATATGGATCGTGTAAGAGCTGGAACTTTCCACTATAGGAGAATACTGTTAGATACTTTTCTTTAGAATACTTTCTTAGATCTTTTTCATTCGTATGAGTCATATATAAAAGTTCTCGATAGATATCTGCAATTTTGGGATAATAACAATTCTCTACCATATTCGAAAACTCCACACTGATCTTATTTAATATGAATCTGTGTAATTCTGGTAGATTAATTTCAGCTACTACTTCATTTGTTTTTACAGAATGGATCTTTGTTAGTGTATTCATGATTGTACAATGTCAATGTTAATTGTGTCTGCGGTGAATCCTACGTAGTTTGGTGTATAATCCATTAACTGTGCTTGTGTTAAATCTTTATCAATATCATATTTAAACCGAATATCAATTTCTGGAGAAAGAACTTCACAGAAAGCTACACCAGAAACCCCATTAACAACCTGACCAATTTCTGCTCTGCTCAACTCTTTTTGCGTGCCCATATATGGAGAGAAATACTGAACTAAAGTATCCTTAATATTTTGTTTCAATGTATTTTGAGATATTGTTACTAGCGGATCTTGTTCTACTGATAAATTTATTTGTAAAGGAATACTAAAACTCTGAACATCTATCCACTCAGATCCTGAATATACAATTACTTTTGGTTCTCTAGAAGAATCTAATTCATCCATCACTCGGACATATGTTCCTCTGGTTGGTGCAGTTAGATACCACACATCTGAACCACCCGGTCCAATACCAACATATAATTGAGCTATAGAATTTACATAGCTGGATGATGATTGGGTTTCATATCCGGGTACTATTCCATTTACAATGTATAGATTAGAAGAAGCAGAACTACTAGAACTAGAACTAG
>Ga0114951_10000146_pt1 | contig 101617 bp, 116 predicted proteins | sample AM7aDNAmetaG_FD_88677 | JGI IMG/M metagenome (GOLD analysis project Ga0114951, IMG submission 88677) | Freshwater microbial communities from Finland to study Microbial Dark Matter (Phase II) - AM7a DNA metaG | ecosystem: Environmental > Aquatic > Freshwater > Lake | place: Finland: Lake...
CACCAGCAGATCGGGCCGAATTATGAAGATCAGATCCTGCTCCCGCAGGTGCGCTCAGAAGCCCGTATTGTGATCGGCGGATATAACGCCGAGCAGATCTATCAGGGGAATGTTCGTAATGAGATCCAGAAGGGCATTCTGGACCGTCTGAAGGCGACGCTGAAGGATTATCCCGCGATCCGGGTGCACGACGCCCTGATCCGGCATTTTGCTTTCAGCCCTGATTTTGAGAGGGCCATTGAACAAAAAAAGCTAGCCTCTCAGCAGGTCGAGATCAATAAGAACCAGGCGCTCGCCCAGGAAGAAATGGCCAAGAAACAGGAGGCGGAAGCTCGTGGTCTCAAATTCCAGGCCGTGCAGCGGGCCCAGGGCGAAGCCGAAGCGGTGAAGATCAATGCGGATGCAAAACGTTATTCGCTGGAGCAGGAAGCGGCCGGCGACTTGGCGCGCTACAAGGCGGAAGCCGAGGGGAAGCGTTTGGCGGCTGAAGCGTTGGGCGGCGGGCAAAATGTTGTGGCGCTTGAATTTGCCAGCAAGATCGCTCCGACGCTTCAGGTGTGGGGTATTCCCGTGGGGCAGAATAACACCTCGCTTCTGGATGTCTCAGGGGTGTTCGGGAAGATGCTGGAATCGAAAAAGAGTCAGCAGTAAGCCTCAAAGAGGGTCCAGAGGCCAGGGCAGGGGTTCAATTCCTGCCCTGGCTCTTGGATTTATTTCCGCGAGGTCCCAAGGAGAGCGGAAGTCTTTGTGAAGAGGCCGGGGGATCTTGCTGAATGATCTTCGAACATTCCTTCGGCTTGACCAATCTTTTGGAAAGCAATACACTTTAGCGCATTTTTCAATTCGGAAGGGGTACGGTGTAAGGTGTACGGCGAGAAAACGCGGTACGCCGTACTCCGTACGCGTCAGCGATTCACGGAGAGGTGGCAGCCACCGCCTGCGAAGCGGCGGGGTCCCGTCCAAAGGCGGGAAGTGGTCTTTACTCCAAAGAGGGCGTAACGTCTATCAGCAAAGAACCTGACGGCGAGAACGATGTGGCATGTCTATATTTTAAAAAGTGAGAAAATAGATCGCTTTTACACCGGATATACCGAGAACCTAGAGCGTCGGCTGAAAGAGCATAATCACGGCAAGACGTGTTCCTTAAAGGCTTATCTGCCGCTTCGGATTATATATTCAGAAGAATTCCCGACGAAACAAGAAGCTTTTCGCCGAGAACTCCAAATAAAAAAATACAAGGGTGGCGAAGCTTTTAAGCGATTAGTGAAAGCAAAATAGTTTCAAGGAGGGATGGCAGAGTGGTCGAATGCGGCGGTCTCGAAAACCGTTATCCTCGCAAGGGGATCGTAGGTTCGAATCCTACTCCCTCCGTTTTTTCTCTATAGAAATACAATCTTCCTCGTTACACCTCTTCCAGTATTTTCCAGTCTCTCCCCATGTTTTTGGACCTCAAAATGGACACTTTTTGGACACTAAGGCAAAAAGAGTCAGACCTTGGCGCCTAGAAGAAGTCTGAAAGCTTGCCAATTTCCGGCTATCAAAGACCCCTATAGGCCTCCATCGGAGGGTGGGTATCTTTCACACCAGTGTTCACATATCCCAAGTCAATTTTGAAATTTCCTAGTGGCGGAGCCGCCAAAAGAATATCTCTACCTCCCGAGAGGCAAGGAGAGTAAAAAAGTAATCTTTTGACAATTAATTTTTGCGGCAAGTATAAGCCACTAAGTGAGTTATGCACTAGATGGCGTTATCGATAGCGACTACTTAAACTGCAGTAAACGGTAATGCGGGAGGCGCAATCCCTTGGCCAGTTTCTCTAGGGTTTCGATCGTTACCCTCTTCTTGGGGATGGGCAGTTCCAGATCTCGGATGTGCTGCCGGCTAACCCTGGACTGCTTGGCGAGTTCGGAGACTGATAAGCCAGCCTTGGTTCTCAGCTCCTTCAGGTGGCGGGCAAAGCGGCACTTGATATCTTTCATGCCGGTATTATGGCGATAACGTTGACAGCTATGGCTGTCGAGACATAGACTATCCAGGGCTATCGGGAGGGATTCTTTTATGAGGAAAATAGTTTCGTTCTTGCGGTGGATGGCTATCTTACCTGCAATGGGAGTCGGATATTTCCTGATTTATTGGGTAATCGGATTATTTTTAAACTTTGACTTCAGCAGCGGTCAGAGCTTTCTGAAGATGCTGATTTTTTATGGTTTTGCGGGATCTGCTGACGGATTTGGAATAGTTTTAATAGCGTATGCGATAGCACCTTCACGAAAAATGCGAGTTTCAAAAAGTATTGCTGCTGTGGCTTTCTGGTCCTCAACGTGTCTTTTAATCTTCGTTATCGCATGTGCCATCGTGGGGTTCTTGAAATTCCACCGTTTGCCACCTCTTACGATTGTTATGCAGTCCTGGTGGGGTCTGTACGACCTATTTTTTATAAACCTAGGCATTGCTTTTGGAAAAAGATGGCTAATTAAAATCGATAAAGAAGATTTGAATTCGTTATCTACTTCTTCTATCGCCGGCGCTACTAAAGCTGAAAAAAAACCGTGAGAGCTATCTTTGTAAGTATCGTTGCCGGCATTCTCGCCCTGAGCATGGTCGGGACCGGTTATGCTACCGAGTATCCTGTCCGGTGGACCTCCGAAGTAAAGCTTAAGGATCTTAAGGAGATTGACGCCTTACTGAACAAACCAGGGTTTGCCGGTCTTGGTGAGGATTATCCTTTAACGATGGAGCTTGGCGGGGATCAGATAGCTGCCGGCAAAGTCAGCTGCAATGAGTATTTCTATCTCAAATATCAAGGCTATGAACCCTCCTGCAATGCTGCCCAAGAAGTGGAAGGTTCTTCTTTCAAGATTCCTTGCAATACGCTGCAGTATCTCAAAAAAGCTCAGCCCTCAAAAGTCAGCTTTCTTCAGGGTTTCAAGCTTACTGATAATCCCCTGAAAAACCTGCCTTTAACTCTCGGGCTTTACTTGTCCTCTGATGAGGCGAAAGAAGTAAGTATTGCCCGGGAAAAGAGGTTGACTTGGAAAGAGTTTGCTCCTACTGCAAAAGTGGAAGTTGAAGATCCCAACAACATCTCGATTGATATTCAAGATTCTGACGGCGAAGTTTCAGGCACCTACATCAGCCTATTGGCATGGGGAGATTTCAACGGGGACGGTGTGGAGGATATTTTATTGAGCGTTACACACACCACCGGCGGGTCTTACCATGATTTTGCCATAGCGGCCATTACGAAGATAAAAAAAGACGGAAGAATAACCCAGTTAATGACCCCCCATCTTCAAAAACTGTGGAAAGAAGAATGAGCTTCAAACTCTTTATAGCGATCCTAATGATCGCAATCTGTGCATACCCCTTAATTGGCGGAGCTGCCGATCTGGATGATATGCTTGCTCATCAACCTAGTCCCTCGCAGTCGTTTTGGGGATATCAGTATAAAAATATTAAGTGGATAAACCATACGCCGGTTCCGGCGGCTGCTCCTAATGAACCAGAGGGAGGGCAGATAGATGTGGGCAAAGTGGACTCATATGGAGACGGCAAAGAAGAGACAGTCAAAGTCACTTGGGGCGGCGGCGTCTCCGATCATTCTTTGAAGATTGAGGTTGTGAAGGATGAAAAGATTATTTCCACGCTGCAGAATCAATTCGGTATCCAGCCCAACTTTAAGATCGAGGATGTTGATGGTGATGGCCGGAAAGAGATCGTCATCTGGAGCGGCCTATGGGATCCCAGGCTTCCCGGGGAGGACGGCGTAACGGAAGCCACTTCTGAAGGTCACAGTGAGCCGCACAGATACGTAGTGGCTACCTACAAGTTGATTCGGGACGAGTACTCCCTTTGGAGTATCTACACCACCAGGAAGAAATATGGACCGTTCTGCAAGGATCAGCCGGACGAATAGAGGTGCCCGCTTTATTTCTATCTGCATTGTTGAGCTCATGTGACTAAAGGGCTTAACCACTCCTCGCCAAGCAAAGAAGAAAAATTCTCGCATGAATTTTCATCATAGTGTGCGCGCCTTTTGGTTGCATATGAGAAATTCTTAGCTGATGGCAATCCATTCAAAAAGCTTCTCCTGGCCAGTTCATATTAATCGGGTTTATACTGTGATCCTTAGCAAGCGAGGGGTGCATTGAAAAAAGTATCCGCTTTTCTATTTTTACTTTTAGTTTTCGCATCTTCCCTTGTTTTTACCTATCACACGCCAGCGTCATTTGCCCAGCCTGAACAAGCAACCATCGATGAGCAAGTCTATTTCTCCCCAAAGGGTGGCTGCACCGAAGGCATTGTCAAGAATCTGGATGTGGCGGAAAAATATGTGCTTGTTCAGGCGTATTCTTTCACTTCAAAACCTATCGCCGAAGCACTTGTGAATGCACACAAGCGTGGTGTAAAAGTGAAGGTTCTTCTCGACAAGAGCCAGAGGCATGGGAAAGGAAGTAAGTTGAGTCTATTGGTAGATGCCGGGATATCCGTCAGCATCGATACAAAACATTCGATAGCACACAACAAGGTCATGATCATTGATGGGGTTACCGTCATGACCGGATCTTTCAACTTTACCAATGCTGCGGAAGACAAGAACGCTGAGAACCTTTTAGTGCTTCACGACAAGGTTGTGGCGAAAAAATACCACGATAACTGGAACAAACATCAGCAACATTCTGAGCCTTATGTGGTTGCGAACATTCAGGAACGCACATGATTCCTTTGCACCTTAAAAAACAGCAGAGGGAACAGCACATATTAGAATCGTTTATTTCGGTAGCTGGCCTGAACGCTTTCATTGAGCGGTGTGGTAATCCAGAAACAGAGCCTGATTTCATCATTTCCTTTAATGGTGAGCCTGTTGGCGTTGAATTGACGGAGTTGTTCCGGGATCGGCTAGTCGGCAAGGTTAAAAAAGAGGAAAGTATTGGTATTGGTAAGAAAAAAATATCTCCTTCCAAAAAAAGAGAGGCCATCGACCAGCGTGAATTAGCTGAAGTGAAACGGTTGTATTATGAATCATGCAAGATACCCATTACGGTGGATTTTGTCGGGTCATTGCCTCGTGGTGCAGATGAGAAAAAACGGATAACTGAGCAACTGATCGATATCGCTGAAACAACCGAAGAGCATAAAGCGAAAGATCGTTATGAGTTGGGGAATGGAATTGTGGCTTATGTTAGAAGAATCTCAAAAGAATTCGCTGCTCGGGGTGTCAGTCGCTGGTCTTTTGCTAGCAATCATGTTGGTTGGAGGAAAAGTATTACCCGTGCGATGCTTGAAGCTGTCATCCAGCCGAAATGCGCCAAACTCAAAAAGTATAAGATCGTAAGCGAGAAGATCTTTCTGTTGATCCATGCGGACAAGACGTGGCAATCGGGAATGGTATCTTTTGATAATGACGGGTCAGTAATTTCAGCAAGTGGATTTGAGGCGATTTATCTTTACACACATCCAGATCGAGCAATCCGCTTGTGCTGACATTGAAGTGTCCAAGCACTTAAATCACAGGAGTTAATAATGAAAACCAAGAATAGAATATTAGTAGTCGTTTTGGTGGCTGGGGTTTTATTATTTTCACAGTTAACCCATGTGAGTTTATTGCGAGCAGAAAGTGTCTATCGCAACGAAGAGGGGCATTTCTCGCTCACTCTTCCCGAGGGCTGGGAGGTGGCAGCTCAAAGCGATGTCGACAATTTAATTGAGCAAATACATCAATATTCTGGGAAAACCATAAATGTCGATGTCGTTTTTGTTAAAATGAGTAGTGAAATGCACCCAGATATAACAGTTAATATTAAAAAGGATGGGAGGGTCCCGGCGGAAATAGTGCAAGAGATAATGAGTGACAAAAAGATGCTGGCAAAGATGAAGAGCTATGCGGTAGACGCCACAAATAAAATCCCGAAAGACGTTCTCAAAAGATTTGAATATGGGGATATGTATTATGATGAAGCAAGGCGCGCTATTTTTATGAAAATTGAAGGAACGACTGCAAGGAATGCTCCTTTTCAGAAAGCTACGGGGACGATCGCAACACGTGAAAAAATCGGGTTCGGCGTTACACTGCTTTCTAACTACGGACAGGTTGCTTTGGATTTAAATTCAACAGCAGAAGAATATAATAGTAATTTTAATGACTTTATTCAAATTGTTGATTCAGTGAAGTTTGATAAAGGGTACGAGTACTACCCAAACGGGCAATTGATAGACGAGGGCACTTTCACGAGCGACAACCCTGAGGGGTCGATAAAGACATATTATGAGAACGGAAAATTGAAAGAAGAGAGCACCTACAAGGACCGCAAAATTAATGGGCCGTCGAAGACATATTACCCAAGTGGACAATTGAAAAACGAGGGCACTTACAAGAACGGCGAGACAGAGGGGTTGAATAAGTCATATTATGAGAACGGGCAATTGCTTGCAGAGGCGACTTACAAAAACGGCAAGAGTGAGGGGTTGCTAAAGACGTTTTATGAGAACGGGCAACTGAAATCAGAGGGCACTGTCAAGAACGGCAAACCTGAGGGACTGCAAAAGGCTTATTATGAGAACGGGAAATTGAAATCAGAGATTACTTTTACGGATGGCAAGCCTGAGGGAACGATAAAGGGATATTATGAGAACGGGCAATTGGAACAAGAGGGCATTTACAAGAACGGCAAACCTGAGGGACTGCAAAAGGCTTATTATGAGAACGGGAAATTGAAAATGGTGGGCACTTACAAGGACGGGAAATCTGAAGAGTTGAAGCAGTATGACGAAAATGGGAACTTGAAACAATGACCCCCGACCCCGTCCAGAGGAAACTCAACGAACTCGATGAAATATCTCAAGGCCAAGGGAGTTGCTGATCCGTTCTGAGGGTGCTCAGGTAGCTTTTTCTAGATGAAAATAGGGAACAAGGAAAAAGTTGTATGATGTGATAAGGAGAGCTGCAAGAAAAATGAAAGAAATCCAAAGAACAGCCTTGGGCCAGTTAAATTTTTTGGTAGCGGAGTCGCACACAAACCAAGCTAGCAGCAGCAAAGCGATTTTCATCATAGAATTCAGTATACCAAGTAGCCTCATTTTAAGAAAGGGAGATTGTGGAAAATCCAAATAACGGCAAAAAATCTAGGGAGCAACTTTTCGTAATTATCTGTGCTGTGATGGTAATCCTTTTGCCGATGATTATGAAAGGATGGAATCATTTGAGACTTCAGTCTGCTGTGGGGCAAGTCCGCAGAAATGTAAAAGATGCGACCAGCAATCTTGCCCATCAAGACAACGCAGAGGCTTATAAAGCAATAAGCGAGGGAAAAGCACTTTATCTGAGCAAGCTTGAACCGGGTGAAAGAGAAAAGGCCGAGTATTTCATTCAATGCTCTGCCAGCGGAACTTGTACAGACGAAGACTTGGTAGAACAAGCGACTCTTTTAAAGAAAGCGAAATCTCAATACAACCTTGAGGAAATGATGGTGTGGAATAAATGCCAAGAACTGGTATATAAAATGTCGAAACTTAAAAAGACACCAGACTCAATATAGTTTAAAAGGTTATTGTCGGTGAATACTATTACCTTGAAATATTTTAGGGTTCATTTGCAATTAGGCATAGGATCGAATGGGTCTTTGCCCGCCAGATTTTTTAGGATAGACTGACATACAATAGTGACCAGTCGAAGAGGGTGAAAATGCGTTGTCAAAATTGTAAGACCTATATTCCCGAAGGAATAGCATTAGATAAATGTCCCGCCTGTAACACATCCATCGCACCGAATAATCCATCAGGTTTATCCCAATCCGCAGTTAGTAGTCTTGATTTAATGAAAGTTCTCAGGGGGAGTATGCCTGTTCCGGAAGGTGATACTGAAGAAACAATCCAAAAGGAATGGGAGCTGAGGAATCTTTCCTCAAAAGAAGTGGAAGAATTGGAAAGACAGTCAGCCATTCCGGTGCAAGGATCTATTAAAGGAACTCTTGAATGGGATTCAAGCGTTCTCAACATGCTTGTATTTATGCTGATTGCCCATCCGGTCGCTGCCTTTGTGGTGAATGCTGTTTCTAATCCCGCTTCAACAGGATCGAGCGTCGGGTCGTTATTTTGGGCTCTGATTTTTACTTATTATCTTGTCAAAGGCCGATCTTGGGCGAAGACGTGGTTGGTAGTCAGACTTTGTTTGACTATTTTAATAGTCATAGGAACGGAAATGTTAGCCAATAATATTTTGGGTGGGATACTTGATTTTGTGATGCTGGCTTGTGCGTTAGTGGTATTAGTTGGCAAGGTGAGCAAACGAGCAGCAAAAATTTATTTGATATTATATATCGTAGCCTTTTGCACACTAACCGCAATATGGGCAAACGCTATTTACAGTTCGTATTCAGAAAAAAATGCCCTACAAAATGAGCAGTCTCCGCAGTCTTTTTCCAGCACTTTCGGCTATACATTTAGTTTGCCAAATGACAAATGGAAAATTTTATCAAAGGAAACCGTGGCAAAATATATGAGCAAGGCCATAGCAGAAAAAGCCGATTTAGCCATAGCTAAAATCGATAGAACTGCTTTCGGTTTATTTTATCCAGAAATTGAGAGTAAGCGGTGGGAAGTGGATGCAGAAACAACCCCCAAACTCGTTTCAACCTTAAAGGAAACTTATTTCACATCCAATGTAAAAAACATCGAAGAAAAAACAATAGAAAACGGAGTTGTGGTATTTGGATCTGATAATGTTCAAGGTACGGATTACTTCCGGTGTGTCTTTTTTAAAAGGGAAGGCGTTTTAGGGATTGTTGGGTATTTTTGGGGCGGAATAGAAAATGAGACTCAGTTCAAAGCCGATCTTCCTACATTGTTAGGATCTATTACCGTCCTTTCTCCAAAGGAACGCTTAGAAAAAATGACAGGAAAAGAGATTTTTGAAAAATACAACGAGGCTGTTGTTTTGATTCGCTCGTATGATGAAAAGGGGAAAATTGTTGGTTTTGGAAGCGGTTTCAATGTGAATAAAGATGGTCTTATAGTTACAAATTTACATGTATTGTTGGGAGGTGGAAATTCCGTGGATGTTAAATTTCCTCGCCATGGAGTATATGAGGATGTGGTTATAGATGGGATTAGCGATGCGGACACGGATCTGGCTCTCCTCAGCATTGATACGAAAGATATCCCTATGATCGGTGCGATGAAATCTGTGCCTGTTGAAGTCGGTGATAAAGTTTATGTCATCGGCAATCCAGAGGGATTAACGAATAGTCTATCTGAAGGGATCGTGAGCGGAATTCGCTCGGATGAGGGGGTCACTCTCTATCAGATTACTGCCCCCATTTCATCGGGGAGTAGTGGTGGAGTAGTGTTCAATGAATTTGGAGAGATTATAGGTATTAGTAAGGGGGCGATAGAGTCTGGGCAGAACTTGAATTTTTGTGTTTCGATTGACGAAATTCCAAAGATAACAAGATTTAAAAAACGAATCACACTCCAGCAGTTCAAAGAAGCACTTGAAGAAGATAAGGCGGATAAAAAGTAATGCAGTAAGGAGACTCATGGGAGTAGATCCAAGAATTTGTCCATCGTGCAAGGAAAAGAATAATCCGGCGTTTACGCATTGCTGGAAATGCAAGACGGCTTTTGCAACAGATGAGTCATCCACGACTAAGCTGCAGAAAACAGTAGAAGTTCAAGATAACCAAGGAAAGTTCTGGTTTGTTTTAGTCCTAGGAACTTTGATTGTCTTGGGTCCAGAAGTCCAGAGGTTTGGACAGACCTTAGCGACTCTTAAAAGGGTTACTATCCCTAGCTTGCCATTTTTCTTACTTGGCTTTATTGCTGATATTGTTGTAGACCCTTTCAGCATGATAGGGGTTGCTCTTATAACTTGGGCATTTGTTCTGAAGAAACAAAGTAAAAAAACTTGTTCCAAATCGTGATGTCTTGATGAGCGAAAGCAATAATCGTAAGAACTTGAGAGTTTGGCTGATGGTAGCCATCGTCACTCTTTTTTTAGCCATCATTCCAATCTGGCCATTTGGCTTCTATACGCTTCTTCGGCTTCTTGTATGCGGTATTGCTGTGTATGTGGCGATAAAAGTTGGACGAGATGAAAGTCTTAGGAAACATAAGATCCCTCTGATTATCATCGCCGCTCTATTCAATCCGCTCTTTCCGGTTTATTTTGTCAGATTGGTTTGGTTTCCCATCGATATTGGGATAGGAATTTATTTATTGAATCTACGGAACAAAGTATAAGGGGAAATAGTGGCCTCCAAAATTTGTCCATCATGTAATGCCGAAAACAACATCAGCTTTAATCGGTGCTGGAAATGTAAATGTGATTTTAATGCGAGCCAAAATGTTTTCCCGCAAGCTCAAAGATCAGAAGCTATAAACAAGCGAAGTAAGTTCAACCGAAATTTCCCCATTCTCGTTGCTTCTATCGTCATCGCTTTACTAGCTGCAATTTTTATTACGATCGTTGCTGTAAATTATTTTACGCATAAACCCGGACCACCTCGCCGGGATTCTGTTGTGCAGCAGCAGCCTAGATCAAATACGGCTTCTTCCGTTGAGAGTAATACTTCTGCGGGACAGTCTCTACCGCAGTCCGACACGAATATTATCTTTGAAGTAACGAGTGATAAAACCACAGCAGCCATTAATGAAAAGATCAAACTGGATTATAATTTATACACCCGCTATGACACTCGATATGAGGGATTTGAGTCTGAGGGGCGTTTCAGAGGTTTTTGGATAGAACAAGCAACAACACCTCAACCCGCCACACGAGGAATAGTCGTTTTAAACGGGAAAAGATATGTCAAGGCAACTATCCGAGAAACGATCCTTTCTCCAATCTATAGCGGTGATCTTGTTATTGATCCCGGAATCATAAAGGTTTCCATCCGAGGTGAAGATCAGCAAAAAAATGCAGATAAGAGGACCATGCTTCTCAATTCAAAGCCGATTACTATTCATGTCGATAACCCTACCGGAAAATCCAAGGCTACTTTCCTCGCCGAATTTACTGATCAGCATAGAATGGGTATTCCAGCCAGTAATATTAAAACAGATAAACCGGCACTAATAATTTTACTGGATATTTCTGGCTCTATGATAGCGGAAGATATGCAGCCTCAGAATCGCCTCACTTCCGCCAAGACAGCCATTTCAAATTTTCTTCGGGCAAATACTGAAATGCTGATTGGCCTCAAGTGTTTTTCAAAAGATGTGATGACTATTAGCCCGTTAACTCAATCAAAGAGCGAGGTAATAGAGGCTCTTGACGGGATTCAGCATGGACTAAGCAAAGAAGATGGAACATCTATTGGGGATGCCGTTTTTGAAGCCACAAAAGAACTTGCTGAATATGTTGGAAATAAGAAAACAATCATTCTTCTTACTGATGGGGTGAATAATTCCGGTCATTTAGACCCGTTAACCGCAATTGATCTTGCATCCAATAATAAAATTTTTATCCATGCTATTGCTCTTGGTACAAAAGGACTCGTTCCATTTCCTGTCAATGACCCCAAACTTGGTAATCGTAAAGTCATGGCGAATGTGGGAACTGATGAAAAAACATTGGCTGAGATGGCTAAAGAGACAGGTGGTAGATATGGGACAGCCACAAGTGAAGCGGAATTGGAAGGGTTGTTAAGCGAAGTTCGCAAGACACTTTCTTGAGCGAAGATATAGAGAAATTGCGAAAATCATAACAAACGGCATTCAGAGCCTAGGAGAAGTAGAACGATGGCGAAATTATGCGAAGCATGCAAAGAGACATACCACGATTTGGCTGATACTTGTTCTGCATGCGGTGGTTCGCTGAGACAGGCCACTCCCGAGGAGATTAGGGAGATATCTATTGTTCAGGAGAAAAAATCAGACATTAGTCCTGAGATGCAAAATAAACTGAATAGTTGTGGTGGTTGGCTAACGGTTTTTAAAGTCATTATTGTTTTTAATATGCTTTCGTATCTCGGTGTCATCGGCAAGTCCATAGGACAGTGGGGATCATTGAGTACATCTGTCTTGGGGATAATATTGCTTTTGGTAGATATTGCTGTGCAGGCCAGCTTAATCTGCATCAATATCAACATTCTTAGTAATTTGGACCGTAAGCTGTCAGACACGCCAGCGAAAATTATTAAAATGCTAATAATCCTCGCTGCGATCATGGTGGCGTATTATCTTTTTTACTACTTTATTTTCCCGGAAAATGAAGCAACACATAATATTCGATCCATATTCTCCCCGTTGGTTTTCTCAACATTTTGGATTGGATATTTTGAAAAATCAAAAAGGGTGAGAGTTTACTATGGTTCTTCCAAATGCTAATGCTGTGGCAATTATGGCCGGGCTGGTAATTCCTCATCGTCAAAGAATAATAATGCGGGGAAACTATGAGGAAACAAAACAACGCTGATCCGAAGGACTATATCTTCGATATAGCGAAGTCTCGATGGGAGTTCTTGCGAAGAAACAAAAAATACATCGAGGACTATTATAGGGACGGCTCTTTCCCGAGATCATATTGGATTAAAAAGTATGGTGTGTGGCCACCTTTAAGTCCCGATGATAGATTCCCAAAATCCTTCAAGGCCTGCCAAAATGACGATGTTCTTTTTGATGAAATGAGCCCAATAGCCCCCATTGTGATCCGAGACATTCGCAATACCCCGATTACCGGCGAAGATGTTGCGATGGGGCGGGAGTTGACGTCTAACCACTTAAAGGGAAAAGACAAAAGGACATTGCGGAAAGCATTGACCTTAACTTTACTTGTGGATGTTACGCATAGAGAACGTCTGATTCTCTCCGAGTTTAAGAAGTTAATATCCTTTTGGAAAAAAATACGAAGAACAGAAAATAGAAATCGCTGTGAAGCGTATAAGCAATACCTTCGTGTTTATGACGCAAAGGAGCGTGGCTGGTCATGGGCAAAACTGGCCCAGTTTTTTTATCCCAACGATGCCGGCACAACGGACTATGCGAAGCAGAAGGTTATGAGAGATTACAAGCGGTGCGTGAAGCTAATTAACGGAGGTTACAGGCAAATAAAGTAATACATTATCAATCATTTTTCAGAATTAGCAGATATCGTATCTTAGTCCCGTAAGTTCACCCTTGCGGGATTTTTTATTTTAAGGAGATACGATATGAGTAAAAAATTAAGACCCCTCAAAGCCATCCGGGCCAAGTGCCTCGATTGCTCCTGCTTCCAGCCCAAAGAGGTCAAGTTGTGTCCCGTGACCGATTGCACTCTTTTCCTCTATCGTGATGGGCACAACCCAGCCCGAGAAGGGGTAGGCCCCAGACCCGGGAAGATCGCTCCAAAATCGCTCCGTGAGTTCAGCAAAAACGCAAAAGAAAGGCCTTTAAATGGTTAGTCCCAACCTCTATTCCAGTCAAAATCTCTATGAAGGTGCGTATCTCCTCTGCCGGGGATTCAAGCTGGCCGGTAAAAAACAAAATGGCCAGAAAGTTCTCGTCCTTTTTGAGGGTGATCACGTTCAGCAAGAAGCCCTTAAATTCTACAACGGCGGCAAGGTTGAGGCCAAAGCCCTGACCGATGCCTATAGAACCCTAAAGGATTACGTTTTTGAGAGGTAAACAGCTCTGCCATATGCGGAAAGAAATATGAGGTGAGAAAATCATGGGTGTAATGAAAGAAGTTGCTGCAAAGAAAAAACTCGAGAAGTCCGGGAAAAAAAAGGAAAAGCCATTTGGGGCTGTCGAGGTGGGAACCGTTAATTCCGAGCCTTGGAAGGCACTTAACAAGATCGAAGCGCATACCTACAACACGCTCAAAACTTTCTACAGAGGCAATGGAGAGCCGTTTAAGGCTCCGTTTGAGGCATTAAAGCAACGATCCCGGATTAAGCACGGTGGCACTGTCGATAAGGCTGTGCAAAGTCTTGAGCAAAAGGAATGGATTGAAGTTACCCGCTACGCCAAGCACGGGAAACGCCGTGGCCTCAGAGTAAAAGCCAACGTTTATAAGCTCACCTTTAAGTTTGACCATCAAAGGTGGTGATTAAAATGCAGTTCACTAGATGCATTGGACTATCGCCAACAAGTGCAATTAGCGCACTGAGTTTGATTATCGGACTCAAACCCGCAGTTCACCAAATGCATTGTATTGCCCCAACCACCGAATTTTCTCAATTCACCCAATGCACCATCTATAGAAATCTACCATATCCTGCCGGGGTGATGTGGAGTGGACGGACGGAACCCATTCTTCCGGAGGCTCGCTCGCCAGAAAGGAGGCCAGAAGACAAACACGCTATACAACTTTACTTCTGAAACCTAAAACACACCAACCGAAAGGACATTTCACATGACAACACCTAACAAAAAAAACGTACGATGCCTCATCGAGGATCTGAAGGAGGGGCTAGGACGTAGCATGTCAGTCCTAGAAGATCTGGAGGAGGCTCTCAATTTGCATCCCGATCTCCGAAGATTGGAGAAAAGCCTCATAGAGGCGGACGAATCGCTGTCTTTTGTTACCGGTTCTCTAGAGAAAGAGCAGAAGACTTTAGGGGCTGAAGGGTGAGAGAAGAACGAAAGGCCTTAATGCAAGTGGCGGTGTCCGCCAATCGGCAACATTTCCGCTGCAGCGGCGGAACCGCCACCACCGGGACGCCCATAAGTAGTTTGAGGGCGATAACGGAGAGGGAGAGACAGCTGGTCGGCGTAAATGAGGTAGCGGCTTTTTTAAGCGTCAAGGCCTCTACAGTCTACTCTTGGGTATCAAGCCGCAGGATCCCGCACTATAAGCTGGGCGGGAAGCTGCTGCGGTTTGATCTCACTGCGATAAGGATGTGTGTGGATCAGTGTCAGGTCGAACGCAATCCAAAATGGGATGAGATAGATGAGGAAATCCAAAGGGGTAACCGAAAAAGGTGGTAATTGGTTCATTGATTACCGTCTTCCTGGTGGCCGCCGGAAGCGAGAGAAGATCGGTCCGAGCAAGAAGCTGGCCGAGACGATTCTTCGAAAACGGAAGATCGAGATCGCCGAAGGCAAGTATCTTGATATCAAGAAAGAGCAGAGGATCTGCTTCAGAGAGTTTGCGGATATCTATGCCCGGGACTATGGAAAGAATAAAAAATCTTGGGCAACAACGGACATTCATTACCTCAAGCGTCTCACCCCCTTCTTTGGGGACAAATGCCTTCATGAAATAACTCCGCAAATGGTTCAGAGGTATCAATCCGAGAGGCGAGGTCAGAAAACTTATAAAGGCCGCCTGCCATCACCTGCCTATATCAACAGGGAATTAGCCTGCCTGAAATGCATGTTTCGTCTCGCCATAGAGTGGGATTATGCGAAGGAGAATCCCGTCAAAAAGATCAAGATGGAAAAGGAAAACAATGAGCGGCTCCGGTTCCTTACAAAGGATGAGCTGAAAAGCCTTTGGGATTGTTCCGATGAAGGGTTTAAGCCTGCATTGATGTTGGCGGTCAATACGGGGATGCGGCTTAACGAGATGCAATATCTCAAGTGGCAGGACGTTGATCTTTTGAGAGGCATTATCACGCTGAGAGTCACAAAGAATGGGAAGACCCGCCGAGTTCCGATGAACAGGACAGTTCAGGAAACCTTATCTGTATTGCCGCATGATAATAGCGAAGGATATGTGTTTTGCAAAAAGGACGGAAACCCGTATAATTTCCGCAGTCCATTTCTGAGAGCGAGGAAGAAAGCCTGTATTAAGGATTTTAAGTTTCATGATCTGCGGCATACTGCGGCTTCCTACTTTGTAATGAAGGGGATAGATTTAAATACGGTTCGGGAGATCTTGGGACACAAGACCCTTGAAATGACCCTTCGGTATGCTCATCTTTCGCCGGAGCATAAAGCCCGGGCGGTGTGCGTTCTTGATGAAGAAATGGACACTTTTTGGACACATAGGCCTAATATCGTAGAAGTGCCCAGCAAGGCCGAAAGCCGTAACTCGTTGGAATCTCGTTAGTTATAGTTTCACGGAGAGGTGGCAGAGTGGTCGAATGCGGCGGTCTCGAAAACCGTTATCCTCGCAAGGGGATCGTAGGTTCGAATCCTACTCCCTCCGTTTTATTTTTTCTTTTTCCCTTTTGCGCTTTCATCGCGCTCAGTTCGTCCCTTTTCCTTCCCTTAGCCCACGCCGAGATCATCCAGCTCAAGAATGGCAATGCCATTGAGACGAAGATCCTCAAGGAGAACGAGGAATTTGTGGTGGTCGAGGCTCCGGGCGGCAAGGTTAAGATTCCCAAGAGCGATATTCAGACTATTTGGCGCGGACCCAAGGCGCAGATGATGGAGGTTCGCGGCAAAGAGGTGTATTTTTCAAAAGGAGTGGAGCTTTACAAAGCAGGAAAATTCAGGGAATCTGCCGCGTCTTTTGAACGGTCCCTGGGGCCGCCCGCCATGGGCGCGATCATTTATGCCAATCTAGGGAGCGCCTACGCATCCGCCGGCATGGATCCCAAGGCCGAAGAGAATTTCTGGAAGGCCCTTCAGGCAAATCCCGAGGACTATAACACGCTCCTGAATGCCGCCCATTTCTACGAGAGCAAAAAGATCTACCGGAAGGCCGTTGAAATGTACGAAAAATGCCTGGTCCAGAAGCCGGCAGATAGAAAGATTAAGCGAAGCCTTGCCTATTGTGAATATGGGGCCGGGAATTATATGGCCGCGGCAAGGCAGTATGAATCTTTGGGCGCAAAGAATGATGTTGTGTCTTCCTGCAATGCGGCCGCAGCCTACATTCAGGTTGGAAATTTGGATAAAGCGGAAGCCATCCTCAAAACACTTTTAAAACATCCCAAGCCGGTTCCAAGGGCCTATTTTAACATGGCGACCCTTTGCCAATTACGGAAGGATTACATGCAAGCCGAGGACTATTACAAGCAGGGTTTGAAAGTTGATTCTCAAAAGGCGGCGATTTATTTAGCCCTCGGGCAAATGTACATGGAGAAAAAAGATTGGGATGCGGCCGAAAAGATCTTTCGTCGGATCCTGGAAAAGGAGCCCAACAATCCCGTAGCGTTTTACATGTTGGCACAGGTCTTCGCCGAGAAAAAAGACGTGACCCAGGCGGTCGCTTACTATGAAAAGTTGGCTGGCAAAGATCCCCGTGATCCGGTCTATTGGGGGGGGTTGGGACTTCTTTACCTCAAGATGAACGATCCTCAGAGTGCGCTCAAGATCTACCAGCAAATTTTAAAAACCCATGACGAGGACGCCCAAGCCCATGCCAACGCCGGTCTGGCTTATGCTTTGCTGAATGATGCCGATAACGCCCTTAAAGAATGGAACCGGGCGCTTGAGCTGGAACCGAAGCTTCAAGCCGCGGCGCAGAACAAAAAGGTATTAGAAGAAGTCATGCAGGGGAGCCGGAGTGAGAGCGATGTCCCGAAATAAGCAAAAAGGGTTTACACTGGTTGAAATCCTCATGGTCGTTGTGATCCTCGCGGTGCTCGGGGCCATCGTCTTTCCCAAGTTTTTCGGGCAGATCGAAAAGGCCAAAGAAGCCGAGGCTATCAATAATCTCGGGGCCATCCGTTCCCAGGAGCTTCTTTCGTACAATCTTACAGGGAAATTCGTGGCGGCCGAAGATGCCGCGGAAATTAAGGCGGCTCTCGGGATTTTGGTGGGCGAGCGGTACTACACCTATAAGATCATCGATGTCACGGATGAAAATTTTTTGGCTGTCGCCACTCCGATCGGTATTTTGGATAGCTGGCTCCAGGGGTACGCGCTTGATAAGGATGGTTTTGTTGGTACCGGCGCTTCCGGCGGCGGGAATTCCGGCAGCGGTTCCGGAGGTTCTTCGGGCGGCGGCAGCGGTGGTTCCGGGGGTTCTTCGGGTTCGGGAGGCAACTCTGGCGGCGGGTGGGGCGGCGGAGGTACCGGTACTGTTCTTACTAAAGTCCCCGGAGAATTGCAGCAGGTCTCGAACCCTGTGACGGCCGCGGATATTCTTCCTCCGCTCAATTTGGAATTGACCCCGAATGATGGATGGCTTGTGCTCGCCTTTGATCCCCCGTCGAACGGTCTTGCCACCGGTTATATTATTGAAACGGCCCAGAAGATAGACGGGGTTCTTCAGGATTGGGGCTATGTGGATCCCTATTTTGCGGACGGTGGTATTTGGGAAGCGGGTTGGGAAGACCAGGTTTCCAATGATACCGAAAATTGTTACCGTGCGAAGACTTACGCTAAATTTACAAGCGGGTTGGAATTTACCTCTGCGGATTATTCCGCCGTGGTTTGCGGGAAGGCTGCGGCTAATACGACTTTTTCCGCGCAGATCAGCGCTTCGGAAACCTTGCTTGCTGGGACGCCCGCCTATGTCAATGAAGATAATCCGATAACAGGGTACCAGGTGGGCTTTAACAGCGGCGTGGAGGAAAAATCTTTTCTGGATAGCGGCGGGATGCCAGTCCTTTTCGGCACCTCTCCGTCCCATAATAATTCACTGGCTTATTTCAATCCCGTAACGAAAGTGGAGGTTTTGGACTTGGCCTATTTAACTTATCCTTCCGAAGTAGTCGCATCCCTGCTGGCGCATGAAACCTTGCATGCTTTGTGGGACCAGGACGCAGAGGCCTATCCGCAGACAGGTAAATACGAATATGGGGTGACCGATACACGGCTGACCCGAAGTCCTAACTCAATCGATCAAGAATATAGGGCTTTTACTCTAAGCAGCCAGGCTTGGTTTAGTCTAAGGGGCAACCTTACGGCGCAAGAAATAACGACTTATGGTAGCGATATGGAAGCCTGGATGAACTCTGTTTTAAAGAAAGACGGAACCTTCGCAGATGAGCAGGCGGCCAAAGATGATGTTGCTCGAGCTTATGCAGGGCAGAATCTTCCTCCTTATTAAATAAAAAAGGACATGACCATGAATTCAAATGCAAAGAGTCGAAAGGTGTTACTGCTCGGCATTCTCGTCCTGCTTTGCGCGGGCGTTATTGCAAGCCACTGTTACAAAGTTTTGCCAGGCACTCAGGCGAAAGGAGCTTTTACGCTTTATAAAAGTATCAATCCTGTCTTAAACTTCAGCTTTGAATATCCTATTGTTGGATGGACTTCCGAGGAATCCCAAGGGACCTCTCAGAAATATGATGCAGTTCAAATCCTGGGCCCCAAGGACGCTAAAGCGGAGTACGGCGTTTATATTTCCGTCGGGGTGAGAACTCTCACGCCAGAGCAGCTTAAGATGGATTCCCTGGATGTGTTTTTGGAAGAGACAAATAGGTTTAAAGGTTTCAAGATTCTCGAGAGAAAAATGACCCGGATTCAAGGCCAAGATTGTCCGACCGCAACGTTCGAACACTTTTTAAGGCTTCCCCTTTGGAAGAAAAACGCAAAAGATGTATTGGTTAAAAAGACCATCGTTTTGCTCACACAGGGTGACCGTTCTTATCGGATCACGTGCGCCGGTACGGCAGAACAATACAATCAATTCTCGCCTGTGTTTGAAAGAGCTCTTAAAACGTTCAAGCTTACAAGTTAGTAGCTTTTTTGAGGCGGCCGGGTTTCTCCAGGCGCTCCTGAGATTCTGAGAACTAAGAAAGTGTTAAGGTTTGCGTTGGAAGAACCACTTGAAGTTCCCGGCCTTTTCCCGCATCATAGGAACTCGCAAGTCCCAGAAAAATACGACATTTCTCCCATAAGGCATTCATGGACTATTTAATTTTCGCCAGAAAATTCAGACCGCAGACTTTCGAAGAGATCGTCGGGCAGGAGACCATCACCACGACCCTCCGGAACGCCATTCGCCAGGAGCGCGTTCCGCAGAGCTTTCTTTTTTCCGGTCCTCGTGGTGTGGGGAAGACTTCCACCGCGCGCATTCTCGCCAAGGCCCTCAATTGCAAAGAAGGTCCCACGGAAAAACCCTGCGGCAAATGCGTATCCTGCAAAGAGGTCGAGCAGGGGAATTCCATGGATGTGCTGGAAGTCGATGGCGCGTCAAACCGAGGGATCGAAGAGATACGGACGCTGCGCGAGAATGTGAAGTTCAAGCCCTCGTCGGGCCGCTACAAGATCTACATCATCGACGAAGTACATTCTCTGACCGGGGATGCCTTCAACGCGCTCCTCAAGACCCTCGAAGAACCCCCGGCGCACGTGAAATTCATCTTTGCCACCACCGAATCCCACAAGGTGCCGCTCACGATCCTGTCGCGCTGCCAGAGACTCCAATTTAAAAGGATCTCTGTTCCGGAGGCGGTCGAGAAACTGGAGAAGATCGCCCAGCAGGAAAAACTCAAGTGCGAGAAGAATGTACTTTTCATGATCGCGAAAGCCACCGAAGGCGCGCTCCGCGACGCGGAAAGCCTCCTCGACCAGCTGGCGAGTTTTTCCGAGGGGAAGATCAAGGAAGAGGATGTCCTGACGCTTCTGGGACTCGCGCCGGAAGACATGTATCTGTCCGTATTGACGGCGATCCGCGAGAAAAAAGGCGAGGAGATCTTTGGTCTGGTCAAAAAACTTTATGAGGATGGTGCCGACCTCGCGCAATTCGCCAAAGGGCTTTTCGAGGTGTTCCGCCATCTTTTGATTCTCAAGACAGCGCCGAAGGCCGGAGCCCTGATCGAGGCAAGTCCGGAAATGGTGGCGGCGCTTCAAAAGAAGGCGACCGATTTCTCACAGAGCGAATTACTGCTTGGGCTTTCGATCCTTCAAAATCTGCAGATCCAGTTACGGCGCCCTGTGGCTTCGCCGAAGTTGCTCGCGGAGGTTGCGCTACTCAAGCTTGTTTATCTCGACGGCACCCATTCGGTCGAAGAGCTTCTCAAGAGTGCGGAAGCTTCGTCGAAATCGGCCGTTGCGGTTCCGGTGGCGGAAAAAAAAACGCTAAAACCTGCGGTCCCTTTCCGCGAGGAGGAGAAACCGGTTTTTAAAAAGGAGGCTGGCATGATGCCTTCGGCAGAGAACCGGTCCCAGGAAAACCAGCCCGCCCCGTTGCCTTCGAAAATTGCTTCTTCCGGAGAGCTCACGCTTAATGATGTGGAAAGCGCGTGGCCGCAGGTGATCGAGGCCGTGAAGATGAAGCGCATGTCTTTGAGTCTTTACCTTGCCGAATCCCAACCTGCGGAGGTGGACGGCGCGGTGATCGTGCTGGGGCTCCCCTCAGAATTCCGCTTTCATAAGGAAACGTTGGAGAAAGAACTCAACAAGCAGGTTGTCGAAGAAGCGTTCGCTCAGGTGCTTGGCCGGAAAGTCCGGGTTCAGTGCGTGGTGACCGAGCGAGAGGGAACGACAGGCGAGGCGCCCGGAGGTAAGGCCCCGGTGAGGGATGAGGCGATGCCGGACATTGTCGCGAAGGCCCTTGAGATCTTCGATGGTTCCAAGGTCATTCGTAAAGACTAGTTTTCCGCAGCCCCTAAAATCCTTATAACGATTTACGAACGAGCCGCCAACCATTTCAACCTCGTAGCTTGAAATGGTTCGGTTGGCGAGGAAATTATGAAAGCCTATTCCGAGATCATGACAAAGCTGGTGGAGGCCTTTTCCCGGTTGCCGGGGATCGGCAAGCGGTCCGCTGAGCGCATGGTCTTTTATCTCCTGAAAACGGAAACAGACGAGGCCGTAACGCTTGGCGAATTGATCAAGCAGCTCCGCGAAAAAGTCGTTTTTTGCAGTGTTTGTCACAATTTTTCGGATCAAAAGCTCTGCCACATTTGTTCCGACCCGGGCCGGGACCAGGGACTGATCTGTGTGGTTGAAGATCCCAAAGATGTCGGGGCGATCGAAAAGACCGGAGGGCATCCCGGGGTTTATCATGTTCTTCTTGGCGCGCTGTCGCCTCTGGACGGTATCGGTCCGGATCAGATCTGTATCCAGGACCTTCTGGAAAGGGTGAAGCAAAAGAAGATCCGGGAGATCATTCTCGCCACCAATCCCAACACGGAAGGTGATACCACCGCCCTTTATCTCGCCAAGGTGCTTGCCCCTTTCAAAGTGAAAGTGACGCGTCTCGCGCGCGGCATCCCCGTCGGCAGTCACATTGAGTACACGGACCAGGCCACGCTTTCCCGCGCCATGTCCGGAAGGCATCTTGTATGATCGCTTCGTTTAAAGGCATTACAGCGCTCGTGACCGGCGCCTCTTCCGGGATCGGCAAAGCGCTGGCGCGCGAATTGGCCGGGCAGGGAGCCCATCTGATCCTTGTTTCACGTAATGTCCAGCGACTCGAGCAGGAGGCCGAAGATCTCAAGATCCGTTTCGGGGTGAAGGTCGATGTTTTTCCAGCCGACCTCAGTCTTCCGGATAATTGTCAGAAGCTTTTTGAATTTACGGCAAGTAATCGTCTGGTTGTGGACGTTCTTGTCAATAACGCCGGACTCGCGCACTACGGTCCTTTTGAGGAAACAAGTTTTGAAAAGACAAGCGCCATGCTGGATCTGAACATTCACGCGCTCACGCATCTCACGCGGCTTTTTCTTCCGGGGATGCTTGAGAGGAAATCGGGAGGGATCCTGAACGTGGCTTCCACCGCGGGATTTCAGCCTATTCCACGGCTCAATGTTTACGCAGCGACCAAGGCCTTCGTGCTCAACTTTTCCGAGGCTTTGTGGGCCGAATGCAAAGACCTCGGTGTTCGCGTGTTCTGTCTTTGCCCCGGGAACACGCTGACGCGCTTTCACCAATCGGCCGGGATCGACCGGCAGCGCATGTTCTTCAGCGCGTCGGCCCTCGATGTCGCGCGTTTTGCGCTCCGGAAATTCCTGAAGACGAGCCAACCCTCCGGGATCTATGGCTTTTGGAACAAGATGATGATTTACACGGAGCGGCTTGCGCCGAGGCGGGCGGTTGTGTTCTTTACGAATCTTATGTATCGACCTGGCGCAAAGCGCAAAGAGTCCAGCGCAAAGTAAGTCCTGCTTTGAGCTTTGTCCTTTGCGCACTATTTGAAAAGTTGCGCACTCTTCATTCCTTCGCTAGAATGACCGCCGTTTCAGAAGTCAAACATGCGGGCATAGCATAATGGTAATGTCCTAGCCTTCCAAGCTAGTCATGCGGGTTCGATTCCCGCTGCCCGCTATGAACCACGTAGGGTTCATAGCTTCTCTGAACCCGAAGTGGTTCGTTGATGGCTTTCGGGAATCGAAGGGAGTCATGCTGACAAACATGACTAGATGTCATGTTTGTGGGACGGGTGGCCGACCCGAAACGAAGTGAAGGGCGCCGATTCCCGCTGCCCGCTATGAACCACGTAGCGGTTCATAGCAGCCCCGAACCCGATGCGGTTCAGGGCGCTCCTAATCGGAAACTTTTTTCCATGGATCGTCTCAAAAAATTTCTGTTTTTCCTCGAATACGCCGGGTTCCGACTTCTGGCGTTCCTCTTACGTCTTATCCCTCTCAAGACCAGCTACGCGATCGCAGATGGTTTCGGCGTCTTTGCGGTCCGGGTGCTTGGCATCCGGCGCGAGACGATGCTGAAAAATCTCCGGTTGGCGTTCGGAGAAGGCAAGAGCGAAGAGGAACTTCTTCGGATCGCCGAACAGTCCGTGGGCAGTCTCGGCAAACTTGTGTTCGAGTTTATCCGTACACCGGAGGCTTCAGCGTACCCCGAACGTTACATAGAATCTCCGGATGTGACCCCGCTCCAGGAGGCGGTTTCAAAAAAAGGCGGCTATATCGCGGTGATCTCGCATTTCGGGAACTGGGAATGGCTTGCGATCCCGGTTAAAAAATACGGGATGCACGTCCACGCCGTGGGACGCCCTCTGAAAAATCCTTTTCTTTACCGGTATGTCCGTGAGATGCGTGAGGCCGCGAATCTGACCAACATCGAAAAGTCGGGAGCAGTGCGTTCCTCCATCGAAGTTTTGAGACAGCGCGGGATCCTGGCCGTCCTGATCGATCAACATGAAAGCCGCGGATCCGTATGGGTGGATTTTTTTGGACGGAAGGCCGCGACAAGCACGCTTCCCGCGATGCTGGCTCTGAAATATGATTATCCCGTTGTACCGGCTTTTTTTTATCGCAATGAAAACGGCCACTCCCGTATGCAGTATGGTCCTCTCTTTCCCCTGATCCGGACCGGAGATCTCCAGGCCGATCTTTTGGCCAATACCCAGCAGTATGTCGCGAAGATCGAAGAAGAGATCCGGAAGCGCCCCGGTGACTGGCTCTGGGCCCACCGCAGGTGGCGCACTCCGCCTAATCAAAAATAGCCTTTCAAGACACCTCAAAGTTGCCGCAAATCATTTCATGGAAATGATTTAAGGGCGATGCGGTCCTTTCGATTTCTGCCACGGCTGAATACGGCGGAGCCGAGTCTCTCATTGACTTTTGGAGTATCCTCTATATAATAAGCCCATCAATTTTAGTAATGCGAAGAAGTGGGCGCGTAAACCCACTTCTTTTTTTTCTCCAGAAACGAAGGGATCAGAGACAAAATGTCACAGGATATTTTGGCGTCACTGGAATATATCGAGAAAGAAAAAGGGATCACCAAAGAGGTGCTCCTGGACGCGCTCCGTCACGCCCTGATCTCCGCCTGTCGCAAGGGATCTCCTGAAAAAGGGGATGCCTTTGATGTCCAGATCGACCCGAAGACTTTCCGCATCACCATGTTCCTCGACGGCAAGGAGATCAACGATCCACGTTTTGGGCGCATTGCCGCGCAGACCGCCAAACAAGTCATTATCCAGAAGATCCGTGAAGCCGAACGCGATTCCATTTTTAATGAATACAGTCACAAGCAGGGGGATATTGTTTCCGGAAGCGTTCACCGGGTCGAGGCCAAGGCGATCATTGTGGATTTCGGAAAGACCGAGGGGATCCTGCCGGCGCGTGAACAATCGCCGCTCGACAGTTTCCGCCAGGGGAATGTGGTTCGTGCTTATGTCATGGAAGTGAAAAGGACCTCCAAGGGTCCCGAGGTTATTTTGTCACGGACGCATCCGGATCTCGTTACACAATTTTTTGAAATGGAAGTTCCTGAGATCCACGATGGCTTGGTCAACGTTAAGGGAGTCGCGCGCGAAGCCGGGTCCCGCACCAAGATCGCCGTGGCCTCGACCGATGAGAAAATCGATTGCGTCGGGTCCTGCGTCGGGGTTCGCGGCCAGCGCGTCAAAAGCATCGTGCGCGAACTCGGCGGCGAAAAGATCGATATTATCCGTTACAGTGATGATGTGGAAACCTATATCAAGAATGCCATGGCCCCGGCGGAGCTCAAGTCGATCAAGCTGAATCCGGACCGGCAAAGCGCCGAGATCCTGGTGGAGGATGATCAGTTGTCTCTGGCGATCGGAAAAAAAGGGCAGAATGTGCGGCTTGCCTCCAAGTTGATCGGATGGGAGCTTGATGTGCGGAGTGCGTTCCAGAAGATCCCTCTTAGCGCCTTGGACGGCGTCGGCGAAAAGACGGAAGAGATCTTGAAAGAGGCGGGCATACGCGGAATCCGGGAACTTTTGAAGAAAACGGTGGAAGAGCTTTCCGAGATGCCGGGCATCGGTCTCAAGACCGCCGAAAGGATCCTGGCTTCGGCCAAGGAGGCCGCTTCAGGCAAAGGGTTGGTGTTCAAGGCTGTTGAAAAAGAAGTTACCCCGGAAGTCACAGGCGAAGAACCGGAAGCTGAAGCAACGGGCGATGGAGAAAAACAAGCAGAAAAGGGCGAGTAAGATGGTTGAAAAAAAAGAAGATGCCGCTGAGAAAAAAGAGAAAGTCAAAAAGGCGCCTAAAGTACCCGCCGAGAAAAAGACGACGGCCAAGAAAACCGTTGAAAAAGTTGTCAAAGTAAAAGCGGCCAAAGAGATCAAAGAAAAAAAGCCTTCCGCAAAAGCCGCTTCTAAAGCAAAGCAACCTCTCGAAGTCGGGATCGTTCCTGAAGCCATCACTCCCAAAGTTCCTGTTTCCCCTGAATTGAAAAAGCCCGAACTTAAGGCGGCAGAAGCGGTTCCTCCTCAGGCGGTTCTCGCAGCGTCCGTCAAAAAAGAAGAGCCGAGACCTGTTTCTGTGGCCGAGAAGAAGCCCGAGCCGAAGCCGGCGGAGATGAAGGCTCCGGAAGCGCCTAAAGCCAAATCTGCGCCCATGGTGGAGCCGCCGAAGCCAAAGATTGAAGCTCCCGCGCCGCAGCCGGTCAAAGTCGTGATTCCCGAACCTCCCAAAGCGGTGGTTCCTACTCCTCCCGTGAAACCGTCGGTGGAGTTGCGTTTTCCGATCACGGTCGGCGATCTGGCGCAAAAGATGAACCGGAGGATCCCGGAAGTCATCAAGGCACTTATGGGGATCGGTATTTTCGCGAATGTGAATCAACTCTTAAATGAAGAGATCGTTTTCGCGGCGGGAGAAGTCCTCGGGATTGAGATCCGGAAAAAGGCCGACGAAGCCAAGGCGATCATCGAAAGCGGGGGCGTGGAAGATCAAGATGCCACCAAGATGAAGTCGCGGCCGCCGGTCGTGACCATGATGGGGCATGTGGACCACGGCAAAACTTCGCTTCTGGACGCGATCCGGAACACGAGTGTGGCTTCCAAGGAAAAAGGTTTTATCACCCAGCATATTGGTGCCTACGGTGTGGATATTCCGGGCAAGGGACATGTGACTTTTCTGGATACCCCGGGCCATGAGGCTTTTACGGCGATGCGCGCCCGCGGAGCGAATGTGACCGATGTGGTGGTGCTCGTGGTCGCGGCCGATGATGGCGTGATGCCGCAAACGATCGAAGCCATTGACCATGCGCGCGAAGCCGGTTGTCCGATCGTGGTGGCCATGAACAAGACCGATCTCCCGAATGCGAATCCTGCGAAGGTGCTGGGCGAACTTCAAAAGATCGGACTGGTGCCTGAAGAGTGGGGCGGCAAAACGATCGTGGTGAAAGTTTCCGCGAAGACCGGCAAGGGGATCGAGGATCTTTTGGGCATGTTGCTTCTCGAGGCCGAGGTGTTGGAGCTGAAGGCGAATCCGGATCGGCTGGCGATGGGCGTTGTAATCGAAAGTCATATTTCCAAGGGCAGCGGTCCCGTGGCAAGCGTGATCGTTCAAAAAGGGACGCTCAAGCTCGGCGATGTTGTGGTGGCTGGGCAGTACACCGGACGTGTTCGTGCGATGAAAAATGACCGCGCCAAAACGGTGAAAGAGGCCGGCCCCGCATATGCGGTGGAGATCAGCGGTTTGAACGGCGTTCCCGATGCCGGAGAAACGGTTTATGCCGTCGAGGATGAAAAGACCGCCAAGAAGATCACGGAGCAAAAGATCCTGGAGCTTCGTGAGAGGCAGATGCGCGGGACCCCGAAACATATGTCGCTCGAGAGTCTTTACAATAAGATCTCGGAAGGTAATTTCAAGGAACTCAAGATCATTCTCAAGGCGGACGTGCAAGGCTCGATCGAAGCGCTCACGCAGTCACTGGATAAGATCAGCTCTGAAAAATGCAGGCTTCAGGTGATCCACGGGATCGTGGGCGGCATCAATGAGTCCGACGTCATGCTCGCCGCCGCATCGGACGCGATCATCATCGGTTTTCACGTGAAGGCCGATCCGAAGGCGACGATTCTTGCGGAAAAAGAGGGCGTGGACATCCATTTTTACAGCATTATTTATGATGCGGTTGAGAAGATCCGCAAGGCGATGGAAGGCATTCTCGAGCCGGACCTCAAAGAAGTGGTTGAAGGTAAGACCAAGGTTCGCCAGATCTTCAAGTCCTCCCGAGTCGGCAATATCGGTGGCGCGATCGTCGTCAAGGGACGCATCTCGCGTCAGCATCATGTGAGGCTCGTGCGCGACAATGTCGTCATCTTCGACGGGAAGCTTTCCTCCCTCAAGCGCTTTAAAGATGACGTCAAGGAAGTCGCCGAAGGATATGAATGCGGCGTGGCTCTGGAAGGCTTCAATGACCTTCGCGAGAACGACGTGCTGGAGTCTTACCGCATCGATAAGACGGCCGCGAAATTATAATATCACGGAGGCGTTACTGATGGAGAAAGCCGGGAGATTATTCTGGCGCTTTCAGTAACGCCTTTTTAATTCCATCCTTGGCCTTGATTTTCTAACGGGCGACAGGGATGATCCCAATTTCCTCTTGTCGGAGGAAATTGATAAGAGTTGGGACCAGGAGGTTACTTATGCAGGGAAAACGAACCGACCGCGTGGCATCGCTGCTTCAAATGGAGCTGAGCAGTCTAATTTTGGAAAGGGTCAAAGACCCGCGCCTGGGTTTTGTGACGGTGATGAACGTGAAGATCACGGCGGATCTCAAGTCCGCGGTGGTATTCGTGAGCATCATGGGAGATCAAAAGAAAAAAGATGAGTCGCTGCAAGTCCTGAAGCGGGCGGCCGGATTTCTCCAGCACGAGGTGGGCCTGGCGATCAAAATGCGCTTCACGCCCAAGCTCCAGTTCGAGCTCGATGATTCTCTCGACAAGGATTTTGAGATCGGTCAGGTCATCCGCAAGATCGAGGAAAAGGACAAGCCCCATCCTCTCTCTGAAGATTTAAAGGATGATGCGGCAAGCCCAGAGATTCAGAGCGAAGATGACTCCTGAAGAAATAATCCCAAGCGCGACCCCCGCGCGGTCCTTTGCCCCCTCGCGACCAGCTTCCAGTTTGAATGTGGGACTTTTGGACGGTGTGCTGTTGGTTGATAAACCCGAGAACTGGACCTCCCACGATGTGGTCGCTTTTGTCAGGCGTCGCTTCGGGATCAAAAAGGTCGGGCACGCGGGGACGCTCGATCCTCTTGCCACCGGCCTCCTGGTGCTTCTTCTCGGGCGGGGAACCAAAAGTTCGATGGAGCTCAGCGGTTGCGACAAGGAATATTTCGGCGCCATGGAGCTTGGCGTGCAAACCGATTCGCATGATCGCCATGGCAAGGTGACCGCCGAAGCGCCCTGGGAACACATCACGCTTGAAATGTTGCGCGCCAAAGCCGCCGCGGAATTTACCGGACCCATTGTTCAGGTGCCGCCGATGGTCTCGGCCCTCAAGCATGAAGGCCAGCGACTTTACAAACTCGCGCGCCAGGGCAAGATCGTGGAGCGGGACGGCCGGCCGGTTACGGTGCGTGAATTCCGGCTCGAGAAAAAAGACGGAAAGTTCGTGGAATTCTTCTCGTATGTTTCCAAGGGGACTTATGTGCGGACACTCGTGAATGATCTCGGCGAGTCCCTGGGGTGTTACGCGACCCTCGCGCGTCTGCGTCGTCTCCGGAGCGGGGATTTCAGGATCGAGAACAGTGTGACGATCGAAGACCTGAAAACTTTTACCCCAGCCCAGCTTCGTGAAAAAGTCCTTCCTTTGAGCGTGATTAAATCCCATGCAGATCATTCCGGATCTTCAAAAATATAAGGCCCGTTCGTCCCGGCCCATTATTCTCGCGCTCGGGAATTTCGACGGATTTCATCTGGGCCATCAGAAGCTCCTGCAGTATGTCGCAGACCAGGCCCGGCGCCGCGGTGCCCTTTCCGCCGTCCTAACCTTTCCGCAGCACCCCCACAGCATTCTTCATCCCGACCGAAAGCCTATGATGCTGATGAGCGTCGAACAGAAACTTTTTTATCTGGCCCAAGCCGGAATGGATCTTTGTTTTCTTCCGGCCTTCACGCGGGCATTCTCGCAAATGACGCCCCAGGATTTTGTGGAGAAGTTCCTCGTCAAAAAACTTCATGTGCTCGAGGTTTGTATGGGATACGATGCCCATTTTGGCCGCGGAAGAAAAGGGGATACTGTCTTAATGGACAAGCTCGCGAAAAAACACGGATTCCTTTTCAGGCAAATGAAGCCCGTGATGAGTGGTGGCAAGGCCGTTTCAAGTACCCGGGTCCGTGAACTTCTGATAAAGGGGGAGGTCGAAAAAGCCGGGAAATGTCTCGGCCGGCCTTTTAGTGTGTTCGGCAAGGTGGTCCACGGGAAAGGTCATGGCGCGCGCCTCGGTTTTCCGACAGCGAACCTCGAGGTTCAGTCCGAGGTCCTGTTGCCATTGGGCGTTTATGTGGCAGCCGCGAGGTTTTTATCTCGCGGGGCGCGTGGAACGGGCAACGGGCAACGAAACAGCCTTGAGTTGCTACGTTTGCCGTTTGCCGTTTGCCGTTCCCCGGGTCCATGGCTTCCCGGCACTATGAATTTCGGGAAAAGGCCGACCTATCCCAAAAAAGAAACGCCGCGGCCGATCCTAGAACTGCATCTTCTGGATTTTAAGGGGCAGGTCTATGGGGCAATGATGGAAGTCGCCCTTCACCACTTTGTCCGTCCCGAGCAAAAATTCCCCTCGGAGGTCGCTTTGCGGGCACGGATCTCCCAGGACGTAAAAACAGCTCGCTCATACCACGACCTTATTGGATTTAAAGGAAAAGATTGATATGCCTGATAAAAAGACATTGCGGATGATTTTTCGGGAGACGCATTTCTGGAAATTTGTTGCATGGTGCTTTGGCCCCGTCGTGGTGCCGCTCGTAAACTTAGCAGCTATGCTCTGGATCGGTTTAGCTCTGAACCTCATGATTTCCTTTAGTGTCCCCAAAGGTAGCGATTTGTCTTTTTCCAAGCTATGGTCCGTCAGCCGTATCTCTGAGGCATTCCTCATGGCCTTGCTGCCCGTTTTCCTCTTTTATCTGCTGACCGTTTGTTATCGTCTTTATCTCCGGGCCTCGGCGTGGCTGATGAAGGGGTTGATCGTTTATGGTTTTTGGATTATTGAAATTTTTTCAGTGGGGTACTTCGTATTGCTAGCGATAGGAGGCACTTCGATGGCGTCCGCCGAGGGCGTGGCTTCACGCGGGGCTCTCTACGGGGGAGCTGTATTCTACTCGATTCTTCCGATAGTCTGGAGCCAGCTCTTCGTGATCCCTTGGGTTTGTTTTTCCATTTGGATCATGAAAAGAGGGGAGAAAAAAGAGACGGATGTTTAAAAAAATCCTTAAGATTGCGACTTGCGGGCTTTCAATTCTAATCGTTGTATCTTCGTTTGCGCGACTTCCCGAAAAGGATAGCAAGGACAAGGATGCCCTCCTGCGGCGCAATTATCTTTTGAGCGCGCTGGATGCCCGGAAAACCTTCTTTCGCAGCGAGGATATTCAATTCGCGGGCGAGTGGACACTTGTCACCTATTCGATGGCCACCTTCGCGCTGACGAACCTCTGCATGAAGCACCCCGAACTTGTGGAAGAGTCCGCAAAGGCCATTGCCTCATGGATCGAGATCTGTCTGGGACCCGACGTCAGGCGGTTCGATGAAAGGGAGTGGCATGAGAATCCTTTGGATGCGGTCGTGCTGCGCGGGGACGAGGGGCATATTGGCTACTACGGTCACGTCAATCTCATGCTGGGCTGTTACGCGTTGCTGGTACGGGATAGCCGCTTCAGAGAGTTGCACGAGCAAATGAGCGAAGCGATCGCGCGCCGCATGCGACGGTACCCGCACCGGCATGTGGAAACGTATCCGGGTCAAAATTATCCTCCGGACAACACGGTGTCGGTAGCTTCCTTGAGCATCGCGGGGAAGGTGCTCGGAGAGTCTTACTCCGGACTTATTCAGGAATGGATCACGAAAACAAAGAAGCTGGCCCAAACCTCTTCGGGATTGGTGCCGTTCAGGATCGATACGTTCACCGGGAAACCGGTTCAGTTTGCCCGCGGCTCCAATAACGGGTGGAATTCTTTTTTCCTTCCGTTGATCGATCCGGTTTTTGCCCGCGAGCAGTTCTTTTTGTTGAAAAAGCTTTACGGAAAAGAAGCCCTTGGATTTGGAGTTGTGAAGGAATTTCCCTCCGGCCACTGGTTTACCATGGATTGTGATACGGGGCCTGTGATCTTCGGGCTCGGCGCGACCGCAAGCGCTTTCTCGATCGCCGGGGCCGAACGTTTCGGCGATGATGTTTTTCGAACCCAGTTGCTGAGATCTTTCGAACTTCTGGCGACGACGATCACGCAGGGTTCCCGGCGAAGATATGCCGTGACCCCGGTGCTTGGTGACGCGATCCTGCTCGCGATGAAAACGGCATGCCCCTGGCAGCCTTTGTGGAAAAAATGAATATCCTTGAGCGATTCAAAAAACTTTCGAAACCCGTCCGGTTCAGTCTCCGGGTCTCCCTTTTTTATTTTGTCCTCCTGCTGATCGTCCATGCCCCTTTCTGGTTTAGCAAGGGCGTTGACCCCAGCCATCCATTGTCCCTGCTTTTGGCGGGTTTTTTTATCGCGTACCGTCTCTTTTTTGTGATCGTGGTCCCTTGTGTGATCGTTTCATGGCTTTGGGACAGGGTCGGCCGTATTCGTGGGGTTCGAAAGGATTCTTAGGGCTCCTGACGGGTTTGCTGGCCCGCTCAGGAAGGCCATTCAATAAAATCTGGACAAGGAAGGGGATGCTGGAGTATACTCCAACACTTCACAGGATAAAAAAAACGATGTAACTCAAACAAAGACGAGGAGTTAAGACAAAAAATGGCATTAGTCAAGACGAAGAAAAAAGAAATCATTACCAAATACAAGATCACGAAGACCGATACTGGGTCCGACGAAGTCCAGATCGCCCTCCTGACCGAGCGCATCAATGGTCTCTCCGAGCATTTTGGAAAAAATGTCAAGGATCACCACTCGCGCTACGGGCTTATCAAGATGGTCAGCCGCCGCAAAAGGCTTCTGAAGCATCTGAACAGCGAGTCCCCTGAAAAGTACCAGAAGATCATCGCAGCCCTTGATCTGAGGAAGTAATATCCTCGCTCCGGCCGGTCTTTATCCTTCAGTGTTTCAACCTCACAATCGAAAGGTGTAGCCACCATGTCAAATATGCAAAAAGTCTCAAGTCAGATCGGGGGACGTGAAGTCTCTCTGGAAACCGGACGCATGGCCAAGCAGGCCCACGGCGCCGTGATCATTCAATGCGGCGGGACTGTGATCATGGCGGCGGTCGTTGCCGCAGCGGATAAGAAAGAGATCCGTGATTTCTTCCCGCTTACCGTGGATTATCGCGAGCGCACCTACGCCGCTGGCAAGATTCCGGGGGGCTTTTTCAAGCGTGAAGGGCGTCCTTCCGAGAAGGAGATCCTGACCTCGCGCCTGATCGACCGTCCGATACGTCCGCTCTTCCCTGAAGATTATCTGAATGAAGTGCAGGTCTCCGTGACGGTGCTTTCCGTCGACGGCGAGAACATGACCGAGATCTTCGCGATGAACGCGACTTCGGCGGCGCTCATGATCTCCGACATTCCTTACACGACCCCACTTGGCGCTGCACGCGTCGGGCTCGTGGACGGGCAATTTATTGTGAACCCCACGCATGAAGAGCTTGAGAAGAGCGCTCTCGATCTTGTGGTTGCCGGAACGCTGGAAAAGATCGTCATGATCGAAGCCGGAGCCAAAGAGATTTCTGAAGAACAAATGCTCGAGGCACTCAAGGTCGGACACGAAGCCGTCAAGCAGGCCGTGCAGTTGCAGCTCGAACTTGTGAAAAAGGCCGGCAAGACCAAGCAGGCCGTGAAGCCTTTGGAATTCCCCTCGGGCATGGAAGACAAGATCAAGGCTGCTATCGGCGGTGAGTTCGAGAAACTGTTCTCCCAGCCGACCAAAGAAGCCCAGGAAGCGTTCCTCAAGAGCCTTTATGAAAAGGCCCTTTCCGTGTGTGATACTAAAGCGGAAGGTTTTTCCGAAGCGCTCGCGAAGATCGCGTTCGCTCGCATCGAACATGAAAAGATCCGCGACTTTGTGCTTTCGACCGGCAAACGTCCGGACGGACGCGGCGAACGGGATATTCGCAAGATCACCTGCGAGATCGGCATCCTGCCGAGAACGCACGGTTCTTCGCTTTTCACGCGCGGTCAGACCCAGAGCTTGAGCGTGATGACGCTCGGCACGGGCGACGACGAACAGAGGGTCGATTCTTTGGAAAAAGAGACCTTCAAGCGTTTCATGCTTCATTATAACTTCCCGCACTACAGCGTGGGCGAGGTCGGGCCGAACCGTGGAACGGGACGTCGTGAGATCGGTCATGGGGCGCTTGCTTCACGCGCACTCGAACCCATTCTCCCGTCGCAGGAAGATTTTCCGTACACCATCCGTCTCGTTTCCGAGATCATGGAATCGAACGGGTCAAGCTCCATGGCCACGGTATGCGGCGGCACGCTGGCATTGATGGACGCCGGCGTTCCGATCAAGGCACCGGTAGCGGGCATCGCGATCGGGCTTGTGACGGACAAGAATCGCTGGAAGGTTCTGACGGATATCGCCGGGATCGAAGACCATTTGGGTGATATGGATTTTAAGGCCGCGGGGACTCGCGAGGGGCTCACGGCGCTTCAAATGGACATGAAGATCGATGGTATCACGGAAGCGCAGCTCAAAGAAGCGTTTGATCAGGGCAAGCAGGCGCGTTTCAAGATCCTCGATCTTATCGCCGAATGCATCAAAGTACCGAAAGAACTCTCAGAATTCGCGCCGCGCATCACGACCCTCAGGATCGACCCTGAAAAGATCGGCATGCTGATCGGCCCCGGAGGCAAAAATATCCGTAAGATCGTTGAAGAGACCGGCGCCAAGATCGACATCGAAGATGACGGTCGCGTCTTTATCGCTGCGGTGAGTGAAGAATCTTCCGCTGCCGCGATCGCGCGCGTTCAGGCGGTGACCGAAGACGCCGAGATCGGCAAGATCTACGACAGCACGGTCCAGAAGCTCATGGTGTTCGGCGCGTTCTGTGAAGTGCTGCCGGGCAAGGACGGGCTTTGCCACGTTTCCGAGATCACGGAAGGTTTCGTGAAAAGCGCCGGGGATTATCTCCGCGTCGGGGACAAGGTCAAGGTCAAGGTCCTGAGCATCGATGAACGGGGCAAGATCAGCCTGAGCATCAAGCAGGCGATGACCGAACCTCTTCCGATCCTTCCCGAAGATCAGCGCACGGTTGTGGAAGCCGCTCCGCCGAGACGTGATCGTGATGATCGCGGCGGCCGGGGCCGTCCCCGTCGTTAAGTTCAGTTAACAGATAGGGGACAGTCCCTCAAAGCTTTATGGGGGCTGTCCCCTTTTCTTTTTTAAGATTGGATTTATGAAAGAAATAAAACTCGAAGTCAAAACCTTACCCCACTTTGAAGGTTTACCGCTGCCTCAGTATCAGACGGAAGGCGCGAGCGGCATCGATCTTCTTGCCGCCTGCCAGGCACCCGTTACGCTGCAGCCGGGAGATCGAGCGCTTGTTCCGACCGGCATTATTATTGCCCTCGAGCCTGGGTTTGAAGCTCAGATCCGTCCCCGAAGCGGTCTTGCGATTAAGCACGGTATCACGCTTCTCAACACCCCCGGAACGATCGACGCGGATTATCGCGGGGAGATCCAGGTCATTTTGATCAATCACGCGAAGGAAGCTTTCGTCGTGACGCGCGGCATGCGCATCGCCCAAATGGTGATCGCCGAGGTGGTTAAGGCAAAGCTAGAGGTAGTCGATAATCTTGACGGAACGCGCCGGGGTGCTGGCGGTTTCGGCCATACCGGCCACTGATCAAGCACCTGTCGCATTAAAAATCTTAAGCAGGATCTTCCGGCTTCATTCCTATGAAAAAAGAAAGAATTAACGAGATTTCGGGCGTTTTTTTCCTCCTGCTGGGACTCTTCACCTTGGCGAGTCTTTTATTCTATCACCCGGAAGATATCGCTTTTTATTCCTCTCATCCCAATTTTCCCGCCGCCAATTATGCGGGTATTTCCGGGGCCTATCTCGCGTTCGGACTCTTCTTTGCGTTTGGCGTGAGCGCCTTCGTGATTCCTTTCGTCTTCCTTCTCTGGGCCGAATGTTTTTTCCACCAGAATGTTCCCGAGCGAAAGTTTTTCAAATTCCTGGGACTCGCGGCCGCCCTTCTATCAAGTGCGACGCTTGTCGGGATCACCGTGAGTCTTGAGCAGCGATTCGTGAGCGGTGGCGCGTTAGGCTACGTGGTTGGAAACTATCTTCTTCGCTATGTTGGCAAGCTTGGAAGCTATATCCTCGTCGGAGGCGTGCTTCTCCTGTCGCTTCTTTTGGCCACAGATTTTCTCCTTTACCCACTGTTTCGTGCGATCCTTGGAAAATGTCAGGCGGTCTTCGGAGTATTTACGGGTCTTTTCAAGCGCGCGCCCAAGAAGAATGGGAATGACATCGCCGCTCTTAAGAAGGAGCAGGAAAAGCAGCTCAAAGAACTCCGTCTGAAAGAAAAGGCTGCTCTCGAAAAGGAAAAGGCTCAAGAGAAGGAAAAAGAAAAACCCCAGCCACGGATTCCCGATATGCCCCTCAAGATCAAGACCTACCAGCCCACCGCGGGGATGGGGGAGGATAAGACCAAGACCGAAAAGAAAGCTAAGGAAGAGCCCCGGGACCTTGTTAAAAAGCCTGCCGCGCCGCTTATGGTACAAAAAGGTGAGGCCTCGGAGAAAGATAAGGCCGGTGAAGGGGCCACCGGTGAATCTGATTTTAAGGGGGTGATCGGGTCCCAGATCAAGGCTGACGCCAATTATCAATTCCCTTCTGTGGATCTTTTAAAGAGACCGAAGGAGGATGTGACGGGAGCCGGTGACGATCTTGCGGCCAATTCCCAAGCCATTGAAGCTACTCTCGCTGAATTTCAGATCGAAGTGAAAGTGGTCGAGGTGGAACAGGGTCCGAAGATCACGCTTTATGAGATCCTTCCAGCGCCGGGCGTTCGTGCCAATTCGATCGCAGCCTACGAAGATGATATCGCGATGGCGCTTAAGGCGACAAGCATTCGGATGATCATTCCGATCCCGGGCAAGCAAACGATCGGGATCGAAGTGCCCAATACTTTTTCGCGGCCGATCCTGGTGCGCGAGATGATCGAAAACCCCGATTTCCGCTCCCAAAAATGTATGCTTCCTCTGGTCCTGGGCAAAGACACCAGCGGCCGCCCGATGATCCCGGACCTTGCCTCTATGCCGCACATTTTGATCGCAGGGACGACGGGAAGCGGAAAGACGGTTTGTATTAATTCCATTATCACGGGCTTTCTCTATCATTGCACGCCATCGCAGCTGAAGCTGGTGATGATCGACCCAAAGATGGTGGAGCTTGCCGTCTACAACAAGATCCCTCACATGCTTTCGCCGGTCGTGACGGACGTGCGCAAGGCCGCGAACACCCTTAACTGGGTTGTCATGGAAATGGAAAAGCGGTACAAACTTTTTTCGACGGTCGGCGTGAGAAATATCGTGGGGTTCAACACGCGGGAAATTTCCGAAGCAGGCGCCGAGCAGGTGGAGGCGGCCGGAGAATCCGAGAATGTGATTCCCGTTTCAATCCCTTATATTGTGGTCATTATTGACGAGCTCGCGGATCTCATGCTCGTGGCTCAGGACAAGGTCGAAACGGCCATCACGCGCCTCGCGGCGCTCTCCCGAGCGGTCGGTATCCACTTGATCCTGGCCACCCAGCGTCCCTCCGTGGATGTGATCACCGGCGTTATCAAAGCAAATTTTCCCGCTCGTGTCGGTTTTAAAGTAGCTTCGGTCGTGGATTCCCGGACCATCCTGGACGCGAAGGGCGCGGAAAAATTGCTGGGTCGCGGGGACATGCTGTTCATTCAACCTGGAAGCGACAACATGATTCGGGGACAGGCGCCGCTTATCATTGATGAGGAAATCAATAAGGTGGTGGCCTTTGTGGCTAGCCAGGCAAAACCCGAATTTCATTCCGAGATCCAGGCCGCGCAGAACGGTGTCACAGCGGGAGCTTCAGGCGAAAAAGACGAGATCTACGAAGAAGCCAAGCGTATCGTGCTCACGACGCGTAAAGCATCCACGTCTTACCTGCAGCGCAGGCTGAGCCTCGGCTATGCCCGAGCCGCGCGTGTGGTCGACCAGCTGGAGGCCAATGGTGTGATCGGTCCTTCGGACGGCGCCAAGCCTCGCGATATTCTTCTCCCCAATCCCAATGGGGATTACTCGGAAGCCACCCCTGTCGAAGACGAGTCGGACGTCGAAGATAACGTTTAAAACAACTGGGACGGATTTTCATTCTTGCTGTTCCGATTCCCCCTGGGGCAAGACCCTATGAGCATCAAACCTTTCGATCACGATCTGTCGGCTCTCAAAGGCCATAAGGTTCTTCTCCACTGCTGCTGTGCCCCGTGCTCGTGCTCCATCCTCGAGAGGATGAAACAAAGCGGCATTCAAACGACAGTCTATTTCTACAATCCTAATATTTATCCCCGGGAGGAATACGAACACCGCAAGAAGGAAGTGCTTCGCTATGTCCTGGAAATGAAGATACCTTTTGTCGACGCGGATCATGAGCTCGATCAATGGTTTGACGCTGTCGAGGGCCACGAGGAGGACGCGGAACGTGGGGAGCGCTGCAGTCTCTGTTTTGAGATGCGTTTGGGTAAGTCAGCGGCCTACGCGGCAGAGAATGGTTTTAAAGTCTTTGCGACAAGCCTCGGCATTTCGCGGTGGAAGGATCTCGAGCAAGTAAACCGGGCGGGTGAGAAAGCGGCGTCAGATTATCCGGGTGTGGTTTATTGGGCCCAGAACTGGCGACTTCAGGGGGGGCAAGAACAAATGGACCGCATCATCCGAGAGCAGAATTTCTACCGTCAGCCATATTGCGGTTGTTTTTATTCCCTGCGTGATTTTCTCAAGCACCGCCGGAATCGCCAAGATCCGGGCTAGTTCGGAGCCGCTTACTTTCCGAAAGCGACGTCGAGGAACATCATGAGGGCGAACCCCACCATCGTGCCCATGGTCGCAAGATCCCCGTTCCCGCCTTGTTGAGATTCCGGGATCACTTCCTCTACCACGACAAAGATCATCGCTCCGGCGGCAAAAGCAAGCGCGTAGGGAAGCAGCGGCTGCACCAGCATGACGATCGCGGCACCGAAAACTGCAGCGATGGGTTCCACAACGCCAGAGAGCAGACCATACCAGAAGCTTTTCCCCTTCGTAAAACCGTCTCGGTGAAGCGGGAAAGAGACCGCGAGGCCCTCCGGAAAGTTCTGTATCCCGATGCCGATGGCAAGCGCGATCGCGCTCACAAGCGGCATGGTGTGGGGGTTCATCGCGGCGGACCCGAAGGCGACACCGACAGCCAGGCCTTCGGGGATATTGTGGATCGTGAGGGCCATCACCAGGAGCGTGCACTTAGGCCAGGGGGTTTTGATCCCCTCGGCTTTTTCCACCGGGAGAAGGGGATGAAGATGCGGCAAAATGTTGTCCAACCCGCGAAAGAACACGGCGCCGAGGAGGAATCCGGAAAGAGCCGGAAGCCACGGGATCATACCCTGTTCCGTCGCCATCTTGATCGAGGGCGCAAGAAGTGACCAGAAGCTTGCGGCGATCATGACCCCGGCGGCAAACCCCAGCATGACATCGAGAATCTTTTGGCTGATCGTTTTGAAAGCGAATATCGTGGCGGCGCCAACTCCAGTCATGCCCCAAGTAAAAAGGCCGGCGAGGAGCGCTGTAAAGACGGGCCGGCTTGTCTCGAGGAATCCCATGGATCAACCCGCTCGGTAGAGAATGACGTTGGCTTTTTCGAGGGTGACGAGGCCTTCCTTGACCATGGGCTCAAGGAGCGGGAGGAATTTCGTGATCTTCTCTTCGCTATCCACGATCTCGATCACGACAGGGAGGTCGGTCGAAAGCTCGAGGAACTTTGTGGTGTGCAGGTGGCTTTTGCAACCGAATCCCAGGAATCCCTTGATCGCGGTGGCACCGGCCATGCCCTCTTTTTTAGCGAGATGGACGATCGCCTCATAAAGCGGGCGGCCCTGCCACTTGTCGGCCTCACCGATAAAAACTCTTAAAAGTTTTCCGTCTTCGGGTATTTTCATAAAACCTCCTGTTAAATCACCCGCGCGAGCATGACGCCCAGGCGGAACACGAAAAATCCCACGATCACGCTCACGAGAATATTCATCAGCGCGTAAAAGACTTCACCATCCTTGGTGAGATTCGCCGTTTCAAGAATAAACGTGGAGAAGGTCGTGAAGGCGCCGCAAAAACCAATCATGAGGAAAATGCGGGCGTTGGGCCCGAGCAGGAATTTTTCTTCAGCGAGTACGGCGAGAAAGCCGATCGCGAAGCAGCCGAGGAGGTTGACCACCAGGGTTCCGAAGGGGAAGGAGCTGCCCCAAACGCGGTAGACGGTTCCCGAGAGAAAGTAACGGGCAAAAGTTCCGAAGATGCCTCCCGCCGCAAGCCCTAGCCACTTTGCCATCCGGACTTCTCCTTACTTCTTTTTTCCGACCGTGAACGCCTGACCGAGGAATTTCCCGATCGCGTAGTAAGCGCTTGTACCGGGATCGAACATGAAAGCTTTCATGAGCTCGGGGTCGGGGAAGCCCTTGGCGTTCAAAGCGGACTCTTCCACTTTGACGTCCTTGATTTCGCCGATGAACTGGGTGTGGACGCCAAGCTTATGAGTCTCTTTGAGCACGCATTCAAGCACGAGCGGGAATTCCTCAATGTAAGGGGCAGCCACATATTCGCCTTTGACGGGGGTGAGCCCCGTGGCCTTAAACTTGTCCTCAGTCTTTCCGGAGACGATCCCGAAATAATCCGACTCTTTCATGTATTTCTCCGAGGGGATATTGACGGTAAAAGCTTTGTGGGCCAGGATGTTCCGGTAAGTCTTCCGTTGTTCGCGCACCGAGATCGCCACGCAGGGCGGTTCGGAACTCGCGATGCCGCCCCAGGCGACGTTCATGGCGTTTGGAACGCCGTTTTCGTCATAGGTCCCGATGATCAAGACGGGAGTGGGAAAAAGGAGCGTTTTCGCGCCAAGAGACTTTTTCATAAGAACCTCCGTTGCGGTGGTGCTAGCGACCTTCGATGTTCAGAGCCTGCGTTTTCTTCTTCATGTAGCGGAGCACGAGATAGATCACCAGAGAAGTGCCGAAAAAGATAAACCAGAACATCGAAATTTTGTGGTCCTGTTTTGTGAAAAGATCTCCGGCGACCCCCAACAGCGTTAAGGCTGAGATCATGCCGAACTGCGTCGAGTGCTCTCGGCGAAGCATGGTTTTCCAGGCGTAGGGAAGCTCCGGCTTTTTCCAGTGTTTCAGATTGGGGATGAAGACCGGTGTTTTCAGAGACCAATCCACGAAGGTCGGACCGAATTTCTGGCGCAGGAAGGATTCTTCGGTAAAGATGATGCGCTCGTAGAAGATCCAGAAAATGACGATCCCAGCCAGCGCGAACCACCAGACCTGAATAAAGAGAAGGAGTCCCAGGATGATCAGGAAATTTCCGAGATAAAGCGGGTTGCGGACCACGGAATAAAGCCCCGTGGTGTTCAGGCTATCCGCGACCTGAGTCTGCGTGTTGCGCCCGGAGGTGCCTTTGGGGACAAAACCGGCCACGAGGCAGCGGACCAGGAAGCCCGTCAGAGAAATAAGGATGCAGGCCGCCTCCCAGACTCTTCCCGAAAATCCCGTCAGAGTCGGATGGAGGTAGAGAGGATCCAAGAGCGCTGCGACGACCATCGGAGTCGCCAGGAGAGGGAGATAACTTCGTCCGCGGAAAAGGAATTCGCCTTGTTTCTCATACGTTTCTTTAAGTGCCATGCAGACCTTTCGTTTTGGGGAAGAGCCCCTTTACCACTTTTTAAAGACAAAAAAGACAGCGCCGATCATGAGACCGAAACCGACGAGATAGTTCCATTTTAATTCTTCTTTGAGATAAAAGACAGAGAAACCGCAGAAGACGATGAGCGTAATGACTTCCTGGATGGTCTTAAGCTGTGCGGTCGAGAACTGATAAGACCCGATCCGGTTTGCCGGCACCTGGAAGCAGTACTCGAAGAAAGCGATAAGCCAGCTGATCACGATGACCTTCCAGAGGGCCGAGCTTCTGAAACGCAGGTGGCCGTACCAGGCGAAGGTCATAAAAATATTGGAAACGACGAGAAGAGCAATGGCTCTCATGGCTGAGGCTTTTTCCTCGATTGCAGCCATTCTTTCAGGATCGGGAGGAATGAAACAAAGATCACGATCAGGATGATCCAGTGGACCTTTTTTTCGATATGCGGGATCGTGCGGCCCAGGGTAAATCCCAAAAGTGTCATGCTCATGATCCAGCCGAGTCCTCCCAAGATGCTGAAAGCGAAGAATTTCCGGTAACGCATGTGGCCGACACCGGCGACGGTCGGGGCGAAGGTCCGGACGATCGGGATAAAGCGGGCCAGGATGAGCGTTTTGGCGCCGTATTTATCGTAAAAGTGCTGCGTGCGTTTCAGATGGTCCTTGTGGAAGAAAAAGGAATCTTCTCGGCTAAAAAGCCTCGGTCCGAAGTGATAGCCGAGCCAGTAGCCGGTGTTATCGCCGGCGATAGCGGCTACGGCGAGCAGGGGAATGAGGATCTCGATACGAAGCGCGCCCTCGACCGCGGCAAAGAGTCCGGCGGTCACAAGCAGGGAATCTCCGGGGAGGAAAAATCCGGCGAGCAGGCCCGTCTCGGCATAAATGATGATCGTCAGGACAAGATAGCCGCCCCAGCGTATCAGTTCTTCAAAGTGGTAGAGCTTCGAGAAGAATTCGTGTAGCCATTCCATGATAAAAAGCCGTTTCCTCGGGGAAAGGGTGACGGGGAACGACAAGCGAATGGTTCAACGTTTCCCGTTCCACGTTCTCCGATATTTTTATTTATTTAGTAGAAATATCCCGAAATTCAGGCCGGCCGCAAAGGTCACCCAAAGAATATAGGGGATGAGCAATACGGCGGCCGGGAGCGAGACCTTGGAAAATTGCGCTATTGTAACCAGGATCATCACCCAAAGGAACAGAATATCGACGAGTCCGTAGAGCGGGGACCTCATCCCGAAGAAAAGGAAGGACCAGACCATGTTCAGGATGAGCTGCAGGAGGAAGACCACCAGTGCGGTCCGGACCTGTGGGTTTTGAAGGCCCTTTTGCCAGACCATTGCGGCCGCGAGCCCCATCAGGATATACAGAAAGGTCCAGGCGGGCGCAAAGACCCAACTGGGGGGTGAAAAGGAAGGCTTCACCAGGGTGGAGTACCATCCGGGGATCGCAGGGGTGGTCACGGTAGCGCCGATCCCGCCGGCGGAAAGACAAAGAACAATAGCAATAAGGGCTTTGATCAGCATGGTTCAAGCCTCCTTGAAAGGGTTCAATACAAGGGTGTTGCCCTGTTGGGTTGTGATGGTAGCAAGTTTCCGCCACAATTGGAAGAATAGTTCGGGCCTAAACCGGGAAAGCGGCTCCAAGCCTTTCGATGTTGCGGCATGAAGAATTTTTTCTTTCAATAAACGCCGGAGGATCTCGGCTCCGAGCGCCGAGCGTAGGTCCAGCTTTTTCGCGATCGCCAGCGCTTTCGGGAGGGAGACCTTGGGAGCGTTTAAAGGAATTCCCTTCAAGAAGTTGAGGATGCGGGTCGTGATAAGCAGCGTGTAGAGGTCCTCACGCCTGAAATCTCGGGTCTCGATCGCCATTGCTGTGAGTCGGGCTTTGTAGATGTCGGCTTCCGAAGGTTCAGGGCAGTGCCGGGCGATGGGAGAATTCGGGATCAAGTAAAAAGGGGAGGCTCCCAAAAGCACCGGAAGTTTCGCGTTGAAGACGAGCGTTTGTATCATCGAAGGGAGGGTGTCGCCGGGAAGCCCCAGGATCTGGTAGGCGACCACCTTGAAGCCGAGCTGTGTTGCGTCCTTGACGACTTCCCGGTATTTCTTGAGCCGGTTCGGCCGCAAGACGCCCTTCAGAAGTTTTGTGTTGGTGCTCACGAGAGAAAGGTTTAGATGCGTGAATCCCGCCCGGCGCATGAGTTCGAGGATTTCGCGGTCAAGCGTCCAGTAACAGATCCCGTTCATCGCGAGGAGCTGAAGGTCCTTCTGGGGGAAGGCCAAGATTAGCTTTTCGCAAAGCTCCAGTATCTCCTTCCGGTCAAAGGTGAGATTGTCATCCTCGAAGTCAAAGACACGGGTGCCTTCCGCGTAACGCTGCCGGATCTCTGCGAGAATATTTTCGGGGGAACGCCGCCGGCACTTGCGCCCGAATGTTTTGTGCACCGAGCAGAACGCGCAGCGGTAGGGACAGCCGCGCGAAGTAATGAGAAAACAAAGCGGCTTTTTCTCGAAAGTGTAATGGTCCCGGGGGAGATCCGAGAGATCGGGAAAGGGAAGCGTCTCGATCGGAAAATTCTCTTTCCGGGGATTGAAAATAAGCCTGCCGCTTTCTTTGTACCCGAGATTCGGGATACTCTTAAACTTCTGTTTTTTGGGGAAAACTTTGAGAAATTCCACGAACGGCCGTTCCCCTTCGCCCTGGATCACGAAATCGACGGACGGATTCCCTAGCATGAACTCCGGCATGGCGGAGACGTGCGCGCCGCCGAGAAGGACAGGGACCGGCCAGCGGGCTTTGATCACCTCGGCGCAGCGCAGGGCCTCGCGATGGTACGGGGCAAAGAGCGAGGCGATCCCGACGAGATCCGGTTTTTCTTTCGCGACATCCTCCGCGATCTCTTCAAAGGTCGCGCCGAAATGATAAAAATGATGGAAGGTGGAGAAAGGGCTCTTGTCATCCTTGGCGTAATAATCTTTTAAGTAGGCCAGCTCGCGCGGAAGAGGGATCGTCCGGCGCCCCTGGCCGTGATGGTAATCTTTGATCACGATTTGGATCTTGGGGAGGTATTTTGCGGCGGCGGCTTTCAGATATGCGAGGCCCACGGGTTGAAGGCGGATATCCGTGTTGTAGAAATCTTGGACCGGGGGCTGTAAAAGCAGGACCTTCATAAAAGAGAGCTCAACGCGCAACGGTCAACGGGCAACGTTGTTTTTTCCGTTGTGCTTTGACCGTTGACCGTGGCACCTCGAAAGGCATTCTTCTAAATCATCCGGCAAGGGGCATTCGATCACCAACGGCTTGCCGCTCACGGGATGAGGCAGGGCGAGGCGCCAGGCGTGAAGGAACATCCGGTCTAGGCCCAGCGCCGGCTTTAATTGCCGGTTGAGCGTGAAATTTCCGTAGACCCGGTCGCCCGCCACCGGGTGGCCGTGATAAACCGACTGGACGCGGATCTGATGCGTCTTACCGGTCAGAAGGTCGATCTCCAGCAGTGACAGGTTGAGTTTGGGGAAAAATTCTTTCATTTTGTAATTCATAAAGGCGTTCGGCCGTCCGTAAGGATCAATAGCCGCCCGGACAGCGCCCCCTGACCGCTGTTCCATAAAAGAGTCCCGCCACAGACTCTGCGCCGGCATCGGCCGTCTCGAAACGAGAGCGACGTAACCTTTTTTGACCGTGCGCTCATCGAACGCGCGACGGCAGGCTTCCGCGCATTTCTTATTTTTGACCGCGAGAAGCACTCCGGAAGTGTCTTGGTCGAGGCGGTGGATTAGCCACACCGGTCCCTGAGGCGTTTTAAACTGGCGTTCTCCGCTGTCATAAGGCCCCTCGAACGCGGCGGCAGAGTGGCTGCTTCCAGGATTCGGATGCGAGAGAATGCCTTCGAGCTTGTTGACGACGATCACATCCGTGTCTTCAAACAGGATCGGACATTTCGTGAAAGGGGAGTGGGTCATTTATACGAGTATCGTCTGAAGGAGGTTGAAAAGATATCCCGTGAAGATGATTCCGAGCGTTGTGACGGCAAAAAAGATAGCGATCAGCGGTAATTTCATGGCGCGGCGGAGCATCACGGCCTCCGGAAGGCTTAGCGCCGCGATCGCCATCATGAAAGCGAGGGCGGTGCCCAGCGGTACGCCTTTCTGGAACAAAACGACAGCGATCGGGACGATGGCCGCGCAGCTTCCGTACAAGGGGACTCCGATCAGTGTCGCGATCAGAACAGAAAAGATCCCGGTCTTTGCGATGATGCCTTGAATCGCTTCTTGCGGGACATAATTATGAATCAGTGCGCCGATCCCCACGCCGAGAAGCACCCAGCCCCAAAGCTTTTGGACAATCGTGACGGCCTCATTCCATCCGAAAGCGATTCTTTGCTTCATCTGTAAAGAGAGCGCAGGGCCACTTGCGGGAACCGGGTTCGGAAGCATGTCCTGCACGAGGTACTTTTCAAGCCGTAGGCTTCCGAGAAGAGCGCCGCAGGCGATGCCGATCGCAAGGCCACTCAAAACATAAGCGAGTGTGATCTTCCAGCCGAAAAATCCGAGCATGAGTACGACTAGGTATTCGTTGATCATCGGGGAGGTGATCAAAAATGAGAACGTGATGCCGAGAGGAATACCGGCTTTCAGAAAGCTCAGGAAAAGGGGGATCGAGGAGCAGGAACAAAAAGGGGTGATCGCGCCGAAAAGCGAAGCGAAGAAATGGCCCCAGCCTTTCGTATGCGCCAACCAGGCTTTGATCTTCTCCTGGGGGCAGAAGGAGCGAAGGAACCCGATCACGGCGATCATACCGAAAAGTAGGATCAGGATCTTCACGGAATCGTAAAGGAAAAAATTCAGGGCTTCTACCCAGCGCGTCTCGTGGGGAAGCCGGAGGACGCCGTAGACCAGCCAGTCCACGGCTAGTTGCAGCATGAATCTTCGCCGTTATCATCCTTCGAGTTACAGCAGCAACCGGATTGCTTCGACTTGGCTTCAAGCTTTTTGTCGATTTTTTCGAAAAGCCTCGCGAAAAACCCTTTTTTCTTTTCTTCTTTATTTTCCATAGGGAAAACCTTTCCAACCTACGAGGTTGAAATCTTAACCTCGTAGGTTGAAGGAGGTTAACGGCAGCAGCAGGACTTCTTGGCGGCTTTTTTGATCTTCTTCGCGACTTTCTTTGCTGCTTTTTTTACTTTCTTCTTGGCCATGGTGTTCTCCTTTGTTTGTGCACTGCACTAAATTTTTTTTAAAACAATGTTCCGGGCAGCGTGACAATGACAGGTTCGATTGTCGTCGGGAATGCCACCTCGAATCGTTGTCCGCGAGAAGGATTGTAGCCTAAATGAAAAGAACGGGGAAGGGGATTCAAGCGTGTCGGGGCGGAAGGCGTACGGTGTACGGCGAAAGAGGTGTGCGTAGTGCACCGCACGCCTTACGCCGCACTCCGTAGGTTTGAGAAAAGATTCAGAAAGATTCCGGCCGAGACGCTTATCAGGATCAGAAGACCGACGATGAGGGCGTTCTCTTTCCGGTCTTTATTTTCTTTTAGTAGCACAAGTAGCCCCAGTCCGCCGCTGGCCGAAAGTCCCGCGATCGCAGAGCCAAAAGTGATCGCGCCTTTGAGATAGATCTCCGTGATCGCGACCGAGGCCGCGCAATTCGGGATCAGCCCCACGAGGACGGCGATCATGGGCTGAAAAAAAGTTCCCGCCAAAAAGAGTTCGTGCAATCCCTGCGCGCTGAACTTCGCGACTCCGAGGCCGATCACAAGCGAAACCACGAAAATGAAGAATAAAACTTTCAGCGTGTGTTTTAACGGAAAAAGGAAAAAGGTTTTCCACCGGGAGATTTCTCCGCTGTGGGCGTGACAGTCGCAATGCCGGTGTCCTCCCGCGGGGATCACAGGACCGTGTGGCGGATGGGACGGAGACACGGCTTTTTTCTTAAAGAGAAGATCGACCGTGTAACCCGCGACCGTGGCGAGGATCACTTTGACGAGCAGAAGCCAGAGGACCAGCGAGGCTTTGTCGTGCTGGGCGAGAATGACCGGGACCGCCTCATCCGAGGTGGAAATAAAAACAGCGAGAAGTGTTCCCAAAGAGATGCAGCGCCGGGTATAAAGCGTCGCGGCAATGACCGAGAATCCGCACTGAGGCATACAGCCGAGAAGCGCGCCCAGGAGAGGCGCGGAGCCCATCCGGTGGCTAATCTTTTCTCCGACGAAAGATTCCGATTTGTTTTCAAGAAATTCTAGCGCGATATAGATCCCCAAAAGCCAGGGCATCATCCCGAGCGTTTCCTTGAAAGCGTCCCAAATGATCGCGTGCATATATTTCACTCCCCTCGTCAACAGCGGCTCTTGCGGTAGGCAGCATGGTACTTGGGAATGTTCCTAAAATCAAGAAAGCTCAATCGCGTATGGAGTAAGGAGAACGGCGAACAAACGATCTGTTTTTCGCGGTACGCCAGACGCCGTACACCGTACGCCTTGCGGTCTGCCGCCGCATCTGCGAGAATAGCCGCCGTTATGAAAAATTATCTTTGGAAATATCTGCTTCCCGGAATCCTCCTGATCCTCTGCGCGTTCTGGGCGGGGACACTCCCCAGCATGATCTTTTCACTTCTCAGTTTCCTCTCCTTTTTTCTAGCGGGCGTCGCGCTGATCCTTGAAGGACGGAAACGCTGTTTTCCGGATACCCTGGAAAATGGAGCTGAAAAGCGGGAGATCGAGCGATGATCAAAGGGCGGGAGTATCACGAAAAGGGACAGTTGAAATGTAAGCGGGTCTTTGCGAAGGGTGTCATGGAGGGTCCTGTCAAGACGTACTATGAGAACGGACAGCTCAAGACCGAGGCGGTTTACAAAGGCGGAAAGCGGGACGGGCTTGCCGTGGAATATTATGAGGATGGAAAACTAAAGGCGGAGAAAACTTTCAAGGTCGGTAATCCCGAGGGGCTCTCTAAGGCCTACTATCCGAACGGGCAGCTTCAAAAAGAAGAGGTCGTGAAGGGCCGGCATCTGGACGGCGTCGCGAAAATGTATTACGAGAACGGAAAGCTCGCCTCCGAAAGTTTTTTCAGGAATGGAATGAAGGAGGGGCCCGTGAAGTGGTATTACGCCAACGGCCAGCTCCAGGAAGAAAAATGTTTCAGGAATGGAAGGCAGCATGGCCTCGCGAAAAAATATTCCAAGACCGGACAACTCCTGCGCGAGGAAGTGTGGAATTCCGGGGTTGTCCAGAGTCTGTATAAGGTATTTGACGGCAAGACGATGGTTCTACGCGGCAAGTAACGGAGGAAAGGGGAGGCGTCATGGAAATGGATGTTAAAAAAATGATCGCCAGGGAAGGGATGATTTTTTTGTGGGTCAGCGCCATGGCGCTTGTCCTCACGCTGGTCTCTGTCTGGCCGGTTCTCTACAATTATTGCTGGGAAATATGTTTCAATGTTCTTCTCCCCGTGTACGGTCTTTATTTTTGCGTGGGGGTGATCCGCCTTGTTTTTTGGGCGAGCAAAGCTTTGAAGAAACAATTCCCTAAGGCCGGCGTGAAACCGACCGCGTAGGATCCCAACAACGGAAGATCGAATAATGAGCAAGCTAACAAGCGGCCCCGGCTGGTCATTGAGCTCGGATGAGCCGGCCCCGAAGCCGGAAAAAAAAGTAAATCCCGACAGTCCCAAGCCGAAGATCCGTCTGGAAAGAAGGACCGGAAAATACGTGACGGTGATCGCCGGGCTTCACACCTATGGATTGGACAGGCTGAACGGCATTGCGAAGGAGCTCAAGGCCCTTTGCGGCGCGGGCGGTACCGTGAAAAACGGAGCGATCGAGGTCCAGGGGGATCAGGTCGAAAGGGTCCGGGACTGGTTTTCTAAGCGCGAGTCCTAATAACTAAGCAAAATCTTTTAGCGTCGGTCATCCTGAACCCCGAAGAGGGTGAAGGATCTCAAGATAGATTCTTCTCCCGTTTGCGACGGGATCAGAATGACGTGGGAAAAAAAGAATTACTTTATAAGGAATCTATGAATACTGAAACAGGACCGGATCATATTTTGATCGATAATGCGGAAAGCCTTGCGCAGCTCACGGAGGCTCTCGGAGGCACAAGCCGCGTGGGTCTCGACACCGAGGCCGACAGCCTGCATCACTATTTCGAAAAGGTCTGCCTGATCCAACTGAGCTTTTCCGGAAAGAATTATATTGTCGATCCACTTGCCGGTTTTTCCCTCACGGCATTTCTGGAGGTATTGTCCCAAAAGGCCCTGGTGCTCCAGGGTGCGGACTACGATCTCCGTATGCTGAAGCGGTCTTATGAATTCCGGCCGTTGGCCCCGGTATTCGACACAATGCTCGCGGCTCAGGTCCTGGGTTATGAAAAGATCGGTCTCGCGGCGCTCGTGGAAAGAACTTGCGGCGTTCTTCTTTCGAAAGAAGGGCAAAAGGCCGATTGGTCGCGCCGGCCTTTAACCGAGAAACTGCTTCATTATGCATCGCATGACACAAAATATCTCGAAGCGGTTGCCGATGTGATGACCGAGGATCTCCGGAAGCTCGGCCGGGAGAGTTGGCACCGGGAATGCTGTGAGCGTGTGGTGACAAGCGCCGGGCTGTCGGTAAAAGGTGACGACAGTGAGGTGTGGCGCATCAAGGGATCTTCCAAGCTGCCCCCGCAAACCATGGCCTATGTGCGGGAGCTCTGGAAGTGGCGGGATCAGGAGGCACGGCAACGGGACAGGCCGCCTTTTATGATCCTCCACAATGAAGCGATGATCGAGCTCGCGGAGTGGCGGGTGAAAACTCCCGGTGTGCCGCTTCACGAGGGGCCTAAATTCATACAAAGAATGCAGGGAGAAAAACTCGCGCGGCTGGAGAACGCGATCCGGGCCGCTGAGCGTCTCACTCCCTCCGAGTGGCCGGTGCCGCCGGAAAGGATCCGGGAACGGGGACAGTCGTTCTCACCGGAGAAGGTGGAGAAGCTGCTCGTCGCGTGCCGGGTGATCGCGGCAGAGCTTAAAATCGAAGCCTGTTTTCTGATCTCTCGTGCCACGGCCACAGCGGTGGTCCGGCATCGCGCCAGGACGCTGGCGCAGATGATCGACGTGGTCGGCATGATGCGTTGGCAGGCGGAGCTCGTCCTCCCCGCGGTTCAGAGTGTGTTGGGAGGATAAAGTTATAGGATGGTGCACGCAGGGGCACCGATTTACAATGCTTTGTACACCTCGGTTTTCTAACAGTAAACGGAGAACAAAATGCAACGGCGTTTCATCGGCAAACGGAGGGTGTTATGAGGAAAATATGGTTATTGGGATTTTTAATTCTGTTAGTGGGATGTTCCGTCAATAGTTCCAAGGACGCAGAGGAAGCGAAAACAGCTGCAGGCAAGTTCCTTACACTGCTCTATCAATCGAACGAAAACATAAACGCTGCTTACGCATTAACGTCGAATGCTTATCAGGCTGTTACTAATGCCGGTATGACTCGTCGTTTGCGGGATGTGGCAGGGGGGGTCGTCGGAAATTACGAAAGTCACGAACAGGGCACCGATGTGACTCGTTTGCTCGCACCCAAAGCCCCTTCGAATGTAAAAATAATCCGCTTTAATGTTGTTTATCAGAACGAACCCGAAGGGCAAATGCTCGTAACCATGACAAAGGAAAATGGTGCGTGGAAGGTCATGGGATTTAATATCAATTCTCCCAAAATTGCTGAAAGTCAGGCCAGAGGGAGCATGCGACCTGAAGCAGGCCAAAGATAGCCATTTTCTTTTAACCATAAATTTTACATGGAATGATCAGTCAATCGGTTTTCAAGTCGTCCAGCTAGAGACTGGCTGAACGGGCTTGTTTTTTTCGGGGCAATACGGTTTTATAGCCTATGTGATATGTGGTCCCCTCCATTGATCCCGTGCAGTACGGGGCGATCGGAGGGCAGATTCCGCGGCTGGTGTTACTTCCAGTCTCTTAACAAGGAGCAATTGAATATGTCCAATCGACACTATTTCAAGATTCTGAGCGCGGTGCTTGGAGCGTGGATGTTGCTGGGCGGGATCGCGGTCGCTCCTTCAGCTGCGGTGGCGGCGGAATCTTCGTGGCAACTTAAGAAAGACGAGGACGGGGTCCGGGTGGAAGTCCGCAAGGTCGAGGGCTCCTCGATCTTGGAATTTAAAGGGACGGTGATGCTGGATGCGAGCTTGGATGCGGCGACGCGTTTTTTTGAGGTAGACGGACGGATCCCGGATTGGTTTTATCAGTGTTCCGAGGCCCGGTTGATCGAAGCCAAGAGTCCCTTGGATAAGCTGCTTTATTTTGTGATCTCTATGCCTTGGCCGGTGCAGGACCGGGATCTTGTTTTTCGCCGCGTTCATACGATCGATCCCGCCACGGGCGCCGTGGAATACAAGACGTCCTCCGAGCCCCAGGGCTATCCGAAGCAGAAGGGCAAGACCCGCATGCCTTATTTGAAAGGGCTCTGGCGTTTTACTCCTCTCGCGGACGGCCGCACGGGAATGTGCTACCAGCAGCACAGCGAGGTTGGCGGGCATATTCCCGATTGGCTTGTGAACAAGCTCGCCGTGAACATCCCGTTCCACAGCCTCTCCCGTTTCCGGGAGTTGATGCTAAAAGAGAAGGCCGCGAAGGTTTTATGAGCTACTTTAAAATTATGAGCACTGTGCTTGGCGCGTGGATGGTTCTGGGTGGGATTGTCGCCGTATTTTTTATGGACGGCCTCAAGCGGCTGGTGACTGGGCTTTATCCGGAGGATCGCCCGAGGTGGATCAAGACCATCGCTGCGGTAGTCCTGTTTCTCGTTCTTTTGACTTGGGTGGAATTTATCAGAGCTGTCAGCATGGAAAACTTCGTCGTGACGCTTGTGATGAGCCTGGGGCTTGCCAAAGTCGCGCCCATGGTCTTCTATTACAAAAAGTCCCGCGAGATCCTGCTGGCGCTTGTGGCCGAACCTCTTGCCTTCCGCGTTGTTGCCCTAAGCTCCGCCGCCGTCGGTCTCGGTCTTCTCATGATGGGGATCTTTTTCTGAGGCTCAGGGAACAGTCCCCCGTTCGAAGAAATTTCGTAGACATACCTACGGAATCTGCTGGAAAAAAGTTGAGGCAAGACGCCGGCGTTGTTTTATTTGCTTGCGATCATATCGGTTCATAAGGGGTGCTACATGAAAAAATTTGTTCGTGGAGTGATATGTCTCGGGATTTTTTGGGCTGTTTCTTTTCCCGCGGTCGCGGCGGAGTATCCGTGGGTGCTGAAGAAGGACACAGACGGGATCCGGGTATCTGTCCGTAAAGTCGAGGGTTCGGCGATCCTGGAATATCGAGGGTCGGTCACGGTGAACGCGGGTTTGGAGGCGGTGCTCCGTTTGTTCGGAAATACCGGGCGGATGCCGGAGTGGTTCCATCAGTGCGTGGAGGCCCGTCAGATCCGGGCAAATACACCGGAGGATGAAGTTCTTTACGTTCTGATCTCGATGCCGTGGCCGGTCCAGTACCGGGATCTGGTGTTCCGCCGCGTCCGTTCCCAAAATCCCGCCACCGGGGCCGTGGAATACCGGTCTTCGTCACTGCCCGGAATCTACCCCGAACAGAAAGACAAAGTCCGGATGCCGTCTTCGAAAGGCTTCTGGCGTTTCACCCCACTCGCGGACGGCCGCACCGAGATCTATTATCAGCAGCACGGTGACGTCGGAGGACATATCCCGACCTGGCTCGTCAACCAGCTGACCGTGAACATCCCTTTCAACACACTCTTCCGGTTTCGGGAATTGCTCCTCAAAGAGAAAAAGTGATCAGAGGCTCTGGCACAGAATTACCGGGCCTTGCAGGATTCCGCGCGCTAGAGGATTTATTACAGAATAGCGGCTTTTAGTCGGGGCGGGTCAGTAAAGTTCTTTGACCTTGGTGGCGCACTCGCTTTTGGGAGTGACGGTGCAGCAATAATAATCCCAATCGTCGAGGCGTTCCTTTTCCGCTAGCTCTTCGGCCAGGATTGTTCTCTCGTCTTAATTTTGTATGGCGCAGGTCTGCGTCAAAAAGACGGCTTCGTCGTGATTGACTTCGAAGAAACCGGGGCCGACCTGGAAATCCTTCTCAAGACCCACCGATTCCTTCACGACCATTTTCCCGCCTTTGGAGGACACCAGATAAGGCGCGTGATGGGCCAGGACGCCGGCAAAGCCGCTCTCAGTGGGGACGAGCGTGTGCAGAACCGTTCCCTCGTAGGCGGTGCCTTGCGGCGTGATGATCTTCAGCGAATACGTTGCGGCCATAAATTCCTCAGTAAGGCGTACGGTGTACGGAGTACGGCGTTTCGTTTCTGCGCGGTACGCCGTACGTCTTGTTTAAGCATTTACTTTGACCTTCTCGTAAGCTTCCATTACGTCCTCGATGCCGCCTGCCATATAGAAGCACTGTTCGGGAATATGATCGAGTTCGCCAGCGAGGATCTTCTTGAAGCTCGCGATCGTGTCCTTGAGCGGAACATATCGGCCCTTGCGGCCCGTGAACGCTTCCGCCACAAAAAAGGGCTGTGAGAAAAAGCGCTCGATCTTGCGGGCGCGCGTCACAAGCTCGCGGTCTTCCGGTGAAAGTTCGTTGATCCCCAAGATCGCGATGATGTCCTTGAGGTCCTTGTAGCGCTGGAGAATGCGCTGCACTTCGCGGGCGATGTCGTAATGTTCCTGCCCCACGACGCGCGGGTCGAGCATGCGCGAAGTCGAGGCCAAAGGATCCACGGCCGGATAAATGCCCTGTTCCACGATCTGACGCGAGAGCACGGTGACGCCGTCCAGATGCGAGAAGGCGGTGGCCGGAGCCGGGTCCGTGAGGTCGTCGGCCGGTACGTAAATGGCTTGCACGGAGGTGATGGATCCCGACTTGGTGGATGCGATGCGTTCCTGAAGTGCGGCCATTTCGGTCGCGAGGTTCGGCTGATAACCGACGGCGGAGGGCATACGGCCGAGAAGTGCCGAGACCTCGGAGCCGGCCTGCGTGAAACGGAAGATATTATCCACGAAAAGCAGAACATCCTGATGGGCCTCATCACGGAAATATTCCGCCATCGTAAGACCGGAGAGGGCCACCCGCAACCTCGCGCCCGGCGGCTCGTTCATCTGGCCGAAGACCATGGCCGTTTTTTTGATGACGCCGGACTCCTTGAGTTCGAGCCACAAATCGTTTCCTTCGCGTGTACGCTCGCCGACGCCGCAGAAAACCGAGACGCCGCCGTGTTCATTTGCAATCGAGTGGATGAGTTCCATGACGACCACCGTTTTGCCGACACCGGCGCCGCCGAAAAGTCCTACTTTGCCGCCTTTCGGATAAGGGGCCAGAAGGTCAATGACCTTGATGCCGGTTTCAAGGATCGCGGTAACCGGGAGCAATTCCTTAAAAGACGGAGGGGGATGATGAATACTGTGGGTTTTCTTCGGATCCTTCACCGCTCCTTGCTCGTCGATCGGCTGGCCAAGCAGATTGAAAATGCGGCCGAGAGTTTGTTCCCCGACGGGGACCGAGATCGGCGCTCCGGTGTCCTTCACCGGCATGCCGCGCACGAGGCCGTCGGTCGAGGCCATCGCGATCGCGCGGATGACGTTATCGCCGATATGCTGCGCGACTTCGAGGACCAGGATACGGTCCGTCATTTTTACTTCTAAAGCGTTCAGCATCAGCGGCAGTTCACCCGCCTCGAATTCCACGTCGACACTGGGGCCCATTACTTGGATTACTTTTCCGGTATTCATTTTTCACCTCGTAAGGAGTACGGGGTACGGCGCACGGCGCTTGAAGGCTCCGTACGCCGTACGCAAAACGCCGTACTAGTTTTTAAGGGCTTTCGAGCCCGAAACGATTTCAATAAGTTCTTTGGTAATGGCTGCCTGACGGATCTTGTTCCTGAGAAGCACCATCGAGGCGATCAGGTCTTTCGCGTTCTCGGTGGCCTGGGACATGGCGGTCATGCGGGCCATATGCTCCGCGATCATGGATTCCATGAAGATCATGCGCACTTTGGCCGCGAAGACGAGCGGCACCAACCGCGAAAACAACGCCTCGCGGCTCGGCTCCATAATATAAGGACTCGCCGTCTCGCCGGTGATGGCGGCCGTTACTTCCAACTGGAACGGCAGGATCTTTTCCGTGGCTGCGCCATAAACGGATTTGCCGGTGAAGTGGCTGTACACCGCATAGACCGCGTCGATCCTTTTTTCCATAAAAAGATATTCGAGGACTGCCGTAACTTGAGTGATCACTGATTCGATCTCGGCGGTCTTCGTGTCGGTGAACCGCCGGTGCCAAGTGTGCCCCTCGCGGGTCAGGGCGTTCACGCCGCTTTTGCCGATGCCGATCAAAAGAGGTGTCCGGTAATCGGGTCGCAGGAATTTCCTGGCTTCTTCGACGAGCGATTGGTTGTAAGAGCCGCACAGCCCGGTATCCGAGGTGAATACGAGAAGCGCGGTTTCCTTTTCCGCGCGTTTTTCAAGCAGAGGATGCTGGAGCGGAATATCGGTCTGGAGCAGCCGGTTCAGGACGCCTTCGATCGCCCGGACATAGGGGGTCGATTGCTCTCGCAGCTTTTGAAAGCGCTTGAGCTTGGAGGCCGCCACCATTTCCATGGCTTTGGTGATCTTCTGGGTGCTCTCAACACCTCGGATTCTATTTTTTAAAGCGCGTAATTGACCTGACATAGTTCACTCGCGCAACGCGCAACGCTCAACGAAAAGTTTCTACGTTGTGCGTTGTGCGTTGACCGTTGCGCTGCCTTTAAATTTAAGGATCGCTTGTTTTAACTTTTCGATCAGCTCTTTCGACAGGATTTTCTTTTCGGCGATCTCCAGAAAGATCTCCTGATAATTCTTGTCGATAAACTTCCAGAGATCCTTTTCGAAATCTCTCACCTTGCCGATCGGAACATCATCCAGGAAGCCTTCATTGCCCGCGAAAATGCTCACAACCTGCTTTTCGAGCGGGAGCGGCTCGAGATCGTTCTGCTTCAGGATCTCGACCATGCGTTCGCCGCGGGTGAGCTGGTCCTTGGTGGATTTATCAAGATCCGTCGAAAGCTGGGCGAAGGCCTGGAGCTCGCGGTACTGGGCGAGGGAAAGGCGCAGCATGCCCGCGACCTGTTTCATCGCCTTGGTCTGGGCATTGCCGCCGACACGGGAGACAGAAAGGCCGACGTTGATGGCCGGCCGCACACCCGCGTAAAAAAGGTCGCTTTCCAGATAGATCTGGCCGTCGGTGATCGAGATGACGTTTGTAGGAATATAAGCGGAAATGTCGCCTAACTGCGTTTCGATGACGGGAAGCGCGGTGAGGGAACCGCCGCCCAGGTCCTCGCGCATTTTGGCCGCGCGCTCGAGCAGACGGGAATGGATATAAAACACATCGCCGGGATACGCCTCGCGGCCCGGAGGACGCTGAAGGAGAAGCGAAAGCTGGCGGTAAGCGACCGCGTGTTTGGAAAGATCGTCGTAAACCACGAGGGCGTGCTTGCCATTGAAGAGGGATTCCTCTCCGATCGCGGCACCGGCGTAAGGCGCGAGGTACTGCAGCGGCGCGGGATCATCCGATGAGGCGGAGACGATCGTGGTGTATTCCATGGCGCCGTGCTTTTCAAGGGTTTCTTGGATTGCGACGACGCTCGAGAGTTTCTGGCCGATGGCGACGTAGATGCAGTGAATGCCGGTATTTTTCTGATTGAGGATCGCGTCGATCAGGATCGCGGTCTTGCCGGTCTGCCGGTCGCCGATGATGAGCTCGCGCTGGCCCCGGCCGATCGGGATCATGGCGTCGATCGATTTCACACCGGTCTGTAAAGGTTCTTTCACGGGCTGGCGCTCGACCACGGAAGGCGGGAGCGACTCGATCGGCCGTGTTTTCTTTGACGCGATCGGGCCTTTCCCGTCAAGCGGTTCGCCAAGCGGATTGATCACGCGGCCTTTTAAAGCGTCACCGACAGGAACCTGCGCGATCTTGCCCGTGCGCTTGACCTGATCGCCTTCCTTGATGCCGCAGTCATCGCCTAAGATCACGACGCCCACGTGATGGGGCTCCAGGTTCAGCACCAGGCCCGTCGTCCCGTCGTGGAATGTGACGAGTTCGCCCGCCATGACCTCGTCGAGGCCGTAGACGCGCGCGATGCCGTCGCCAACCTGGAGCACGTAGCCGACCGATTGCATCTCGAGCTTGGTCTCATATTTCTGTATTTCTTTTTGAATGGCGAGCGTGACTTCTTCGGGTTTGATCATCAGACGGTCCCTTCTTCGGCGTTGCTTAAAAGTTTTTGACGGATCTCATGAAGACGGTTCTTGAAACTGCAATCGATCTCTTTGCCGGCAAAGCGCAAAATGAAGCCGCCGAGGAGTTCTCTATCGGTGGACGGCAGCAGCCGGATCTCGGCACGGGCTTCGGGGTTTGTGACAAGCAGAGAGGCCCGGAGCTTCTTTGTAAGAACGACGTCAAGCCTTTCGAGAAATCCGGACGAGAGTGGCACGGCGGAAATCATTTCCACTTCCAGCACGCCCTGCTTTTTTTCGTAGCGGTCGTGAAAGATCTTCTCGATCTCCGGAAGGAGAGCGAAGCGTTTCTTTTCGATCAACATCCGGAGAAATCTTTCAAGGAGTCCCGCGCGTCCGTCCGTCAGGGTCTTGAGGGCCAGCTCGACTTTCTGATCGCTCGTGAGCGTGGGGTTCGCCATGAGCAGAAGGATCTTCGGCTGGGCCTGAAGCACTTTCCCAAGGGCGTGAAGCCCCGCATCCGTTTCCTTAAGGCGGCCTGCTTGATCGGCGAGCTCAAAGAGGGCGCGGGTATAGCGGCCCGCCGCGATCACATCACTCATAGAGTTCTCTCAAGTTCCCCGAGGATCTCGAGGGCTTTCTTTTCCTGGCTGGCGCTGTCCATCTTTTCCGTCAGGATCTTTTCGGCCACACGGATCGAAAGGTTGGCGACCTCTTCGCGCAGGGAGATCTTGGCTTTCTGGACCTCGAGCTCGATATTGGCCTTCGCTTTTTCGAAACTGGCCTGCGATTCGAGGCGCGCCTTTTCCTGGATCTCGCGGGCGAGCTGCCGCCCTTCCAGGATCGCTTCCTGCATTTTGGCGCGCGCTTCCTCTTCGATCTTCTGAAGATGCGACTGATAATCCTTCTGAAGCGCGGCGACATCCTGCTTGGTCTTCTCGATTCCGCCCCATTCGCTCTCAAAGCGCTCGCGCCTCGCCTTCATGATGGAGAGGAGCGGCTTCCAAGCGAATTTCTTGATCGTGAAGAACACGATCAGGAAGGCGATCATCTGGACCAACACCTCCCCGAGATGGATATTCTCTTGAAAGTATTCCATAGCGGTCGAAAGCCTAGATCTTGCCCATCAACACAAAACCGAAAATCAGCACATAAAGGGTCAAGGCCTCGATCAGTGCGCAGCCGGCCATCATGTTGACCAGGATCTTCTGGGCGGCTTCGGGTTGACGGCCTGTGGCGTCCATGGCGGAAGCGACGGCTTTGCCGAGACCGAGCGCGGAACCGAAAGCGGTGATGGCGAGTCCGATCGGAAGTGCGAAACCTAATGCGACGTGTGAATCCATGGGTGATTCTCCTTACGTTGTGGGTGAACGAGGATGACTTAAAGATTTTTCCTGCGCCGCGTCGTGCTCGTCCTCATGCTCGTGCGGCAAAATCAGTGAAATATACACGGTCGAGAGCAAAAGGAAAACAAAAGCTTGGATGAAACTGAAGAGGATGACCAGGACATTGGCGAAAAGCTGGAAAAAGAACGGTAGCCAGTGATACATCACATTCAGCTCCGCGAACTTGAAGATCAGCTTGTCCTCACTTGAGACGTTGGCGAAAAGACGCAGCGAGAGGGAAAGCGGCACCGCGAAAAACTCGATGCTCAGGTTGATCACGAACATAAGCGGGACCAGAGCGAGGCCCAAGATGCCGACGGGATTTCCGGCAATGTGTTTGACGTAATTGACGAAGCCGTGCGCTTTGATCCCGACCCCCTGAATATAAACCGTGGTGATCAGGGCCAGGGCGATCGTGGTGCTCCAGGTGCTCGTGGGGGATTTCATGAAAGGGAGAAGGCCGAGCCAGTTCTGGAGAAGGATATAAAGGAAAAGCGTGCCGAGGAAGGGGACATGCTCAAGGCCGCGGGGGCCGAGGATCCCGGTGACAAATCCCGAGAGACCTTCGAAGACAAGTTCCCAGCGGTTTTGAAGCCCTTGGGGGAGAAACTCGTTTTTCCGGGCGGCTCCGATCGAGCGTATGACGATAAAACTGAGCACCAGGAGTGAGAAGAAAATGTTTTCCCACCGGAAAAGCCAGTGCACGAAATGGGACTTCGGGAAAAAGTGTTCCAGGAGCGTGATCAGGTTCGGAAGCTCTTCGGCGACCTTTTCAGGGGCTTGTGCGACGCCTTGTACTGCCGCTGCTAAGTGTTGTTCCGCGCTCATAAATCTTTCTTTTCGCTCCCTCTATATAGAAGCCTCAAGATCCGGGTGGTTTGGATCACAGAACCGACGAGTCCGAGGAGTACCAAAACCAAAGTGGTCATTGGCGACCAAGCCCATTTCCGGATCAGCCACTGGCTGATCAAATACCCCGCAAGTGGGCCGCTCAGGAGGGCCATCGGCAGTGTGAGTGCCAAGCCAAGCATCCAGAAAAGCCGCTGAAGATCTTTTTTGAGGGTATCCAAGGGGTCCGGGGGTGGCCCACGCTCAATGGTTCATACGAAATCGAACGGGCGGTATTATCTGGCAAAGTTCATTTCATTGTCAAGGCATGTCTCGTACGGCGTTGTGTGTACGGCGTAAGGCGTACAATGCTGCACATTGTGTTTTCGCCGTACTCCGTACGCCTTACACGGGACGGATAAATTTTATTCTGGATTTTCTTACCTTCTGCCGATAGTCTTAGGACACAAAAGGGAGGCGCGTTCATGTTCCAGGGACTTTTCAAATTTATCGGCGGTCTGATACGTTTTGTTTTCTTTCTCGTTATTTTTATCGTCATTTTTCACACCTGGGTCATCAAGCAAGCCCTCACGTTCTCTTTGAGCTATCAGCTGGGTGCGGACGTTTCCATCCAGAGCGTGAAAATGGACTGGAAGAATACCGGATTTGAAGTCCAGGGCCTTGAGATCGGGAATCCCTACAGCTTTCCCAGGGGGACATTGGCCGATATTCCGCTTGTGATCGTCTCGGTGGATGTTCCCAGTCTTACCAAGGGGAAATTGAGGCTCAAAACTGTCGGTTTCGATCTCCGGGAACTGCAGGTCATGAATGCCGCGCAGAAGGGGTTGAATGTTCTGGCCCTGAAACCGATGCACAAAGCCGACGAGAATCCCGCCGGGGATTCCGCAACGAGGGAAGCAGTGCGACGCCAGATCCGCAAATACACTCCGGAATTGATGATCGAGGAACTCATTTTTTCCATCGGGGATATCAGCTATCTGGATATGAGCGGTCCTTCCCTAAAACAAAATAAATTTCATGCGGGTATCCGTGGCGCGACCTATTACAATATTCGCGGGGCGGATGATATCACGGCGATCGTTGTGGCGGAGGCTATGAAAAAAATGGGCTTTGGCTATCTCCAGACTCAATTCCAGGGGTATGCTAAAAAGACCAGTCTCTTGGGGAAGCTGATGGAGGCTCTCAGAGGAGGGGCATCCAATTAATCATTAAGCCGCGGCGAGTAAACAAGTTGTGGCGGGCAACCCCTTGAGAGATTCGACCGTGACTCTTGACTCGAAGGGGATCGAGATCCAAAGCTTATAAAAAAAGTAAATTTATTTTCAAAAAAGCTTGACACTCTTTTCTTTTTCCATAGAATGTCCCCTCTTTCCTCAGGAGAGCTGTCTCTGCTTAAGGTGATTTCTGTATTCAAGCGCGGATATTCTTTCGACGGAAATTGGCTTTTATTTTTTTTGCATTAAGAGTGTCGTAGCGAGCGATCGAAAGCGCTGAGGCGAGCTTAGCGCTGGAGTAGCTCAGTTGGTAGAGCACATCCTTGGTAAGGATGAGGTCATGGGTTCAATTCCCATCTCCAGCTTAGGATGTCAAAAAACGAAACTTCAATCATGAGGGAGAACTCATATGGCAAAAGAACAATTTAAACGCACCAAGCCTCACGTGAACGTCGGAACGATCGGACACGTGGACCACGGCAAAACAACCCTCACTTGCGCCATGACAAAGGTCTTGTCGGCTAAGGGTATGGCGACGGTCCGTGAATATGCGGATATTGCCAAGGGCGGTACGGTTCGTGACGATTCCAAGATCGTGACCATTGCGGTCTCCCACGTGGAATATGAATCAGAAAAGCGCCATTATGCCCACGTTGACTGCCCGGGACACGCGGACTACATCAAGAACATGATCACCGGTGCCGCGCAGATGGACGGCGCGATCCTGGTCGTTTCCGCGGTCGATGGACCGATGCCCCAGACCCGCGAGCACATCCTGCTTGCGCGCCAGGTCGGCGTCCCTGCCGTTGTGGTGTTCCTCAATAAATGTGACCTTGTCGAAGATACCGAACTTCTCGATCTCGTCGAAATGGAAGTCAGGGATCTTCTCAAGAAATATGATTTCCCCGGGGATACGATCCCGGTGGTCCGTGGTTCAAGTCTTCCCGCTTGTCAGAATCCTACCGATGAGAAGGCCATCAAATGCATCATGGATCTCGTCAAAGCCCTGGATGAAGCCATTCCCGAGCCGAAGCGTGATATCGAAAAGCCGTTTTTAATGCCCGTGGAAGACGTTTTCTCGATCTCCGGACGCGGCACGGTCGCGACCGGTCGTATTGAGAGAGGTCTTGTGAAGGTTGGAGATGATGCCGAGATCATCGGTTTTCGTGAAGGCGCGATGAAAACCACGGTGACCGGCGTTGAAATGTTCCGCAAACTTCTCGATGACGCGCGTGCGGGCGATAACGTCGGCTTGCTTCTGCGCGGCGTTGAAAAAGAACAGATCGAAAGAGGGATGGTTATCGCGAAGCCCGGCTCCGTGACCCCTCACAAAAAGTTCAAAGCACAGATTTACGTGCTGAGCAAGGAAGAGGGCGGCCGTCACACGCCGTTCTTTAAAGGGTATCGGCCTCAGTTTTATTTCCGCACCACCGATGTTACAGGGATCGTGACGTTGCCGGCCGGCGTAGAGATGGTTATGCCGGGCGATAACGTTGCAATCGAAGCGGAACTGATCATGCCGGTTGCAATGGAAAAAGAGCTCCGATTCGCCATCCGCGAGGGTGGAAAGACGGTCGGCGCCGGCGTTGTCAGCGAGATCATCGCGTAACATCTCGTTCGGCCACAAAACCTAGCATTTTCGGAAAAAGCCCTGATTGCTGCGTGGAGTTCATTGTCTCTTCGGGAGACTCTGGCTCTAAATCAAAAATTGAGAACCGTTTTTCACCCACGGTTAATTTAAGATAAAGATAAAGGTTTTTGTTCATGCGTGAAATTATCTCCTTGATCTCCACTTGTGGCCATAAGTCCTCTTATTGGACACGGAAGAACAAGAAAAAGAATCCGGACAAGATCGAGCGGAATAAGTATTGCCCGGCCTGTCGGAAGCACACTCTTTTCAAGGAGAAGAAGTAAGCTTCGTTGGGGCATGACGGCATGAAGGCCAGTAGCTCCAATTGGTAGAGCGGCGGTCTCCAAAACCGCATGTTGCAGGTTCGAGTCCTGCCTGGCCTGTTTTTCAGGCGCTTAGGGAAACGGACTCGAAATAAAAGCGGAGATTTGAAATTGCAGAAAGTAACAAATTTTTTTCAGGAAACACAGCAAGAGCTCAAGAAAGTCACTTGGCCGACCTGGAACGAGGTTTGGCAGGCGACCCTTGTGGTCATCGTCGTGACCTTTTTTGCTTCGGCGTTCATCGCGGCCTGTGATTTCTGCATTTCGACGATTCTACGGATGCTGATTAACTAAGATTATGGCTGACGCTAAGTGGTACGTGGTTCACACACAGACGGGCGTGGAAGCTAAGGCCCGTGCCGGACTGATCAGTCACGCGGAGAACGCGGGACTTTCGAATTTGATCCATGAAGTGCTGATCCCGATGGAGAAGATCAGCGAGGTCAAGGGCGGCAAGAAGCGGATCAGCGAAAGAAAGTTTTTCCCTGGGTACATCCTGGTCAAGATGGAGCTGACCGACGAAAGTTGGTATCTGGTTCGGAATACCCCCGGAATATCGGGTTTTATTGGTGCGGGGAAAAGCCCGATCCCGCTCACGGAAAAGGAAGTTGGGGCGATTATCCGGGAGCAGGAAGAAAAGCAGACCAAGCCGAAGCCAAAGGTTGAATTCGAAGAAGGTGAAAGCGTCCGCATCAAAGAAGGATCTTTCGCCAATTTTAACGGTACGATCGAACAGATCAATCCGGATCGCGGAAAAATGCGCGTGATGGTCACGATTTTCGGCCGGCCGACACCCGTAGAACTTGAATACTGGCAAGTAGAAAAGATATAACCATGGCAAAAGAAATCGTCGCAAGCGTCAAATTACAGATCCCAGGTGGACAAGCCAACCCCGCTCCTCCGATCGGCCCCGCTCTCGGTCAGCGCGGTGTCAATATTATGGAGTTCTGCAAGCAGTTCAATGAACGGACGAAGGACCGGCCGGGGACTATTCTTCCGGTGGTGCTTACCGTTTACAAAGATAAGTCGTTCTCTTTTATTTTGAAGTCGCCTCCGGTGGCGGCGGAGATTAAAAAGGCCGTTGGGCTCGCGAAGGCTTCCGGCGAACCGGGTCGCGTCATCATCGGCAAGATCACCCGCGATCAGGTTCTTGAGATAGCTCGCAAGAAGATGGTGGATCTGAATACTACCAATATCGAAAGTGCGGCCCGTATCGTTGAAGGTGCGGCGCGCAGCATGGGCATCGAAGTCGTTAAATCTAAGTAAGAACAGGACTAAAAATGAAACGTAGCAAGCGGTATCAAAAAAGAGCGGCGCTGGTCGAAGAGGGAAAATTTTACACCCTTACGGATGCTGTGAAAATTCTCAAGACCGTTGAAAAAAGCAAAGCGGATGAAACGATCGCTCTCAGCTTCCAGCTCGGTGTTCGCGCGGAGCAGGGGGATGAAAATGTTCGCGGCACGGTGACTCTCCCGCATGGAAGCGGCAAGTCGGTTCGCGTGCTTTGTTTTGCCAAAGGCGAGAGCGCTAAGGACGCGGAGACGGCCGGTGCGGATATCGTTGGCGCGGAAGAGCTTGTTGAAAAAGTGAAGAATGGTTTTCTGGATTTTGATGTCGTAGTGGCTCATCCGGACATGATGCGCGAGGTCAGCAAGCTCGGTCGCGTGCTCGGTCCCAAGGGGTTGATGCCCACGCCGAAGACCGGCACTGTGACGCCGCAGGTTGGCAAGGCGGTCAAAGAGGTCAAGGGCGGCCGTATCGAATTTAAGAGTGATAAAACTGCGGGGTTGCACGCGGTGTGCGGAAAGCTTTCCTTCGCCGAAGCGGCGCTTCTCGAAAACGCTCGCGTTGTGATCAAGGCGGTCAAAGATTCCAAGCCCGCGACAAGCAAGGGCGAATACATCAAGACGATTCACATCGCGACGACCCACGGTCCGGGTCTCCGGCTCAACACGGGAGCTCTTTAAGCCATGCCATCCTTTGAAAAAGAGTTGATGTTCAATGAGATCGTGAAGGAATTCGAAAAGAGCCCGTACGCCTTTATTTCAAATCTGAACAGCGTGTCGGTTCTGGATATCTCTACCGCTCGCCGCAGCCTTGAAAAAGTTTCCCGGCGCTCGCTGATGGTCAAGCACGCGATGGCCCGGAAGATCTTCGCGCAGTTTAATGTGGCTGGCGCTGAAAAGTATTTGAGCGGTTCGGTCATTATTACCTTTGGCGACAAGGATCCGCAGGACATTTCCCGGAAGCTTTGCGAATTTTCAAAAACAAATGAGAAGTGGAAACCCGCCGGCGTGATCTTTGAGGGTCAGGTTTATGGCGAGGATTTCGTCAAGCAACTTTCCAAACTCCCGTCGCGCAAGGAACTTCTGACGCAACTCGTGGTGCGCATGAATTCACCGCTCCAGGGGTTTGCGAACGTCCTCGGAGCTCTCACCCGTAATCTCGTGGTCGCTTTGGAAGAGGTCCGTAAGAAGAAAGCAGCCGCTGGCGCTGCGTCGTAGGCCAGTCGCAAGATCCGCCAAAGTTTTATGGCGGAAACAAACCGAACGTCCTGATAAAGGAAATTCAATCAAGGAGGCAACACCATGACAGAAGCAACGGAAGTAAAGATCTCTGAAAAATTGCAGGCCATTCTCACCTCGATCGAAACGCTGACGGTGTTGGAACTCGCCGAGCTCGTGAAGGCGCTTGAAGTGAAGTTTGGCGTCAGCGCGGCAGCGGCTCCGGTCGCGATGGCGGCAACGGGCGGCGCGGCAGCAGGTGGCGCAGCGGCAGCTGAAGAGAAGACCAGCTTTACGGTCACCCTCGTCAGCGCGGGCGACAAGAAGATCAACGTCATCAAGGAGATCCGCACGGTTACCAGCCTTGGCTTGAAAGAAGCGAAGGACCTGGTCGAAGGCGCTCCGAAAGTCATCAAGGAAGACGTCAGCAAGGATGAAGCTGCGAAGATCAAGACCGTCCTGGAAGCTCAGGGCGCTAAGGTTGAGATCAAGTAACATTTCGCAACAAGCGGGCCGAACAAAGAGCGCTGTCCTTAAGGAGGACAATTAATGAAGCCTTTGATCACCAGGAAAAGCTTCACCAAGATCCAGGATACGATGGATATGCCGAACTTGGTCGAAATTCAGATCAAGTCGTATGAGGAATTCCTTCAGAGCGGCCGAACCAATCGCCGGCGTAAAAGCCAGGGTTTGGAAGAGGCGTTCGCGGATTGCTTTCCTATCGAGAGTTTCGATGGGACTTGCCGTCTGGAGTATCAGGGGTATTCCCTCGGCAAGCCGAAATATTCGATCCCGGAATGTCAGAAGCGTGGCATGACCTATGCCGCGCCGCTGAAAGTGAAGCTCCGCCTTGTGCGCAAGGGGATCGCTAAAGAGCAGGAAGTCTATATCGGCGAGCTCCCGCTCATGACCGAGACCGGCACCTTCATTATTAATGGCGCAGAACGCGTCATTGTCAGTCAATTGCACCGTTCTCCGGGCATGTCGCTTGAGGAAAGCCTCCATCCGAGCGGCAAGAAGATCTTCAGCGTCCGGATCATTCCTTATCGCGGCGCGTGGCTGGAATTCGAGTCCGATGCGAACGACGTTCTTTACGCTTATATCGATCGCCGCAGGAAGATCCTCGCGACCGCTCTTTTGAGGGCGCTTGGTTATTCCTCGACTTACGATATTTGCAAAGAGCTCTATCCTGTTGAAAAGATCAAGGGTTTTGATAAATCTCAGTTCAAGGCGTGCGAAGGGGAAGCTCTTGCAGAAGATGTTTTTCATCCGACCAGCAAAGAGATGATCGTTCCCGCGGCCACCCGTTTGACCCGCGAAGTGCTCGAAAACCTTCTGTCTTGTGAGGTTTCCACCTTTTCGATCGTCAAACTTCCCAAAGACGACAAGTCTTTGATAAACACGCTCGAAAGAGATCCTTACCGCAATACGCAGGATGCGCAGATGGCGATTTATCGCCGTGTTCGACCGGGCGATCCTCCGACCGAAGCAAGCGCCAAAGATCTTATCCAGAAACTTTTCTTTGATCCCCAGCGATATGATCTCGGTCATGTCGGACGTTTCATGCTCAACAAGAAGCTGGGTCTCGGCACCGGAGCCGCGGAAACTAAAAATACGACGCTCAAACCCGACGATGTCATGAAGGTGATCGGCAAGCTCCTGAAGCTTCGCTCCGGCGAAGTGAAGGAAGATGATATCGACCATCTCGGCAACCGCCGCGTGCGGTCGGTCGGAGAGCTTTTGCAGAACCAGTTCCGCGTGGGTCTCGCGCGCATGAAGCGTTCCTGCGTGGAGCGCATGTCCATTTATGATCTGGATGCCGCGATGCCGCACAACCTGATCAATCCGAAGCTTATCTCCGCCGCGATCAAGGATTTCTTCGGTCGCAGCCAGTTGTCGCAGTTCATGGACCAGACCAATCCTTTGGCTGAGCTGACCCACAAGCGCCGTCTTTCCGCGCTCGGGCCCGGCGGTCTTTCAAGAGAGCGCGCGGGTTTTGAAGTCCGCGACGTTCATCCTTCGCATTACGGCCGTGTTTGCCCGATTGAAACGCCGGAAGGTCCGAACATTGGTTTGATCGCGTCGCTCAGTACTTTTGCGCGCGTCAATGACATCGGATTCCTCGAAAGTCCCTACCGCAAGGTGGTGAATGGCCGCGTCACGGAAAAGATCGATTATCTTACCGCCGACGTGGAAGACATGTATGTTATCGCGCAGGCGAACGCGCCGCTGGATAAGAGCGGGCGCTTTACCTCCGACACCGTGTCTTGCCGTTCCAAGGGTGATTTCCCGAGAATGAAGCCGGAAGACATTGATTACATGGACGTTTCCCCGAGACAGCTTGTGTCCGTGGCAGCCGCGTTGATCCCTTTCTTGGAACATGACGACGCGAACCGTGCCTTGATGGGCTCCAACATGCAACGTCAGGCCGTGCCGCTTCTTATCCCTGAGGCTCCGTTCGTCGGAACCGGGATGGAACGTCATGTTGCGAAGGATTCCGGAGCGGTCATGCAGGCCAAGTCCCGCGGGACCGTCAAAGCCGTGTCCGCAGATGAGATCGTCATCGATGATTTTGTTTACAAGCTCCGCAAGTTCAAGCGCTCGAACGCGGGAACTTGTATCAACCAGCGCCCTCTCGTGGAAGTGGGCGATAAGGTCAAGCGCGGCGATATTATTGCCGATGGCGCGGCGACCCAGGGCGGTGAGCTGGCGCTTGGGCGTAACGTCCTTGTGGCGTTCATGCCGTGGCGCGGGTACAACTTCGAAGACGCGATCATTGTAAGCGAGAAATTCTGCAAAGAAGACGTTTATACCTCGCTCCATATCGAAGAATTTGAAATTGAAGCGCGTGACACGAAGCTCGGGAATGAAGAGATCACCCGGGATATTCCGAATGTCAGCGAAGAAGCTTTGAAGGATCTTGATCTGGAAGGTGTGATCCGCATCGGCGCGGAAGTGAAGCCCGGGGATATTCTTGTCGGGAAGATCACTCCGAAGTCCGAGATCGAGCTTTCTCCCGAAGAAAAACTGCTCCGCGCGATCTTCGGCGAAAAGGCCGGCGATGTGCGCGATGCGTCGCTTTCCGTCCCTCCGGGCGTTGAAGGCGTCGTGGTGGACGTGAAGTCCTTTGCGCGTAAGGAATCTGCCGCGAAGACCAAAGAAGAGGCGCGTCAGGAAAATAAAGATATTAACGAGATCAAAGAGCGTTTCAACGAACGCATTGATCTACTCAAGCGTGAACGTCTTAACAAGGTTTCGGATATGATCGTCGGGAAGAAGATCTCCGAAGACCTTTTGGATGATATTCTTGGAGAGGTGCTCATCAAGAGCGGGCATACCATCACCAAGAGCGATTTGAAGAAACTGGACAGTTGCGACTGGGATTCCCTCCGCATTGACGAAGATCCGGATCTTGAAGAAGGCGTTAAGAAGATAGCCCGTGTTTGGGGCGACGAGATCGATGAACTTGTGGCCGAACGGACCCGCGAGATCGATCGCGTTCGCAAAGGGGACGAGCTTCCTCCGGGCGTCATCAAAAAAATCGTGGTGTATGTGTGCTCGAAGCGCAAAATTTCGGTCGGGGATAAGATGGCCGGTCGTCACGGGAACAAGGGTGTCATCGCGAAAGTCCTTCCGGAAGAAGATATGCCTTACCTCGCGGATGGAAGTCCGGTCGACATCATTCTGAACCCGCTCGGCGTGCCTTCCCGTATGAACGTGGGGCAGATTCTCGAGACGCATTTGGGCTGGGCCGCAAAGATTCTTGGTTTTCACGCGGAAACGCCGGTTTTCAGCGGCGCGACAGAAGCGGAAATCAAGCAAGTGATGAAGGATGCAAAAATCCCGAGTGACGGGAAGATCACTCTTTTTGATGGCCGTACCGGCGATCAGTTCGATGAGAAGATCACTGTCGGTTACATCTACATGCTCAAGCTGGCGCATCTCGCGGATGACAAGATCCACGCCCGCTCTATTGGTCCCTATTCTCTCGTCACGCAGCAGCCCCTCGGCGGCAAAGCGCAGTTCGGCGGCCAGCGTTTCGGTGAGATGGAAGTGTGGGCGCTCGAAGCCTACGGCGCGGCCTTCACTCTCCAGGAACTTCTGACCGTGAAGAGCGATGACGTCGTCGGCAGAACACGCGTCTATGAAGCGATCGTGAAGGGGGAGCCCGCGCTTCATGCCGGAACACCCGAATCCTTTAACGTGCTGGTCAAAGAGTTGCAGGCGCTCGGGCTCGATATTGATCCCGAAAGGAACACCAGCGGAAAATTAGCCCAATCGGATAGTAAAGAGAAATCCGCGGAAGATAAACAGGAAGAAGCCAGGGAGAAACTCAAAGTATGAACTATAACGTGAATACTTTTGATTCTGTTTCGATCCGCATTGCGTCTCCGGAATCGATCCGGAAATGGTCGCGCGGCGAAGTGAAAAAGCCCGAGACGATCAATTATCGGACGCTCAAGCCGGAAAAAGACGGCCTTTTCTGCGAGCGGATTTTTGGTCCTACGAAAGATTATGAATGCGCCTGCGGTAAGTACAAGCGCATCAAGCATAAAGGCATCGTTTGCGATCGTTGCGGCGTCGAAGTCACCCAGGCTCGTGTTCGTCGTGAGCGGATGGGACATATTGATCTCGTGACGCCGGTCTCACACATCTGGTTTTTCAAGACCATGCCGTCGCGTATCGGGAATCTTTTGGATCTTAGCGTTCGCGCTCTTGAGAAGGTTCTCTATTATGAAGAGTACATCGTGCTGGATCCGAAGCAGACGCCTCTCAAACCTCGTCAGCTTCTCACGGAAGATGAGTATCTAAAGGCTCAGGAACAGTATGGCCCTGAAAATTTTATCGCTCAAATGGGCGCCGAAGCGATTCAGACCCTTTTGTCGGAGCTCGAGCTCGATAAGCTGACCTCAAAATTCCACCGCTTGCTCAAGGCCGCGAAATCTAAGCAGGCCCGCGCGCGTTGCGTCAAGATCCTTAAGATCGTGGAAGCTTTTTATAAGTCCGGCAATCGCCCGGAATGGATGATCCTTCGCGCCGTTCCCGTGATCCCGCCCGATCTTCGCCCTCTCGTCGCTTTAGACGGCGGTCGTTTTGCCACCAGTGATCTCAACGATCTTTATCGCCGCGTGATCAATCGCAATAACCGCCTGCGCAAACTCCTTGAGCTGAAAGCGCCGGATGTCATTATCCGTAATGAAAAGCGCATGCTCCAGGAAGCCGTGGACGCCCTTTTTGATAACGGTCGTCATGGTCGTCCGGTGCTCGGCGCCGGTAACCGCCCCCTCAAGTCCTTGAGCGATATGCTCAAAGGAAAGCAGGGACGTTTCCGTCAGAACCTTCTCGGAAAGCGCGTGGATTATTCCGGCCGTTCCGTCATCGTCATTGGTCCGGAGCTCAAGCTTCATCAGTGCGGTCTTCCGAAAAAAATGGCCCTGGAGCTTTTCGAGCCTTTTATCATCCGCAAGCTCAAGGAACGCGGTCATGTGCACACGATCCGTTCTGCCAAGAAAATGGTCGAGCGCGTGAAGCCCGAAGTCTGGGATATTCTTGAAGAAGTGATCAAAGAGCATCCGGTCATGCTAAATCGCGCGCCGACGCTCCATCGTCTCGGGATACAGGCTTTTGAACCGATGTTGATCGAAGGCAACGCCATCCGCATTCATCCGCTTGTTTGTACGGCCTTCAACGCCGACTTCGACGGGGACCAGATGGCTGTTCACGTGCCGCTTTCCATGGAAGCTGTGATGGAAGCGCGCATCCTGATGCTTTCCGCCAATAACATTTTCTCTCCCGCAAGCGGTCAGCCGATTATGACCCCGACTCAAGATATCGTGATCGGGATTTATTATCTCACCAAGATCCGCGACAAGGTTTTGGGCGAAGGGCTTGCGTTCAGCGACACCGAAGAAGCCATTCTGGCCTATCAGGACAAGCAGATCCACAAGCATGCGAAGTGCAAGCTTCGCTTAGTCACCGGTGAGATCATCGAGACGACCATGGGGCGCATCCTTTTTAACGATGTGTTGCCCAAGGGATTCCGCTTTGTGAATGATATTGTCAACAAGGGCAAGCTTTCCAAGATCATCGCCGAATGTTACAACATTTTCGGCCACGAGGAAGTCGTTAACCTTTTGGACCGGTTGAAGTCGCTTGGCTTTCAGGCCGCCACCATGTCGGGTCTTTCTATCGGTATCGATGATATCCAGATCCCGGATGCTAAGGAAGGCATTTTGAACGAGTCACGCAAAGAAGTGAAGGCCATCGAAAGCCAGTATAAACAGGGCTTGATCACGGATGGTGAGCGTTATAACAAAGTCATCGATATCTGGACGCACACCACGGATCGCGTTTCGGATGTGATGTTCGAGGCGCTCAATTCTTTCAATCCGATTTTCATGATGGCCGATTCCGGAGCCCGCGGTTCGAAGCAGCAGATCCGTCAGTTGGCGGGTATGCGCGGTTTGATGGCGAAACCTTCCGGCGAGATCATCGAGAGCCCGATTACGGCCAATTTCCGTGAAGGCTTGACCGTGCTGGAATATTTCATCTCGACTCACGGCGCGCGTAAAGGGTTGGCCGATACCGCGCTGAAGACTGCCGACTCGGGTTATCTGACGCGGCGTTTGGTGGATGTAGCGCAAGATGTGATCATTAACATTGATGATTGCGGTACCTTGAACGGGATCATTGTCGAGCCGGTGTACGAAGGAGAAGACGTTATTGTTTCGCTTCCGGACCGGATTCTGGGACGCGTTGCGCTAGACAACGTGGTCGACGTTATTACGGACCAGGTGATCGTGAAGTCCGGCGACCTTATTGATGAAGTGATCGTCAAAAAGATCGATGAAGCCGGCATCGAGAAGATACGCGTCCGGTCGGTGCTTTGCTGCGAATCCACAAAAGGAATCTGCGCGAAGTGCTATGGACGCGACCTTGCCACACGCCGTCTCGTGGAGCTTGGTACCGCGGTCGGAATTATTGCCGCGCAGTCCATCGGTGAACCGGGTACTCAGCTCACCATGCGTACCTTTCACATCGGTGGTACGGCGTCACGTATTGTTGAACAATCCTATTATCGCGCCCGTAACGACGGCGCTCTGCAGTACCATAATTTGAAAACGGTTGTTACGAAGACAGACGAAATCGTCGTGCTGAACCGTAACGGTCAACTTTCCATTCATGATGAGACGGGCCGCGAATTGGAACGCTACACGATTCCGACCGGCGCTTTCATTCATTCGAAAGATGGCGAAAAGGTTAAAAAAGGCGAGATTTTCGTGAAATGGGACCCGTACACGGTTCCGATCTTGACCGAAGTTGCCGGGAAGGTGCGTTTTGAAGATATTAAGGCTGGCGTGACGATGAATGAAGAGCTCGATTCTACGACGGGCATGACGGAGCGCGTCATCATCGAGCATAAAGAGGATATGCATCCGCAGCTCCTTTTGGTTGGCGAAAAAGACGAGATCCTTGCGTTCTATCCGATTCCGACCGGGGCGCACGTGGTGGTCAAGGACGGCCAGACGATCACGGGCGGTACGCTGCTCGCAAAGACGCCGCGTAAAACCGCTAAAACGCGCGATATCACCGGGGGTCTTCCTCGCGTGGCGGAATTGTTCGAAGCGCGTAAGCCGAAGAATCCTTCGGTCATCTCGGAAATCGACGGTGTCGTGGAGATCGGCGAGATCGTCAAAGGCCAGCGCAAGATCATCGTGAAGAGCTCGACGGGGATGGCTAAAGAATATCTCATCCCGCACGGCAAGCATCTGAACGTTTATAAGGGTGATAAAGTCGTCGCAGGACAGCAGCTTGTGGACGGGCCGGTCGTGTTGCAGGACATCCTCCGCGTTTCAGGTGAAAGAAGTCTGCAACAATACCTTGTCGAAGAGGTTCAGGAAGTTTATCGCTTGCAGGGTGTCAGGCTGAATGACAAGCATGTGGAATGTATCGTGCGTCAGATGCTCCGCAAAGTCCGCATTGAGGATTCGGGCGATACCGAATTCCTCGTGGGTTCGCACGTGGAAAAGCTCAAGTTTGCGGATGAGAATGCCAAGATGATCAAGAAGGGGAAAGAGCCCTCCAAGGGAACTTCCATTCTCCTCGGGATTACGAAGGCGTCTCTCACCACCGATAGTTTCATTTCGGCAGCGAGCTTTCAGGAAACGACCCGCGTTCTCACGGAAGCGGCATCTGGAGGCAAGCGCGACTATCTGCAGGGGCTCAAGGAGAACGTGATCATGGGGCATTTGATCCCCGCGGGAACGGGCTTCAAGATCCATCAGGAAATTGATATGGTCAAAGATCTGTCCGACATGTTGCCGGATCCCGACGCCGATAAAAAAGAAAAAGCCGCCGAAGAGGCCAGCGCATCCAAGGAGAACTCTTAATGTCGCCCACGATCAATCAGCTGATCCGTTATGGAAGGAATAAATTCAAAGGGAAATCCAAGTCCCCGGCTTTGCAGAATTCGCCGTTTAGAAAAGGCGTTTGTCTGATCGTCAGGACGCAGACCCCGAAAAAGCCGAACTCCGCGCTTCGTAAGATCGCCCGCGTGCGTCTCACGAACGGACAGGAAGTGACAGCCTATATTCCCGGTGTCGGGCACAATCTGCAGGAGCATTCCATTGTGCTCGTGCGCGGAGGTCGCGTGAAGGATCTTCCGGGTGTTCGGTATCATATTGTTCGCGGAAAACTGGACGCCGCCGGCGTCGCAGGCCGCACGAAATCGCGTTCGAAGTACGGCGCGAAAACCCCGAAAAAGGATGCTAAGAAATCATGAGAAGAAGACGCGCGCAAAAAAGAATGATCGATCCGGACCCGCGTTATGGGGACTATCTTGTCGCTAAGTTCATTAACGTTGTTATGGAGTCCGGGAAAAAGTCGATCGCCGAGCGCATCGTCTATGATGCTCTCGATATCGTCAAAGAAAAAACATCAAAAGAACCTCTTGAAGTTTTTCGCGCGGCGTTAGATAATGTGCGTCCTCTCCTGGAGACAAAATCCCGGCGCGTAGGTGGGGCGACATATCAGGTGCCGGTGAGCGTTGCTGAAGATCGTGGTTATTCCCTCGCACTTCGATGGATCCGCAGCTATTCTCGTGATCGCAAGGGCAAACCTATGCATGAGAAAGTGGCCCAGGAAATTATCGACGGTTATAACAAGACAGGCCCTTCTATCAAGAAGCGGGAAGACATGCATAAGATGGCAGAAGCGAACAGAGCTTTTGCGCATTATCGCTGGTAGAAAATCAGTTTTTGAATTCTTAGTCAATCGAATATAAAAAACGGCAAGACAATGGCAGACGATAAAAAAATTCATTTTCCGATCCACATGATCCGCAATATTGGCATTGCAGCCCATATTGATGCGGGAAAGACCACGACTTCCGAGCGCATCCTTTATTACACGGGACGCACTTATAAGATCGGCGAAGTTCACGAAGGCACCGCGGTCATGGATTGGATGGAGCAGGAACAAGAGCGTGGCATCACCATCACGTCCGCTGCCACCACCTGTTTTTGGAAAGATTGCCGCATCAATCTGATTGATACCCCGGGACACGTGGACTTCACAATTGAAGTCGAACGTTCGCTCCGCGTTTTGGACGGATGCGTCGCGGTCTTCGGCGCTGTGGAAGGCGTGGAGCCGCAATCCGAAACCGTGTGGCGTCAAGCGGATCGTTACAATGTGCCTCGTATTGCCTTCATAAACAAGATGGATCGTACGGGCGCTGAATTTGAAAAGAATGTTCAGCAAATGCGTGATCAGCTTGGCGCAAATGCGGTACCGATCCAGATCCCGCTCGGCCTCGAAGAAAAACATAAGGGCATCATCGATTTGGTGGAGATGAAGGCTTATGTGTTTCATGATGAAAGCCTTGGCGCGAAATTTGATATCGAGGAAATTCCGGCGGAATACGCAGATCAGGCCAAAAAGGCGCGTGAATTCATGATCGAGAAGGTTTCCGAATATGATGACGCGCTCATGCATAAATTTATCGAAGGGCAGGCGCCTACGATTAAAGAGATTAAGTCCGCGATCCGTAAGGGAACGATCAGCCTCAAGATGGCTCCTGTGATTGTTGGGTCGGCTCTCAAAAATAAAGGCGTACAGCAGCTTTTGGACGCTGTGGTGGATTATCTCCCTTCTCCTCTCGACATTCCTCCCGTTAAAGGAACTGAACCCGGGACCGAAACTGAGATCACGAGAGAAGCGAACGATAAGGCACCGTTGGCCTGTTACGCGTTTAAGCTTGCAAGCGATAAGTTTGTGGGCACCCTGACTTACATTCGCATTTATTCAGGAACGCTTTCTTCAAGTTCCTATATCCATAACGTCCGCACAGGCAAGACTGAACGTATTGGTCGCTTGCTTCTCATGCATGCCAACAAACGTGAAGAGATCGATGAAGCCGGCGCGGGCAACATTGTTGCGGCGGTGGGGCTTAAAGAAGTAAAGACGGGCGACTCGCTTTGTGCTGAAAATGATCCGATCCTGCTTGAAACGATGTTTGTTCCGGAACCGGTTATCTGGATGGCGATCGAGCCGAAGACGAAGGCAGATCGCGACAAAATGTCGGATGCGCTTGGCAAGCTTGTGAACGAAGATCCCACCTTTCGCGTGAAGACGGACCAGGATACGGTTCAGACCCTGATTGGCGGAATGGGCGAGCTTCATTTGGATATCAAAGTTGATATTATGAAGCGGGAATATGCTGTTCAGGTGAATGTCGGTAAACCCCAGGTAGCTTACAAGGAAACGATTCAGGCGACGGCCGAGGCCGAAGGAAAATTCATCAAGCAGACGGGCGGCCGTGGGCAGTATGGTCACTGTTATATCAAGATCGAGCCGCTTGCGCGCGGAACGGGCAATGAGTTTTTGGATGAAGTCAAGGGGGGCACCATCCCACGCGAGTATATTCCTGCGGTCGAAGCGGGGGTCGAGGACGCTTGCGCTAACGGAGTGCTGGCGGGCTATCCCGTGACGGACGTTCGGGCTATCGTCTATGACGGCAGCTATCATGATGTTGACTCTTCAGAAATTGCGTTTAAAATGGCGGGAATTTTCGCCTTCAAAGAAGCGTTTAAGAGAGCGAAGCCTGTTCTCTTGGAGCCCATCATGTTCGTGGAAGTTTTGGTCCCCGAAGAATATATGGGCGATGTGATCGGCGATTTGAACTCCCGCCGTTGTGTCATTCAGGAGCTCACGAACAGGGGCCATCTTAAGGCTATCAAGGGGTTGGTTCCCTTGTCAGAGATGTTTGGTTACGCGACTTCGGTCCGTTCCTTGTCGCAGGGACGAGCGACTTACACGATGGAGCCGCACACTTATCAAGAAGTTCCAAAAATGGTCGCAGAAAAGATCATCGCAGGATAAAAAATGTCATCCTCTAGAGAAAAAATCAGAATCAAATTGAAAGCTTATGATCACCGCGTGCTGGATCAGTCGGTCCAGGAGATCGTAGGGACCGCGAAAAAGACTGGCGCTAAAGTCATCGGTCCTATTCCTCTTCCGACGCATATCTGGAAAACGACCGTGCTCCGCGGGCCGCATATCGATAAAAAAGCCAGAGATCAGTTTGAGATCCGTACGCACAAACGTCTTATTGAACTTGAAGATCCCACTTCACGCACCGTGGACGCGCTGATGAAGCTCGACCTCCCGGCAGGCGTGGATGTGGAAATCAAACTGTAAAAGAGAAAATTATGATCGGTTTGTTAGGTAAAAAAGTAGGAATGTCCCAGATCTTTGACGCGGAAGGGCAGCAGATCCCCGTGACCGTTCTTGAGGTGGGTCCGTGCTATGTGACGGCGCTTCGTACCAAGGAAAAAAATGGGTATCTCGGCGTGCAGATCGGATTTGACGCGGTCAAGGAAAAGCGGCTTAACAAGGCCAAGCTCGGAATCCTCAAGAAAGCGAATGTTCCGGTGGTGAATTTCCTCAGGGAGATCCGCACGGAAGATATCGCGAACCTGGAAGTCGGAAGCGAGCTTCGCGCTGAGAACTTTGCGGCCGGCGAGTTTGTGGATATCCGGGGCGTGTCGATTGGCAAAGGTTTTCAAGGCGTCGTCAAGAAGCTTAATTATAAAGGCGGCGCGAGCTCAAGCCATGGATCGATGTTCGGTCGCGTGCCGGGATCCATTGGATCGAAGGCCGGTGGCGTGGGTTGCCGTAAGAAGGTTCGTAAGGGCAAAGGGCTTCCTGGTCACATGGGTGACGAAAAGATCTGTATTCATAACCTGAAGGTCATGAAAGTGGATTCGGAGAAGAACCTTATTGTTCTGAAGGGCAGTGTCCCCGGAGCCGAAGGCGGTTATTTGATCATCGAGAGTTCTTTGAAGCGCGGCACCAAGAATGGTTGGAAAGTACGGAATAGCAAGCAGGAGTCCCCGAAGGAAAGCTCCTCGGAAACTTCCAAAGCTTAAAATCCTTAAGATGAAATCGGATCCCCAGAAGGGGTCGAAAGAAAGGTACATACGATGAAGGTGCTTCTTTACTCAAAAGAGGGTAAGAAGAAACAAGAGGTGGTGCTGAATCCCGAGATTTTCGGGGTGCGGATCAATGACCGCCTTTTGGAGCTAGTGCGGAATGCTTATTCCGGGAATCTCCGTAAGGGGACCGTGGATACCAAGATGCGCGGCGAAGTCCGTGGCGGTGGTAAGAAGCCTTGGAAACAAAAGGGAACAGGCCGGGCGCGTGCGGGTTCCAGCCGTTCACCGATCTGGCGCGGTGGCGGCACGGTGTTTGGTCCGCATCAAAGGGATTATACGGTCAATCTTTCCAAGTCGATCCGTAATCTGGCGCTTCGCGTGATGCTCAGCAAGCGTGCCGGAGAGAAAAATCTGATATTGCTTGAAGGGATCAGTTTTGAGACCCCCAAGTCCAAGGAGTTCGCCGCGGTTCTGAAGGCGTTGCCGGTTTTGAAAAAGCGGATCATCTATGTGGTCAAGGAAATGACGCCCAATCTCAAGCGCGCGTGCCGTAACTTCCGTGAAAAGATCGAAGTTAAGCCGGCCGCGGAATTCAGCGCCTACGATGTCATGCAGCGCGAAAAACTTGTGATCGATGAAGCGGCGATCGAGCTGATTGAGAAGCGTTTGGCGGTAACGGCGAAGGAGAAATCGAATGAAAATTAATATTTATGACATTGTGATGGAGCCGCTTATTACCGAGAAGCTCGCGAAGGCCACGGAAGCCTCCTGTCAGTACGGATTCCGGGTTCATCCTGAAGCCAACAAGAAAGAAGTTAAAGCGGCTGTCGAGAAGATTTTTAATGTTCATGTTGAGAAAGTGAATACGATGAATGTTTCCGGAAAGTGGCGTCGCGTGCGCTACGTCGCCGGACAAACGGCCGCCTGGAAAAAAGCGATCGTGACCTTGAAAAAGGGCGAAAAGATCGATCTGACGAAGAATTAAAGGAAAAGAAAAGGATCTATGGGACTCATAAAATTCAAGCCAACGACGCCGACACGAAGATACGGGAATGTTTCCGATTTTGCGGAAATTACCACGGATAAGCCCTACAAGCCTTTGACCTACATCAAGAAAGGCTCCGGCGGACGCAACAACCATGGTCATATCACTTCCCGGCGTATCGGAGGGGGCCACAAGCGTCGTATTCGTCTTATCGATTTTAGAAGGAATCGCATCGGTGTCGAAGCGACAATTCTCTCGGTAGAATATGATCCGAACCGGAGTGCCCGAATTTCCCTCGTTCAGTACACGGACGGACTCAAGAGCTACATTCTTTGTCCGGACGGTTTGAAAGTCGGCGATAAGGTTGTCAGTGGACCGGATGTTGAAGTGAGGGTGGGAAACCATCTTCCTCTAGAGAAGATTCCGGAAGGTTCCATGATCCACAATATCGAGTTGCGTCCCGGTTTGGGCGGCAAGTTGGCGCGTGCGGGCGGTGTGGTCGCCCAGGTTCTCGCGAAAGAAAACAATATGGCCCATATCAAGCTCCCCTCGGGGGAAGTCAGGCTTGTGCCGGCAAAGTCCTACGCCACGGTCGGTCAGTGTTCGAACATCGATCACGAAAACATCGTTCTCGGAAAAGCGGGCCGCGCCCGATGGCTGGGACGTCGTCCCGTGTCGCGTGGTGTTGCCCGTAATCCAGTGGACCATCCTCTCGGCGGCGGTGAAGGTAAGTCGAAGGGCGGCAACCATCCGCAAAGTCCGACCGGTGTCAAGTCCAAGGGCTTTAAGACTCGCAAACGCTATAAAGCATCGAACAAGTACATCGTGAAGGATCGCAGAAAATGAGCCGTTCATCAAAAAAAGGCGTTTACGTTGACGACAGGCTATTAGGTAAGGTCCAGGTCGCCAATCAGAAAAAAGATCGCCGTCCGATCAAGACCTGGTCGCGACGCTCAACGATCACGCCGGAGTTCGTCGGGGTGACGCTCGCGGTCCATAATGGAAGAATTTTTCAGAACGTATTCGTCACCGAGAATATGGTGGGACATAAGGTCGGAGAATTCTCTCCTACCCGCACATTTAGAAAACATAGCGCTTCGGGCGACAAGGCGAAAGCCCTTGCCGAAGGCTCGAAGACCTGATCCTAAGAGAGAGTCATGGCTAAAGAAGATAAAAAATTAAAGACAGAATTCGTACCGTCGCCGCGTAAAGTGAAGGCGATCACCAAGCATTTGAGGATCGCCCCGAGAAAAATGCGGATCGTGGTCGATACGATCAAGCGTGAAATGGCCCTCGAGGCCATCGGGATCCTTCAGCTCTTGAAAAAGAAGGGCGCAAAGCTCGCCTTCAAGACTTTGAATAGCGCAATCGCGAACGCCAAGAATCTCGGGCTTAATGAAAATCGTCTTTATGTCTCGGACGTTCGGGCTGACGGCGGACCCGTTTTCAAGCGCTTTCTTACCCGTTCCATGGGGCGTGCGGATAAGCTTCTGAAAAGGACCACGCATTTGACCATCGAGGTACGTGAAGGGTTTAAGGTTTGGGGCGGAAGAATGCCGGAAGACGCGAAAGCAAAGACCAAGAAAAAAACCGCGGTAGCGGCTTAAAGAACGAAGCACAAGGAGGGTATTTTGGGTCAGAAAGTTCATCCTTACGGTTTGCGGCTTGGATACATCAAGCCTTGGAAAGCGCGCTGGTTCGCCAAGCGGGATGCAGGTCCGATCCTCATGGAGGATCTTAAGATTCGGGCGTATTTGAAAAAGAAACTGGCCATTGCCGGGATTTCGTCGATCGAGATCGATCGGGCGTCGAATCGCTTGCGGCTTCGTATTTATGCGGCAAAACCCGGCGTGATCATCGGGCGTCGCGGACAAGAGATCGATAAGATCAAGGAAGATCTCGCGGCGTTGACCAAGAATGAAGTCTTTTTGGACATCAAAGAAGTCAAGATGCCTCAGATCGATGCCCAGCTTGTGGCGGAGAACATCGTCCTGCAGCTTGAAAAGCGTATCGGTTTTCGCCGGGCGATGAAGAAGTCCATACAGCTCGCGATGCAAAAGGGAGCTTTGGGGATCAAGGTCCAGTGTAAGGGGCGTTTGGGCGGAGCCGAGATCGCCCGTGAAGAGAAATATCATGAAGGCAAAGTTCCGCTCAGCACTTTTCGCGCGGATATCGATTACGGGTTCGCCGAAGCTTTCACCACTTACGGGACCATCGGTTGCAAGACGTGGATCTATAAGGGGGATGTTCTTGTGAAAAAAGAGCAGGAAGCCCAGAAGCTTGAGTTCGAAAAGAAGTTCAAAGTCGTGGAAGAAGAGATTCAGAAAACAAGCGCTACGGATGCGGAAAAGCCCGCGGCCGAAGCCCCGCAAACAAGCGGGACAGAGGAGAATTCGAGCAATGCCCCTACAGCCTAAGAGGGTTAAATTTCGTAAGCATCAGCGCGGTTGGATGCGCGGCGTTGCTACCCGTGGTAGCAGCTTATCTTTCGGGGAATTTGGTTTGAAAGCTCTTTCCTGCGCATGGTTGACCGGGGTGCAGATTGAGGCGGCGCGCGTTGCTCTGACGCGTCACGTCAAGCGCGGCGGGAAGATCTGGTTGCGAGTGTTTCCCGACAAATCGGTTTCAAAGAAACCGGCCGAAACCCGCATGGGTAAGGGGAAAGCAGCTCCTTCGCATTACGTGGCGGTGGTAAAGCCCGGGAAGATCCTGTTTGAAATGGGGGGCGTTCCGGAAGAGATGGCGCGTTCGGCCATGAGACTTTGCGCTCACAAGATCCCGTTCCGCACAAAATTCGTGAAACGCGAGGTAACGGTTTAATATGTTGAAAATGGCCGAAATTAAAGATCTCAGCACGGAAGAATTGAACGAAAAGGTCAACGCTCTTAAAAAAGATCTGATGCTACTAAGGTTTCAGCACAAGACCGGTAAACTCGAGCGCCATTCTGCGATGAAGGAAGTAAAGCACGATATCGCGCGCGTCAAGACCGTTATTAATGCAAAGAAAAGGGGCGAGAAAAAGTCATGACCGAGACCGGACCTGAAATCCAGGGGAAGCGCGTGCTGGAAGGCGAAGTGGTGAGTTCGAAGATGAACAAGACCATCATCGTGCTTGTGACGCGCCAGCTGAAGCATCCCAAATTCAACAAGATCATCAAGCGTCACATCAAGTATTCAGCGCATGACGAAAAGAATGAGGCGAAGGAAGGGAATCGCGTGCAGCTTGTCGAAACGCGGCCGATCTCCAAGACCAAGCGTTGGCGCCTCGTCAAGGTGATAAAATCATGATCCAGATGCGAAGTGTTCTCGAGATCGCGGACAATAGTGGCGCGAAGAAAGCTGCGATGATCGGCGTGATTGGCCGTCATAGCAAGCGTTCCGCCCAAGTAGGTGATATTATCACCGCTTCCGTCAAAGAAGCGCTTCCGAGTGGCGCCGTCAAAAAAGGCGAGGTCGTAAGAGCGGTGGTCGTAAGGACGAAGTCTCCGATCCGCCGCAACGACGGTTCGTCCGTAAAGTTTTCATCGAACGCGATCGTGCTGATCGACAATCAAAAGAATCCGCGCGGAACCCGTATTTTTGGCCCTGTGGCCCGCGAACTTCGTGATTGTGACTTTTCCAAGATTATCTCACTCGCGCCGGAGGTCGTTTAGCCATGAAGATACGAAAAGGCGATGAAGTGATCGTAATCAAGGGGAAGGATAGCGGCAAAAAAGGTCGTGTGATGCGCGCGTTCCCTAAGGAAGGCATGCTTCTGATCGAGAAGATCAACTACCGTACGTGCTATTTGCGCAAGAGCCAGGAAAATCCCAAGGGTGGGATCACCAAGATGGAAGGGAAACTTCACGCCTCCAATGTGAAGCTTGTTTGCCCTCGCAGCGGGAAGCCGTCTCGCGTCGGGTACACGATCCTCGCGGATGGAACCAAGCACCGTATCGTTAAAGCGTCAGGTGAGGTTTTATAATATTATGAACCAGAAAGTCAATTCGTTGCCCAGATTGCTTGAAAAGTACCGCACCGAGGTTGTTCCGGTGATGCAAGCGGAATTCGGCTATAAGAATCCGATGCAGGCTCCCAGAATGGAAAAGATCGTGGTGAATATGGGTGTGAAGGAAGGCCAGGAAGATATCAAGATTCTGGATCAGCTCGCGATCGAGCTCTCACGGATCGTTGGGCAGAAGCCGGTTGTGACGCGCGCGAAAAAATCGATTTCGGCTTTTAAGCTTCGCGAAGGATCGCCCATCGGGTTGAAAGTGACGCTCCGCAGGCACCGGATGTATGAGTTCATGGACCGACTTTTTAATTTTGCGATGCCCCGCATTCGCGACTTTCGCGGCTTCTTGGACAAGAGTTTTGATCAGCGCGGAAATTATACCCTCGGCCTCACGGAACAGACGATCTTCGCTGAGGTGGAGTTCGAGAAGATGAAGAAGACCCAGGGCATGGACATCACGTTCGTGACCACGGCTGAGAACAGCAAAGAAGGCAAGAGACTTCTTGAGCTCTTAGGCTTTCCTTTCAGGAAATAAGGGATTTCAAATGGCAAAGACTTGTTTGATCATTAAGCAGAGATTGGAACCAAAGTTCAAGGTCAGAAAATACAACCGCTGCCAGCGTTGCGGGCGTCCTCGTGGCTATATCCGGAAATTCTCTATCTGCCGTATCTGTTTCCGGGAATTGGCCAATACGGGTATGTTGCCTGGCGTGGTCAAATCCAGCTGGTAAGCTGGGAGGAAAGGTTTTCATGTCGCGTTACGATTTTATCGGAGATTTTTTGACATCGATTCGCAATGCCGCCAAGGCGAACAAGGAGAAAGTGACCGCTCCCGCTTCGGTGATCACGGTTCGCATCGCGGAACTTTTGAAGCAAGAAGGTTTTGTGGACAATGTGAAGCCCTTCAATGATGGGAACAAGAACTTTGTCCGTATCCATCTGAAGTATCTTCCGGGGGGAAAGAAATCGGCCATTCAGGGGCTGAAACGTATGTCGACCCCGGGGTTACGCCGTTATGTTGGATATCAGGAGATCCCGAAAGTCCTTGGTGGATTTGGGATCGCGATCCTTTCGACGCCCAAGGGCGTGATGACTGGGAAACAAGCCCGTGAGGCGAAGGCCGGCGGCGAAATTCTTTGTACGGTCTGGTAGAAACCTTAAGAGAGAATAAAGGGAATTATGTCACGCATTGGAAGAAAGCCAGTAACAATTCCGGAAAAGGTTAAAGTTGCAGTCCAGGGGACCAACCTCAAAGTCGAGGGCCCGAAGGGCACTCTTCAAATGAGCGTTCATCCGCGTATCACGGTGAAGGTTGAAGGGGCGGTTGTTAACGTTTCCCGTCCGACGGATATCCGTACGGATCGCGCGCTTCATGGCCTTACGCGCAGCCTCATACAAAATATGGTGATTGGGGTTACGCAGGGTTATATGAAGGAACTTGAAATCGTCGGCGTGGGTATGAAGGGCGCCGTGAAGGGCAATGTCCTGAATCTCCTGCTCGGGTTTACGCATCCGATCGATTACGCGTTTGGCAAGGATGTCGATATCAAGTGCCCGAAACCGACTTCAATCGTTATCACCGGTGCGGACAAGCAGCGCGTCGGCCAAACGGCCGCCGAGATCCGCAGCTTTATGAAACCCGAACCGTATAAGGGCAAGGGGATCCGCTACCTCGGTGAACATGTGCGCCGCAAACAGGGTAAAGCGGTCAGTTAATCTGGCTAGTCCCAATACATATCAATTGAAGCGAAGCGGAAATTGGGGCAATCCTGACTACCGCTTGGAAAAAGAAAATGAAAGTCAGGATAGGGGAGCTTAGAATTTATGGTTATCGCTAAAGAATGGGGAAGAGTTCAAAGGCATCGCAGGGTGCGTAAGAAGATCGTCGGATCTTCCGAGAGGCCCCGGGTCGTTGTCCATCGTTCCCTGAAAAATATTTTTGTGCAAGCGGTCGATGATATTTCTGCGAAGACGCTCGCGTCCCTTTCCTCGCTTGATAAGGACGTCGCCAAAGCGGCTTCCAAGAAGGGGAAGATATCCCTCTCCGAGCAATTGGGAAAAGCTTTTGCCGAACAGCTTAAGAAAAAGGGCATTCTCAAGATCTCATTTGATCGCGGCGGGTACCTTTATCACGGCCGCGTGAAGGCCTTGGCCGAAGCGATCCGTAACAACGGTATTCAATTCTAAAGCAGTCACCGAAAGGAAATCCGAGCAGTATGGAAAAAACATCGCCAGCACCGAGCGCGCAGCGTAAAGCAGGACCCAGGGGTCCTCAGGCTCCTTCAAGGTCTTCCAGAACCCCCAGCATGTCCGCGGACGGTTCGGCAGCTTATGAGAAGGTCATTCAGGTCAACCGTTGCGCCAAGGTTGTGAAGGGCGGCAAGCGTTTTTCATTTAGCGCTCTTGTGGTCGTTGGCGCAGGTCCGGCTTCACTCGGCTATGCCCAAGGCAAAGCGAATGAAGTTGCAGACGCGATCCGCAAGGCGTTGGTGGCGGCTCGGAAGAATATTATCAAGATCACGCTGAAAGGGACCACGATACCTCATGAAGTCATGGGGCGCTATGGTGCCGCAAAGGTTCTTTTGAAGCCGGCTTCTCCCGGAACCGGGATCATTGCCGGCGGTTCTGTTCGTGCGGCATGCGAAGCCTGCGGGATCAAAGATATTTTGACGAAAAGTCTTGGCAGCGATAATTCCATCAACGTTCTCAAGGCCGCGATCGACGGTTTGACCGCGCTCGTGGACCGCAAAGTGCGTTACGATTCAGAAAGAGAAAAAGCGTCATGAGACACAAAACTCCTTATAAGAAACGTAAGAAACGCCTTGGTTGCGGGATTGGCTCCGGCCACGGCAAAACATCGACCAAGGGTCAAAAGGGACAAAGGTCCCGTGCGGGTTTCCGTCTGAATCCCGGATTTGAAGGCGGCCAGAATCCTCTTTATCGTCGGCTTCCGAAGCGTGGTTTTAACCGCAATGCACTTAAGAAAGTTTTTGCGATCGTTAATCTTCAAAAGCTTGCGGACCTTGACGAAAAAGAGATCACTCCAGAATTGCTTATTGCCAAGAACATCATCAGCCAGCTTCATGACGGGCTGAAGATCCTTGGCTCGGGGGAACTCAAGCGTGCTGTGACTGTGAAGGCCCATCTCTTCAGCGATTCCGCGAAGACTAAGATCGAAGCAAAGGGCGGACAAGCAGTTCTGCTCGGAAAATAAATAGAACGGAGTAAGGGTGCTACAAGCGTTCGCAAATATCCTCAAGATCCCAGATCTTCGTAAGAAAATATTGTTCACTCTCGGCATTATTGCCGTGTACCGCGTCGGAGCTTACGTCCCGACGCCCGGCATTGACGGTGCCGCACTCGCCCGTTTTTTTCAGCAGCATATGGCCGGTGGAAACCTCCTGGGTTTTATGGGGATGTTCACCGGCGGCGCGCTCCAGAAGGCGACGATTTTCGCTCTGGGGATCATGCCTTACATTTCGGCATCGATCATTCTCCAGCTTTTGACCGTGGTGATCCCGGCGCTTGAAAAACTCGCAAAAGAAGGCGAGGAAGGCCGGAAAAAGATCATTCAGTACACGCGTTACGGAACGATCGTTCTGAGCATTATGCAGACTTTCTTTATTGCTCTTTGGCTTGAAAATCCTCAGGCCTTCGGCGGGTCGGTGATCGTGCCGAACCCGGGATGGGGTTTTCGTTTGATGTGCATGCTGACCATGACCACCGGGACGGCGTTCATCATGTGGTTGGGCGAGCAGATCGACAATTTTGGTATCGGGAACGGTATGTCGATCATTATTACCGCGGGCATTGTGGAGAGGTTGCCCGAGGCATTTCGTCAGACCTGGGTGCTTCTTTCACCGCTTGATCCTTCGCGCCAGCAGCTTGCGTGGTGGAAATTTGTGGTCATGTGCGGGCTTTTTGTCGGGGCTGTCACCTTTTTGATATTGATCATCCAGGGACAGCGGAAAATCCCGGTTCAGTACGCGAAACAGATCCGAGGACATCGGACCTACGGGGGGCAGAGTACTTATCTTCCGCTCAAGGTCAACCAGGCGGGTGTGATCCCGATCATTTTTGCGCAGTCCGTGATCCTGTTTCCTGCGACAATCGCGGGTTTTTTCCCGCATGCCGGGGCGTTCACAAGAATTGCCCAAATGATCAGTTATGGCAGCGGGGGCTATATGGCCTTGGATGCGATTCTTATTGTGTTTTTCACGTTCTTTTATACGGCGATCACGTTCAATCCGATCGAAGTGAGTGACAACCTTCAGAAATACGGCGGTTTTGTTCCGGGGATCCGACCTGGGAAAAATACGGCGGAATATCTCGATTACTTGATGACAAGAATCGCGACGGCGGGAGCCGTGATTTTGGCGCTGATCGCACTTTTTCCGAAGATCATTTCATCGCCGCATGTGTTGAATATTCCTTTTTTGATCGCGAGCTTTTTTGGCGGGACCGGGCTTCTCATCATCGTTGGCGTGGTGTTGGATGTGATGAAATCTGTCGAGTCCCAGTTGGTGATGCGTCATTATGATGGCTTCATCAAGCGGGGCCGTTTGAAAGGGCGCCGTTCATGAACCTGATCTTTTTGGGCCCTCCCGGAGCGGGCAAGGGAACGCATGCCAAGATGCTTTGTGAGAAGTACGGGTTCATCCAGATCTCGGCTGGCGACGTGCTTCGCCGAAATATTAAAGAAGGAACCAAGCTCGGCGGTTTGGCCAAGGACGTAATTGCCCGAGGGGAACTCGTTTCAGACGATCTGGTCAATGACATGATGTTCGATGAGATTCGTGGCCTCAAAAGCTCGAAAGGCTTTATTTTGGACGGCTATCCTCGGACGATAGGTCAGGCTGAGGCCCTCGACAAGTTCCTTTTAAAAGAAAAAATTCCTCTTAAAGCGGCCATTAATTTTGACGCTTCGGAAGCAGTGCTTGTAGACCGCCTCGGGGGGCGCCGACTTTGCGCGGTGACTGGAAAAATCTATCACGTGCGAAACATGCCGCCGAAAAAAGAAGGCGTGTGCGATTGCCACGGGCAGGCACTCGTGATTCGTAAGGATGATGAACCGGCGACGATCCTGAATCGGCTCAAGGTTTATCACGAGTCTACGAAGCCGCTTGTTGAGTTCTATCGTAAGAAGGGACTTTTACATGATGTTCCGGCGGAGGGCGATGCTCCCGCGGTCCACGAGGTCCTTGAAAAGCTCTTTGAAAAGATTCGCTAGTATCGCATGATCGAGCTGAAGTCAAAACGCGAAATTCAGCTGATGCGGGAAGCGGGAGCGATCCTGAAAAAAGTATTTGTGGCCGTGAAGCCCATGGTCAACGAAGGGATCACGACCGAAGCTCTGGATCAGGTGGCTGAAAAGGTAATCCGCGATAGCGGGGGGGAACCGGCGTTCAAAGGATATCGTGGATTTCCCAAGACGGCTTGCATCTCCTTGAATGAGGCTGTCGTGCACGGGATTCCGAGCGCACGCAAGCTTAAGGCCGGCGATATCGTGAGTTTTGATGCGGGCGTAAAATTAAATGGCTTTTACGCCGACGCAGCGCGCAGTTGGCTGGTTGGAGCAGTCGACCCGAAGAAACAGACGCTTATTGATGTTGCGAGGCAGTCCTTAGGGGCGGCACTGGCGGCTTACGAGTTGGGATGGCGGATCGGGAATATTTCTGAAATTATCCAGCAGTACGTAGAAGACCGTGGATTCCAGATCGTTCGTGATTACGCCGGGCATGGGATCGGCAGACAACTTCATGAAGATCCGCAGGTTCCGAATTACGGGAAGGCTGGCCGTGGCGCCAAGATCGAGGCGGGAATGGCGATCGCGATCGAGCCGATGGTCACCGAAGGCCACTATGCGGTTGAAACGCTGGAAGACGGCTGGACGGTGGTTACGAAGGACCGCAAGAACGCCAGTCATTATGAAGACACCATCGTTTTTACGGAAAATGGATTCATGAATTTAACGAGTGACGAGGTTTTTTAGACGATGCCCAAGGAAGACGCAATCGAAGTAGAAGGGACCGTGATCGAACCTTTGCCTAACGCGATGTTTCGCGTGGCGCTTGATAATGGGCACAAGGTGTTAGCACATATCTCCGGCAAGATGAGGATGCATTATATACGTATTCTTCCGGGCGATAAGGTCAAGATGGAGCTTTCGCCGTACGACTTGACCCGTGGAAGAATTACTTTTCGAGTTAAATAAAGTAGCCGAGGTGACAAAATGAAAGTACGAAGTTCCGTTCGAAGAATTTGCCAGAATTGCCAGATCGTGCGCCGTAAAGGCTACGTGTATGTGATCTGCAGCAATCCCAAACACAAACAGAGACAAGGTTAATTGGTCTTTTAAGAAAGGATCTAAAGTATGCCGCGTATCATTGGGGTCGATATCCCGAGAGAAAAAAGAGTAGATGTAGCGTTGACGTATCTTTATGGGATCGGGAAGACACTGTCCAACAAGATCCTGGCGGAAGCAAAGATCGATGTTTCCAAACGCGCCAAGGATCTGACCGAAGCGGAAGTGTCGTTGCTCACGGGCATCATCCAGCGTACCACTAAGGTGGAAGGGGATCTCCGGCGCGAGATCCAGCAGAATATCAAGCGTTTGATGGACATCCGTTGCTATCGGGGTTCCCGGCATCTGAAGGGTCTTCCGTGTCACGGTCAAAGAACGCATACGAACGCACGTACCCGTAAGGGCAAACGTAAGACCGTGGGCGGACTCGCTAAAGGCGCGCCTGCTCCCAAGTAATCTGAACTCATCACCGAGATAAAGGATCCTTATGGCAAAAAAGAAAAAAGTTAAACATGTCGTTCGCGGCGTGGCGCACATCGCGGCGAGTTTCAATAATACAATCATCACGATCACGGATGCCGGCGGGAATTGTGTTTGCTGGGAGTCTTCCGGTTCCGCGGGCTTCAAGGGGTCCAAGAAATCCACCCCTTTCGCGGCGCAGATCGCTTCCGAAAAAGCCGCCAAGAAGGCCATGGAATTCGGGATGAAGGAAGTAGAAGTTTACATCAAGGGGCCCGGTGCGGGTCGAGAATCGGCCATTCGCGCGCTTCAGGCCGCAGGTCTTGTCATCAGTGCGATCCATGATATCACGCCGGTGCCGCACAACGGCTGCCGTCCGCCGAAGAAGAGGAGAGTTTAATTTATGGGAAGATATCGCGGTCCAGTAATCCGGTTGCATCGTCGCGAGGGGATCAACCTCGGGCTCAAGGGACGTCGCACGACCGATGAGAAGCATGACAAGCGCTTGGGCAAGCCCCCCGGCCAGCACGGGCTTTCACGCCAGAAGATCTCTGACTACGGCGTGCAGTTGCGTGAGAAACAGAAGATGAAGAGGATTTACGGCGTCACGGAGCGTCAGTTCCGCGTGTTTTTCGCACGCGCTCTCAAGATGAAGGGCGTGACCGGCGAAATGCTGATCCAGCTTCACGAGAGGCGTCTCGATAACGTGGTGTTCCGCCTCCTCTTTTCCGGTTCCCGCCGCGAAGCACGGCAAATGGTCGGACACGGACATATTACCGTGAACGGAAAAAAGGTCGATATCGCCTCCTTTATTTGTAGGGTGGGGGATAAGATCAGCGTGAAACAAAAAGAGCCGCAAATCAAAAGACTCCAGGCGAGCTTCGAGAAGTGGAAGGATCTGACCGCTCCCGAATGGCTTGCGCTAGACCGCGAGAAACTGGTCGGGGAGATCAAAAGGCTTCCCACTAAAGCGGATGCAGGGCTCCCTGTCGAAGAGGCCCTGATCGTGGAGTTGTATTCCAAATAGTCTCGCGTCATTTCGTAAAAGATTCTTATTTTTGATCGCATAAGGAGGAAATACCATGGGAATTCGTTGGAAAACATTTGAAATGCCGAAACGCCTCGAAGCCGAGCAAGGGTCGCTCACAGCGAATTATGGCAAGTTTATTGCCGAGCCCTTTGAACGGGGTTACGGAACCACGATCGGGAACGCGCTTCGCCGCGTACTGATCTCTTCGATCGAAGGCGCCGCGGTCACCAGCATCAAGATCGATGGCATGCTGCATGAATTCTCAACGGTCGAAGGCGTCGTGGAAGATGGCGCGCAGATCGTGATGAACGTTAAGAAGCTCGTGCTGCGTTATCATGGCAAGGGCCCGAAGAAGATCTATATCGACGTCAAGAAGCAGGGACCTGTCAAGGCCGGGGACATCCAGGCCGATGAGACCGTGGAGATCGTCAATCCTGAGCTCGTGCTTTGCACGCTGAGCAAGTCGCACTCTTTCAAGATGGAGATGGAAGTGGGCCGTGGGCGTGGATATGTTCCTGCCGAGAAGAACAAGCAGGAAGATGCCTCGATCGGTGTTGTGACGATCGATTCCACTTTCTCTCCCGTGACGAAGGTGAACTTTTACGTCGAAGACACCCGTGTCGGGCAGACCACCGATTATGACCGTTTGGCCCTTGAAATTTGGACGAACGGCGCGATGGGGCCGGAAGAGGCGCTTCTTTACGCGTCGAATATCCTTCAGCGGCATCTTGATGTTTTCGTCAACTACGGCGAATTGCCGGAAGAAGAGGAAGAAGAGGAAGTCGAGGATAAGGAATTCCTGGATGTGGTCAATAAGCCCATCAGCGAGCTGGAACTTTCCGTCCGCAGCGCGAACTGCCTCGAGGCTGCCAATATCAAAACGATCGGCGACCTTGTCCAGAAGTCAGAAGCTCAGATGCTAAAGTACAAGAATTTCGGGAAAAAATCTCTCAATGAGATCAACGCGATTTTGGTCACGATGAGTCTTCATCTTGGGATGAACATCGACGATCGTTTGCCGAACAAGGGCACGGCTGAGGCCGCAGCCTCCACCGAAGCATAAGGAATCTCCCATGCGCCATCAACGCCGCAGAAGAACATTAGGGATTGTCAGCGAACACCGCACGGCTCTTCTCAGGAATCTTGTGAGAGCGCTCGTGATGAAAAAACGGATCGAGACCACGCACGCCCGGGCCAAAGAAACTAGCGCCATGGCCGACAAAATGGTCACGATCGCGAAGAGCGAAGGGCTTCACGCCCGTCGTCTTTTGATCTCCAAGGTGAGGGATCCCGAGGTCGCGCGTATCTTGATCTCGAAGATCGCTCCGCTCTTCAAGGGACGCGAGGGCGGCTACACACGCGTGCTCCGGCTTGGGTATCGTGCCGGGGACGGCGCTCAGATGGCCCTTTTGGAGTGGACGGCGGTATTCGAAGCGCCTGCCAAAAAAGCCAAGAAGAAGAAAGACCTTAAGCCCTCTGAGAAGATTGCCGAAAAGGCCGAGGCTAAAGCGCCCGCCAAGGGATCTGCCAAGGTAGCGGCTTCGAAAAAAGAGCCCGAAGTGCCGGTCAAGGAGGAAAAAAAGGATGCTGAGAAAAAAGGCGGCTTCCTCGGAACGCTCAGAAAATTCCTTAAAGGCGACGACAAGTAGAGAGGGCTGACGTGGAACTTTCCACAAGGGTGCTTGCTGTAAAACCTTCCGTCACGCTTGAGATCGCGGCCAAGGCAAAGGCGATGAAGGCGCAGGGGATCGATGTGATCTCCCTGTCGGCCGGGGAGCCGGATTTTGATACTCCGGATTTCATCAAGGATGCCGCGATCGACGCCCTCCGAAAAGGCCAAACAAAATACACTCCCGTCCCGGGAACCGTCGAACTCCGTCAGGCGGTCTGTCGCAAGCTGAAGAGAGATCAGGGGCTGGATTTTACAATCGATCAGATCGTGGTCGGTTGCGGCGCCAAGCATGTAATCTTCAATGTTCTTTTTGCTCTCCTCAATCCCGGCGATGAGGTCGTCATTCCTTCGCCCTTCTGGCTCAGCTATCCCGAAATGGTGACCGTACTTGGCGGTACCAGCGTTTTGATTTCGACAGACGAGAAGACACAATTCAAGATCACTCCTGCCATGCTTGAGAAGGCCCTGACCGCGCGTTCAAAGATCCTTATTCTTAATTCGCCATCGAATCCTACAGGGGCGGTTTATTCGAAGGACGAGCTTTTGGCCCTCAGCGCGGTGCTTAAGAAACATCCCAATGTCATCATCTTGAGCGACGAGATCTATGAGAAGCTTATTTTTGATGGTGGTAAACACGTTTCGATCGCCACGATCGATCCCGAGATCGCCAAGCGGACCGTGATCGTGAACGGTCACAGCAAGGCCTATGCAATGACTGGCTGGCGTATTGGATATGCTGCGTTCCCGGAAAAAACGCTCGCGAAGGCCGTGGAAAGCATCCAGAGCCATTCCACCTCGAATCCGGTCTCTTTTACCCAGGCCGGGGGCGTTGTCGCACTCGATAAGGGGGATGCGGAAGCAGAGAAGATGCGCGAAGTTTTCCAGAAGCGTCGCGACCTCTTTATGGAGTTGCTGAAAACGGTACCATCTTTCAAGCCCTTCAAGCCGTCCGGTGCGTTTTATCTTTTCGTCGATATCCAGGCCACCGGCCTTTCTGCCATGGAAGTGACGAAAAAGCTTCTCGATGAAGCCCATGTGGCTGTCATTCCCTGCGAGCCTTTCGGCAGCGCTCACCACATTCGCATGAGTTACGCCACCTCCGAAAAAGATATCCAAGCTGCGGTCGGGCGTATCGCTTCTCTCTTTAAAAAAAAATAAAAGAATTTCATCCACCACCGGGCACGGGGGTTTTTTATTTTAAATAAAGACACCCTTTAAGAATGGTTCTTTCCTGCTATAATTCCGATTCGAAAGTCGTTAGACTGATTTGACCGTTCCGCGACTCTGGAAAAGATGAAAGGCGTTTGATCACTTACCCATGTCTAAGATCTTGATCGTAAGCTCGGATTTTAATTTTGCGACGATGCTTGAGGCACGCCTTCTTATGGCGGACCATCAGGTGGTCATCGCGGGGGATGGAGTTCTTGGTTTTCAAAAAGCGAAAGACGTGGCGCCCGAGCTTATCATTCTTGACGCGGCGCTTCCGAAGATGTCAGGGCACCAGCTGATCGAGAAATTGAAAACCCCCGGGGAACCCCTACGTACTATCCCAGTTATCGTGGTCGCGGATCGGCCGCGTATGGAGCATTTATTCCGAGACGAAGACATTTTTTATTTTTGCGTCAAGCCCGTGATCCCCGCCCAGTTCCTGGACCGGGTAGTCGCTGCTGTGAAGAATTCGCAAACGACTGCGGCCTTTGCTGGAAAAGTTACAGAAAAACCTCGGCGGGGCCCCTGCATTCTTTTGGCTGGAGTTCAGGAATTCATTGTGGCGAAAATGAAAAAGTTTCTCGAACAGAAGGGTTTTCTTGTTGAGATTGCCTGGGATGAAGCGGACATTATGCGAAAGGCAGATCTCCTAAGGCCTGATCGGATCTTTGTGCAATTCTGGGAAGATATGAGCACACTCAACACTCCGCGGATTCTTGAAAAGCTGAAAAAGAAAGAGGATCTAAAATCGGTCCCAGTCGTTGCGTTCTGTGGCGCGAATGTTCTTCGGGATGCAATGATGTGTATGCCCCAAGTAAAAGTGATCTCCTTTAATGAAAGCCGGGATCTTCTTGAGAAAATCGAGGGTTTGCTGGGCGCCGCGCAAACTTCCCGCGATGAAAGGAAACCGTTACCGTGATCGCCAAGAATCTCATGGACTCCAATACGGTGACTCTCAGTGCGGAGGCAACCTTAGAAGAAGTTCTTGATCTCATCCGCCGTCTCAAGATCACGGATTATCCCGTGGTGGACAGCGCCATGAATTATTGCGGGATGCTTTTTGAAGCGGAGTTTTTTGAGAAATTTTGCGAAAAAGCTACCACTGAAAATGCCGAGTCTCTTGATGCGGCTTTTTGGGAGAGCATGAAAGCGGATTTCTATAAGGTGAGGGTACGGGATGTGATGAATTCAAAGGTCCGGGCCTTTACCGCCGATGAACCGATCGAAGCAATCGCGGCGGTCATGCTATTTGAAAAAGCGCCGAAGGTGGCGGTGGTCGACCCTCATGGCAAAGTCATCGGTGTGGTGGCCCTGAACCGGACGCTTCTCAACCTGATCGAGAGATTTTCATCCAAAGCTGAAGAAGGAAAGATGGCTCGGGCTATCTCGGCCCCTCCTACGACCGAGTTTCAAGCGGAGGATCCGCGAAATAAGAGATTTTTTAAACGGACTGCCGTGACAGTGCCGGTCGCTTATCGGTCGGCTTCCGGGAATGGGAAAGGATCTTCCGAAGGGAAGATCGCAAAAACCATCAATGTCAGCGCGGGGGGCTTGCTGATCCTGACCAAGGAGCCTTTGTCCCCGGGCGAATCCCTGAATGTTGCCCTGGACATCTATCAGAATAATCAGCCGATCCGCATGGTCTGTCGCATTGTCCGTTGTCTGCCGTCTCCGCAGCCGGGAGCTTATGAGGTCGGGCTCATGTTCGTGGCGATCGGGATCGATGAACGGCGCCGCTTGGACGCCCATTTCGAAAAAAGTTCAGCTTAACGCTGGTTTCTGTTAAAGACTACGCGCGCGAGTCGACAGGAAGTTCTCCCAAAATATGCCCTCCCCCTTATGCTAAGATAGTCCTGCCATGGAAATTAAACGACTTCGCGTTAATGCTGCGATCGGGATCGAGGGGCTTGAAGAACTGCTGAGTGGCCTCCAGTATCAGAAGAGGGAATGGGTCGCTCTCCCTGGCGAATTTGCTATACGCGGCGGGGTGGTGGATATTTATCCCGTGACCTACCGGCTTCCGGTCCGTGTCGAATTTCGCGGGGATATGCCGGTCCAGATCCGGGATTTTTCTCTCGGCACGGGCGAAAGCACGGCTACCTTCGAAGAAGTATTCCTCATTCAGGTTTCGGACCTCTTCCGAAAAAAACTCCGGCGTATGGAAGAGCGCCTGGAGACCTTCGAGCCGGTGGCTGGGACCAAAGACCTGGAGCGCGGTGACATCGTCGTCCATCTCAAATATGGGATTGGCCGTTTCCTCGGCACGAAAGTCATCCAAATGCAGGGAGAGCGCACCCGCTGCATGGCGATCGAATACGCCGAGCGCGAAATCCTTTATCTGTCTCTCGAGGAACCCATTGAGCGTTTTGTTGGCGGCTCAGGGATTGCCCCAAAACTTACCAAACTCAACACACAGGAATGGGAGCGGATTAAAGAGCGGACCCGCACCGCGCTTCACACGGTGGCCAAAGACCTTCTCGAGATTGCGGCAAAGCGCAGTCTTCAAAAGGGTGGTCAGGCTTTTCCAAAAGACACGCCTTGGCAGCACCAGTTTGAGGAGGAATTTCCGTTTGAAGAAACGCCGGGCCAAAAGCGTGCGATCGAGGAAGTGAAGCGTGATATGGAATCCGCCGGGCCGATGGACCGCCTGCTTTGCGGGGACGTGGGCTACGGCAAGACCGAAGTCGCGATGCGCGCCGCGTTTAAGGCCGTGATGGGCGGAAAGCAGGTGGCGTTTCTGGTTCCTACGACGATCCTTGCCGAGCAGCATTACATTCTGCTGAAGGAACGCGCGAAGAATTTTCCGGTGACTGTGGAACTCCTTTCCCGCTTCCAGACCCCGAAAGAACAGAAAGGAATTGCGCGGTCTCTTTCGGAAGGCTCCACGGACGTGGTGATCGGGACGCATCGTCTCCTTTCCAAAGATATCCAGTTCAAGGACCTCGGGCTTGTGATTATCGACGAAGAACAACGTTTTGGCGTACGGCATAAGGAAAAGCTTAAGCAGATGCGCACACAGGTGGATGTGCTGACGCTTACGGCGACACCGATCCCGAGGACGCTTCACATGGCGCTTTTGGGCGTGCGGGACATGTCCGTGATCGATACGCCACCCGCGAGCCGCATGCCGATCGAGACTTTTGTCATGGAGTATCACGAGAATATCATTAAGCAGGCGGTCGAACGGGAGATGGCACGAAAAGGGCAGATCTATTTCGTGCACAACCGCGTACAGTCGATCGAGCGGGTCCATGAGCGCCTTCAAAAACTCCTGCCCGGCGTTCGCTTCGGGGTCATGCACGGCCAGATGCATGTCGATATGCTCGAGACCGTGATGAAGGCTTTTCTGAAAGGGGAGATTGATTGCCTGATCTCGACCTGCATTGTGGAGTCCGGGATCGATATTCCAAATGTGAACACACTGATCGTGGACCGGGCGGATTGCTTTGGCCTCGCCGACCTATATCAACTGCGCGGGCGGGTGGGCCGCTTCAAGGAGAAGCGGCAGGCTTACGCCTATTTCCTCATCCCGAAGAACTGGGTTATGACGCAGGACGCGGAAAAGCGGCTCCATGCTATCGAGAAATTCACGCAACTTGGGTCCGGCTTTAAGATCGCCATGGAAGATCTCGAGATCCGCGGCACCGGGAATCTCCTCGGTCACGAACAAAGCGGTTTCATCCAGGCCGTGGGATTCGATCTTTACTGCCGGATGCTCAAAAAGGCGGTGGAGGAGACTAAAAATGCTTCGCGTACGGCGTAAGGCTTACCTGCCGTTTGCGGCACGTCAAGCGGCTTCATTATCTTGATTGTGCGAGAAAGATAAGGTTCTTTCCATAAAGGACGATGATTAGGAAAGTGCGAGTCACTGGATTTCTGAATTTTTCCGTATCTTTTTTGAGGACAAACGTAAAGGAGGCGCAAATGAAAATCCTGCGAAGAGCTCAGATTGTGGCAGTCGCGATATCCCTTCTGGTTATTCCTTCCGCCATTTCTTTTGCCGGGATGGGCAGCAATTTCAAAGGAAAGATTCAGAAGCAACTGAGTGATACAAGAAATGTCCAGTACGGCGCGTTATCTTCCCAGTCCGAAGCGTGGGGCGGTCAGCAGAATGCACGGCTGGATTCGGATAAGCCTGCGCCTCAGGAGCTTTCCGCCCAGCAAAGTCCGATGGTAGCCGGAGTGTCAGGTCCCGCACCGTCTGTTCCTGTTGTGGCTCAGGGAGCAGTGCAGAATCGTGAAGAAATCATGAAAAAACCAGCTGACATCGGCCATGCGTCTGTGCCGACCGAACCCGCAGCCTCGTATGTCATCTATAACATGAAATATACCTCAGAACTCGAGGAGAACGTGGTCACGGTCAAAGGGGAGATCCTTTTTGAGGTGTTTGAGAAGAACGGTCCGGTGAAACTGCCGCTCGTCAGTAACAGCGTGGGGTTGATTGACGTGCGCGTCAACAAGGGGGCGTCCTTTGTGACCAGCCAGGGGGGTATGTATTATCTCATCATGAACAGGACCGGAAGGTACAACCTCGAATACGAATTTCTGATCAAGGCCACACGGGAGCGGGAAAACGGCCCCGGAAGTTTCAGCGTGGATGTCGTGCCTGCCCCAATTTCCCAGTTTGAATTCACCATTCCCGAAAAAGACACGCAGATCTTTATTGAGCCCGCCATTAGAGTGGAAACGACCACGGAGGGCGAAAAGACCAATGCGTGGGCCGTGCTGCCGAACACGAACCATATCCAGGTACGGTGGACACGGGCTCTGCCCAAAGAGGCGATTGTCTCCGCAAAACTCGAGCCGAAGGTCTACGCCGAAACGGCCACTTATGCCACCATCGGGAACGGGGTCATTTCCAATACCACACACATTACTTACTCAATCCTCCAATCCGAGGTGACGTCCCTCCGGGTTGCACTTCCCGAGGATGTCAGTGTCCTGGAGGTCCGGGGCAATGACCTGCGTGATTGGAAGGTGTCTTCCAAGGACGGCACGCAATACATCGATGTATTCCTGAATTTTGGGGTCAAAGGGAATTACCAGCTGAATTTCACCTACGAACGTCCCATCGGGGACGGCTCCGGTGTCTTGGAGATGCCTTGGGTCAGGGCGATGAACACCGAACGCGAGAACGGCTATTACGGTATCGCGGCGAGTAGCAATGTGGAGCTAGCGGCGAAAAGTTCGGAAAAGGTTACCGCGATCGACATCAAACAGCTGCCACAGGTTATCTGGGCGGGCTCTGATAATCCAATCCTGCTGGCGTTCAAATACCTGAGTCAACCCTTTGCGATCACCATCGAGGTCACGCGCCATGAGGAACTGCCGGTTCTTGTGGCGGCCATTGATTCGGCGCGATTTAAAACCCTGCGCACGGAAGACGGCAAGGTCCTGACCAAAGCAACCTATCAGGTGCGCAATAACGTGAAGCAGTTTTTGCGACTCGACATTCCCGTGGGAGCGAAGATCTGGAGTTCGTTTGTTTCCGGAAAACCCGTGAAACCTGCGATGGATAAAGAAAGGCATGTCCTACTGCCCCTTGAAAAGTCCCGAATGATGGGGGGCGGCCTGACACAGTTCCCCGTGGAAGTGGTCTATCTGAACGAGGAAAAGAGCCTGGGGGGTTGGGGGACCTTGAAGCTCGGTTTGCCTAAAGCGGACGTTCCGGTCAGCCAGATGAACTGGGAGGTTTCTCTGCCACAGGATTACACGTATTTTAGTTTTGGCGGGGACATGCGCCAAAGCGGATACGTTCAGAGTCGAAGCAACTATTCCCGAGAGGCAAGTTTTTCGCAAAGCGACATGGTCGGCCAGGAACGTAAGAAAGAACAATCCGAGTCCTACGATAGCAAACAGAACGCTTTGCCATTAGACGAATTGAGTGGCATCAAAGATGGGAATGTGATGATGCGAGGATTGCTCCCCATTACGGTCGACGTTCCTCAGGAAGGAAGGACATTCAACTTCTCAAAGTCTCTGGTCATTGAAGGCGAGTCGCCCTGGATGTCCGTGCGTTACGTGCATGTACCGTACAGGCTCGGATGCTGGCTGGAGACCTTTGTGCGGTTGCTGGGTTTCTTGGTTGTTGTGGTCCTGGTCTGGAAGCTCGTGAGAAATAGGATCAACTTCAAGTCGAAGATTTCGTAGCAAAGGGTTTGTGTAGTAGCCAGGGGAATGGGGAACGCTTAACTGAAAAGATTTTACGTTCCCCGTTCCCCGTTCCCCGCGACATGCTATTTGATGTATAATGCCCCCCTTATGAAAAAGTCCGTACTGCTTCTCCTATCCGCCATTCTCTTGTTCGCCGTTCCATCCGTCCGCGCTGCGGAGGAGGAGCTTCTCGACCGTGTGGTCGCGGTGGTCAACGAAGAAGTCATCACTCAGGCCGAGGTCGACACCTTTCTTCGTCCGATCTATCAGCAGTACAGCGCCCAATTGAGCGGGGAAGATCTTGCGAAAGCGATCAACGAGGTGCGCCAGAAGGTCCTGAGCCAGATGATCGAAGACAAGCTGGTGTACCAGGAGGCTGTCGCTCAAGGGATCGAGGTTAAGGAAGAGGATCTCGAGAAGGAGTTCCAGGACTTCAAGGCGAAGATGGAAAAGCCCGAGGAACTTGATGAGATGCTCGAGCGCGAGGGGCTGACGATGAAATCCCTTCGTGAGCGCCTCAAGAAACAGGCGATGGTCCGTCAGCTCCAGGACCGGGAGATACGCTCGAAGGTGATCATTTCTCCTGTGCAGGTGGAGGATTTCTACAAGAATAATCCCGATAAGTTCAGCGTTAAAGAACGCGTCCGGGTGCGGTCACTGACGATCAAAAAAAGCGAAGAGGCTCGCACCAAGGGCTTGACGGATGAAAAGGCCAAGCAGCGCATGGACCTTTTGGACCAGAAGATCAAGCTCTACAGGAATTTCGACCAGATCGTGAAAGATTTTTCCGAGGACAGTCATGCGAAGGAGGAAGGCCCCGGGGAATGGATCGAACGGGGCGCTATGATCGAATCGGTCGATGACGTGATCTTTAAAACACCCGTGGGCCAACTCACGGGGATCGTTGAGACACCGGTCGGGTATCATATCTTTCGCGTCGAGGCCAAAGAGCCCGCGAGTAAGCGCACCTTCGATGAAGTGAAAGAACAGATCTCCGGGTATCTCTTTCAGGAGGAAAGCAACAAGCGTTTTAAGGCCTGGATGGAAGAGATCAAGAAAGCGGCGTATATTTCCATTAAGTAAGAACGCCTGATGGCATTCTTGCGTGCGGTGGAAGGCGTACGGCGCTGTGCAAAAAGAGTTTTCGCGGGACGCCGTACACCGTACGCCTTACAGGGCTCAAAGGATAGTGTTCTTCCCAATAGGAATATCAAGATATGTCTCATGATTCTGTCATTGCCCTCACCATGGGTGATCCCGGCGGCATCGGCCCCGAGATCCTCGTCAAAGCACTTCAAAAGGAAAAACCCTCCCGCCGGTCGGCGTATCTTGTGATCGGCTCGAGGCAGGCCTTTAAGACACTCTGCCAAAAGACCGGTCTCTGGATCCCCTTTAAAACGCTCTCCTCGGTTTCCCGCAAGTCTCTTCGTCCGGGCCATATCTATTTCTTCGATGTTGGGGAGAAACTTGCCGGAGGGGGAGCATTCGAAATTGGAAAGATGTGCGCCGGGAACGGCCGGAGCGCGCTCGCGGCGATCGAAAAGGCCGCGGATTGGGCCCGGCGGGGGATCGTGGATGCGATCGTGACGGCGCCGGTGAATAAAGCTGCGGTACGGCTGGTGGATAGAAAATTCATCGGGCATACCGAATTTCTCGCACAGAAGGCCCGGGTCCGGCGCTTTGCCATGATGTTCGTGAGCCCGCGGCTCAATGTGACGCTTGCGACGATCCACTTGCCGCTCAAAAAGGTGAGCGGTCA
>Ga0114951_10000147_pt1 | contig 100472 bp, 86 predicted proteins | sample AM7aDNAmetaG_FD_88677 | JGI IMG/M metagenome (GOLD analysis project Ga0114951, IMG submission 88677) | Freshwater microbial communities from Finland to study Microbial Dark Matter (Phase II) - AM7a DNA metaG | ecosystem: Environmental > Aquatic > Freshwater > Lake | place: Finland: Lake Alinen...
CACTCTCCTCAATTATTAGTATTATTTTATATTATACAACAAAATATAAAGATCTTTTGGTCAACTGCGTAACTCCTATGAATGATATCAAAAATGATCAGTTCAGTCAGTGCCCATAACCCTGGATCCGGACCTGCATTTCCGGCGTCAGTTGTTTGATCAGCTCTGCATTGTACGAGCCGGTTGGCAACTCCGTTACGGAATTATTGAAGATCATGTGGGAGGCAATGGCATACGAGCGTGACATTTCCGCGATTGACCCGTTTCTGACTGCCGGATCGACGTCAGTTGTAAAGATAGAGACTGTATTGTCGCTGTTGCGGACGATTTCGAATGTTCGGAACTGCTGGGGGAAATCCCGCAATGATGCGGTTTCAACCTCCCAGAAACCGAGTTCAGGATGGCAGGGGGATTTTTGCGCTGGAACAACGATATCTATCTTCCATCATCTTTAAATTGTGGCGTATCGATTGATCTGGTAGCAAAATCTAAAAATGGGTTGTTTTCAAAATGATTTCTCAAAATAAATTACTCCTACTGGTATTGCTTGTGATGGGAATTGTGTTCATCCAACCGGTATTATCCGCCGAACCATTCAGTACAAGTTATTCTCCGGTTTCAAGTCCGCTACAGGTAAAAATTGTGTCTGCAACTGCGTCACCAACTGAGGGGGCTGCACCGTTAACTGTTCAGTTTAAGGATACATCAAGGACCTGGTCGACGTTTTGCCAGTGGAACTTTGGGGATGGTACTAATTCCAGTGGTAACCCTCACTCAACAAGCCATACCTATACGAAAGCCGGGTTATATGTCGTTAACTTAACCATACAAGACATGAACTTTAAATTTGTATCCGCACAAGTTGCGAAAATTACCGTATCGGGTCCGGCCAATCCCACGGTTGCATCTATTACGGCAAATGTGAGTGAAGGGTGTGCACCATTAGCAGTCCAGTTCACCGGGAATTCTACTGGCAATGCAACATCCTGGTCATGGAATTTTGGTGACGGTTCAATGGCGGCAACAGAACAAAATCCGGTTCATACTTTCATGGACAACGGGAATTATACCGTAACCCTCAGTGCGACAGGTCCGGATGGCATTGATTCGGCTTCACTTCCGATCTCAGTGGGTTGTGATATTCCAGTCTCCGAAATGACCATTACAACATGGACAAAAGATGGCGAGTACACAGTCGCCGGTGCAGAAGTGTACCTGGATGGGAAGGATGGCCGGTTATTGGGGAAAACCGATATTGACGGAAACGTAATCGTTTCTGTTCCTTCCAGTACCACTTCCCTTTATGCACGAAGCCCGGTCTATAAAGACTCTTATTTCTATGAAGGCTCATGGACAATGGTCAATATCACGGCAGATAAAAATAGGTCACCTACCATGTCACCAGTTTCAATCCTTTTAGACCAGAAGGTTTTTGATGTGTATGTCTTTACCGAAGCGGACAATAACACCACCGCCCAGGTAAAGAAAGGCGGTATCATCATCCTCAAACTTCGTGAAAACGGTGGATCAACGGGGTTCCTATGGGATCTTTCCACGACACCGGGGTTGAAACAGACTGACAACTCATTTGTCTCATCGGGCACCTGTGCCGGGTGTGGCGGCACCCGTATCTGGGAAATGAATGCAAATTCAACGGGTCAGCAACAGATCGTTGCGACATTAAAACGTTCATGGGAACCGGTAACCGGCCAGGAAAATACCTTCCGGATGACAATTACTGCAGTATAGAAAATCAGCCAAAAATCAGCATCTCTTTTTTCCAACATTTTTTTGCACAACCCCGCCGGGAGGCTGAGGTGCAACTTCATCTGCCAGGTGTAATCCCCGGCCTCGTCCTGGAATGGAAGTTATTTTATTTCCAATGGATGATTCATTGGTCCAGGTAACCCAGGTGCTATACTACCATGTGAACAATGGTTGTACCAATCGAAGATCGTAGAAGAGATCTAATAGGCGACCATAAGGTACTACCTATATCTGTGAAAGGAGGCTGCTGAATGAAAAGGACACAACACACAAATCCCGTACCAGGAATCAATACTCAGAAAGCTATCTTTTTGATGGATGCTGAAGAGATCATCAGACATGAGGATTCTTCTGACCCTCCTCCGTTGTTCGATGAAATTCCGCCCCAGTTAAGAACGGCTTATGAGGATGTGGGTAAACTTTGTGCCTTATTTTGTGATGAACATCCAGAACTCCCCATCCGCGATGGCTGCCTTGCGCTTCTTCACGTCCTCGTGAGGAGAGATACCGATCCACCCCCGCTTTCATGGGGTCGGCACGATATCTGGGCTGGAGGGTTGGTGTATGCCACCTGCCAGATCATTGGTATCCCGAGGAGGGGGCCCGGAATGTCTGTATCTGCCGCTGAAATTGCAACATTTTCTCATGCCAGCGGCCTGACGATACGCAGTAAGACACGGTATATCCGGCGTGAAATCCGGTCTGTGAAACAACGGTCCGGGAAGGACAACCAGATCGGTGATCTCAAAGAATTTTTCAGCCCTGACTGGGCTGAACGCATCAGCATCTGGGCCGGCGGTGAGGATACGGAACAAACCGCGAATAACGAAACGCTTCCCATGATCCCTCCAAAATCTCCCGGGACCTGCTCTATCTGCCATGAAAAAGTGAAAGGACCTCTGTTCGATGGGCACCTCGATTCCTGCCTGCAAAAGCTGGAATGGGGGGAACCCGATGAACCCGGGCTGCTCATCCGGGTAATGGATGCCTATAAGCGCCGTTTCTGGCTCACGGTGTTAGCCGGGCCAAAAACAACCCTTTCAGATCTTGACCGCCTGATCAAGGATGTCTGGGTCTCGTGCTGCGGCCACCTGTCGGCATTTTCCATCGGGAACATCTCTTTTAATAGTGACGGGGAAGGGGAAGGAATGGATGTGTACGTGAAAGATGTCATGTATCCTGGAGATACCTGCAAGTACAGGTATGATTTTGGTTCATCCACCATTTTAACCGTGATCGCGTTACGTCGTGTGAAGATCTCTCCGCCCGGCGATGGGCTGGTCCTTCTTGGCCAGAACTGCAAACTCCATCGCAAGTGTTCAGTCTGTGGGACAGAAGCAACAACATACTATCAGAAACAATGGGACGAAAAACCCTCCTTCCTCTGCGATTCCTGCAGCGAAAGTTCACCCCTGGACAGTGAATGGCTGTATGGGATAGGGAATTCTCCGAGAAACGGGATATGTGGCTGCTTCCATGATGAGGAGGATGGAGTGAAATGGCACCCGGAAAACGCGACCGGGAAGATAAACGCCGCAAAAAAACACAGGTGTCTGAATGTACGACGATACAAACGGGAGGACCTGTATCGAACAAGCAAATATCCTCTCTTCATGTAGAATGAATCATGTGATGCCAACCATATCGAGAGGTTCCGCAAAAATAAGGGGTAATGCGTTAAGCCCGTGTCTTTCCCGTGGGTGACCTCACCCCTGCCCCCTTGTTGACACCCGGTGTTACCCTCATTGCTGCACGATCGGGCGCTCGTCTAGGAGGAGGAGCATATCAAGGAACAGCTTCCTGCGTTTATGATTCGTCTTCAGCTCGGCGAGATAGAGTGCCCATGCAGGATGCTGGTCCTGGTGATCCAGGGTTTCCTTAATATTCCTGATTTGTTTGATGGCCAACTCATAGGATTTCGGCTTTGTTTCCTTAAGATATGCTTCAACAATCGGTTTCCTGATCGTAAGCGCCTGTTGCGGGTACTTTTCCATGAGTGCATCCGCAATCTCTTCCAAAAGGACTGTCGAGAGCAGGAAGGCCCTTTTTTCCGCAACCGCCCGGTCATACCAGGCAAGAACGTTATCAGGATCTTTTTCATCGATCGCAATCGCGAGGAGGAGTTCATACGCCGGTGCCCGGACCATTCGTTCAGGTCTCAGACTGATCGCTCCTGACCGGGGCAGCATCCCCATAATTATCTCATCATTTCCTGATTGCGAAATACAAGATCTAGGTTTTTTATCCTGCACAAGATAATCCATGAGTGACTCACTCACCCCCGGCCAGACACCTGCCCGTTCAGATGCCATTTTCAGTTCCCGGTACCCTTGAATCGAGGGGAATGTGAGGAACTCTTCAGCCTGAAGACCGGCGATATGCAACCAGTCATCTTCCTCCTTCCATAGCTTACGCATTAAGTCATGGAGTATCACATCTGTTCCGTGATGTCGGTGTTCCCGCTGGTTCTCCCTGCCAATCCATTGTCGGGCATCTTCATATCTTTTCCACTGGATAAGGTAGCTGACAAGTGTCGGGGAATATCCAGGTTTTGTAGCAGCTTCAAGACAGATGCGTATCGCGTCTTCTGATCGACCTGCAGCATCGAGAGCGGAGAATAGTTTCCGATAATAATTTTCAGAGGAGTAAACCCGGTAATTCTCACTCATGTCCCCTGTATGTTGCCCCGCATCGCGCCCGGCAATCAGCAGGTCCGCAAACCTGCTCCAGTCATCTTTTGTAAATGGTCCGTTCCAGAAGGCATGATCATGCGGGCAGAGACCATAATCATCGTCAAACTCGAGATCAGCGACATACATCATCCGCTCTGGAACGGGAAGCGCAGACTTGTCAAGTGCCAGAAAGACCGTTTGTATGCATGCAATTATCTCCCATACGATGGCATCCTCGTCTTCATCCAACTCCTCGATCATTATCGTGGCATTCCGGAAAAGGTCCAGGCCACACTTGACCACATCATCTGCAAATCCTGAAGCAAGCAGCATTTTAAACCGTTCGTTTATGGAGGAATAATCAGGATCTTCCGATAGCCTGTCCCAGGGCTCCTCTACCCCATGTCCAATAGCCAGGGCATTAATATCCGTACGCAGGCTTTCCAGTACCGTTTTAGGATCAGCTGAATCCAGAACGTGTTGTGCAAGAATGTTCTGCCTGATTTCCGGATATTCATTGCATAATTCATCCAGGAGAACAACCAGGTCCGCTTTGGGCAGACTCTCAAAATGTGCATGTAACAACTCTCCTGGGGAAAGCTCGGTCCGTGATCCGCTTTCACCGCATATTTCTGAAAGCACTCCCTTTGGAAGAGACATGGGAAAGGGCAGGTCCGTTTCATGAGCTGCCATGGCCCGTGTGATGAGGGAAAACCTCGGATCATTGTCGCTGGGCGTCCTGACCGGGACACCATTTTTTAATGAATCTAAATATTCGAGCACCGTTGCCACGGCATGTTTGCATGAAGTTCCAACCGGGCAGGTGCACCAGGACCTGAGTTTGCCATCGGTAGCAGCAACAGCCGTGGCATAATTTTCAGAACCTGTCACCCATGCAACAAGCTCGCCCCCGCTCGTCCGGGAAAGGTCCCCCACCCGGTGTTCACGCATGTACTTCCGGCCACGGACAAGGGTCTTTGACCCAACCCATGTCTCAAGGTCGTTCCACGAAAGATTCCACAAGGGATCGGTGTCTCCGGAATTTCCTGGCATATCAGCTCGTTCCTGCAGAATAGTCAGGGACTCATCAACGGATTAATTCACTGAAGTTATTCGAAATATTCGGTATCGATTCGCTGGTATCGTGGACGAGGATGAATAATTTTAGGAGATACCTCTTCCCCCAGTCAGCAATTCTCAAAAAAGGTGATTCCACCAGGGAGATCAGGTATTTTGGAAAATTTTTTTGGAACTATTTTTGTCAGGCGATCTTTTTATCGGCCTGTGATGGTTTCCGAATTTAACTGTTCCATTTCAACATCCTGTGAATCAAAATATGACTCGAGGTAGACGAGGGTTTCAATGTCAACATCGGCATAGGTGTGGGATCCGAATTCGAACGGGTTATCCATATCTTTAATAAGAAGTAAAAGTCCGATGAGCATCGTTGCAAGGACCGCAAAAATAATCACTCCTTCAAAATAAGGGTCCATCTCGATAAATAACAGCAACAGGATCACTCCCCCGGTAGCGACTTCCGCGAGTGCATACGCAGCAGGGATGAAATCTGTCCTGATAATGACATCAATCCTGTTTGCCATCCGGTCTATTGCGCCAAGTTCATTTCTCAGTTTAGCAATCAATGGTGGCGCTACATTCGCATAAGACAGGGTCCTGATGTCGTTGTTAATACGGTTCATATCATGGTTCAGGTCGCCAAGGTTCCAGTTATTCTCCATGAAACATTTGTATATCGTGTGGTGAAGGTCCCGTACATGAGTCCTGAATACGACAGCCGGGGTTTCGTCAGCTAACAGGAGCACGCGGCTGTCATTGTACAGTGCTTTCAGGGCAGCTGCCAGTTCACCACCGATTTTTTCACTCTCTTTAAAGTCTGTAAATGTGCCTGTGAAAATAATTGCGATCGTAAAAATAGCGCCAGTAATGAAGGCACCTACGATGGTATTGATCGGGACGATATCCAGCCCAAAGACATCGATAATGGTCCTTGGTATAAGGAGGATCAACATCAGGACCACGGCCTTGGTCATAATCCCCCATTTCTTTTTAAAATTCATGCTAAGTATCGGATTTTGTTCATTTAGGGAATTCGGTGATGGCAGTCAATATCGACCTGTGGTGTGGTTTTCTACCCGGGATAATTTATTATCAGGCTGGCTGAATCACCTCATGAGTGAACGTGTGCGAGAAGATTATGATAAAACGAGGAATTTTAAAAAACTATCATTTTCTCGCAGATAATCAGTTTCCCAGTATTCCGGATGTATTTAGCGTTCCCTGTCAAGCTACACTGATCGGGGAGGGTGTTGAACCCATTCTTTGGCGTAATGGTGCGTTATTTTGGGGAATCGTGGCTGCCATACAGGTAAAAAGATCGCCATCCTAGATCCCCCCGGCGATAAAAATTTCCTTGACTTGTGATATATTTCGATATTTTTAACATTCAAGCGACGGCTTCAACAACGGGTTTCTTCTGGTCAAATTATTCCGGCTCCCGGGTTGAAATTTCATCGTTGAATGTGAAAATAGCGATCGGAACCTGGATTTTTTAGAGTATTGGTTTTACGATATTCCTAAATATTGTTTCCAGCCTCGTTTTTTCGGGGATTGCGGCCTCTCCAGATCATTGGTTTTTTGATCGATGAACTCCTGTTTCACCTCTTCATAACATTCGCCAAATTCTTTCCACCGTGGGCAATGCCTGATATCAAGGAGGATTTCATGCCCGATTACACTACCTGTTATGGCAGGGATGGCAACGAACGGGTATATTTTACAACAGAGTGGTCGATCATCATATCGCAGTACGCAACCATCAGGTAATTTTCCAGGGCAGTTCTCACGGAACATCCACCAGGTACCGAAACGCTCCGGCACAGCCAACCCTGCTTTTTCTTTCCCTATTGCATCCACCAGGCGGTTGAATTCCACATCCGTCATATTGGGATGGCGACAACAGTTTCCCCCACACTCTTTACACAGCTTTGGCGAATGGGTCATTTCGTAATGAATGTTCCCCGTTTTAACGGATATAAGCATCTTTACAAGACGGAAGAGCGGTACATGCCGGGAAGTCAATGACGGTACATTAACCTGTTATTAGTCAGGTAGTTATGGAAGGCTGATTTTTATGCATGGTTCTTTTGAGCGTTATGACAAGGCCTGTCCATAAAAGTTCCATGACAGTTCCTGTTGACCTCATCCTGTTCATGGAGATGATAAGTATCACCATACTTTGTTATGGGAAACCCGTAATGAGAAAGCCCGTTCAATCCGGGCAAATGGGAATAAAAAATTTGCACCAAAAAAGGTGCGGAGGAAGTTAATTTTTCCGAAGATTCAAATCCAACGAAAAAATGTTATCTATCAATACTCAAATTCAATGTTCATGCCCGGTTATCGGCCCTGTCTGCACGACGGAGAATCCTCCTGTTCCAATCCGGGGATTATGGATCGGTATTATCCAGGTAATAGTACCTGTTTTGTTCTTGTTCCCAGTCGAAACTTTTCGCCAGTGCGAAGCCTGGCAGGACCAGGTGTACTTTAGTCGTCGACTGCCCCACACAAAATGTTATTAAAACTACCCGAAACTACCTTTTGCAGACGTTGTTATCCATATCAACGGTTTTGTTCATGCAAAATTCATGGGTGATGAGTTAAGAACGTCCATCGCCCATTTTTCAGGCCCCCTGGTATTCTTACCCTCTGAATTTGGAATCCCTGACAACTCTAAAAATCCGGGACTAAAAAGTGGTATCCTGTTCAGGGTGAAAAATATTCAGATCATCGGGATGAGAATAATTACTCCCATCAGGACCATGATAATTCCGATCATCAGACGTAACAGACTTTTTCTCCCCTCTCTCCACGCATTTACCGTTTCAGGGGACAGGCCAAAGAAGACAAGGAGGAGTATCACAACCAGGGGAATAATTACGATGAAATTGTATAAAACAAGATAGAGAAGCCCGTATGTCAGATCATTATAGAGCATTCCCAGGATGGATATGTAAATACCGGCGGTGCAGGCCATCCCATAAATCCCTACGAGGATACCCGCAATAAATCCCCCGAGGATACTGGCCTCTTTCATATATGCGGAGATAAGACCTTTTTTTGAATCCGGAATTGAAAGCAGGGGTTTTTGCTCCCGGAACAATCCGTCCTTAATCTGAATTACACCCGCAATAATTGCGATCGCCGCAGCAGCCAGGGTAAATGCCGAGGCGATACCCGGGATCTGGATCACGGAGAATATAGCAAATCCGGATAAAAGCCTCACAATAAAAAAGGCACAGATATATGCCAGGCCCACAAAAAAAACCATCTTCCTGGTACTTGTTGCCATCAGGGATACCAGGAGCAGGGCGAGAACAAGTAGCCCACAGGGATTCAGTCCCTCGCCGATGGCGGCGACGAGAAGGACAACGGGGTTGATCGAGGATGTTTGTTCAACCGTAACTTTTTTTACCGGAGGTTCGCCAGATGAGAGATTTGCCATATACAACTCAACGGTGGAATTAAAATCACCTTGAATTTTTTCTTCGCCCATCAGGTACGTATCGCCAACAAAGACGACGGGCAGATGAAATGTCTCATCGGGATAAAGACCCCTGAACAGCGAGAACCGTTCAATATTTGTCTGGTTTGACAGGTCCTCCAATTTGATCGGGGTTTGTGGATGGCTCTTTGCATACTGTTCAATAAACGGGAGGACCTTCTGACATGACTCACAGGACGGATTGTAAAAAAAATGAATTCCCCCCTGGTCCGAATTATTAACCGAAGAAACGGGTTCAGATGCGGATTGGGGTGAAACAGATGGTGTGATATTATTCTCTCTCTCACGTGTTTCTTTGACGAGAAGGTCCAGGTTCTGGGTGATATTTTCCTCACCATTCAGGAACTGATCTCTAATGATTACCACCGGCACATGGAAATTTACATTCCCGGAATCCTTCTGGACCTGGAGGAAGTGTTCTACATTCGACTGGTTCTCAGCAATATTATTGTAATTTACGATGATATCGGTGTTGTTTGTTTCATATTGTTTGATAATGGGGAGAACTCTCTGGCATGATTCACAGGACGGATTGTAAAAAAAATCAATGATGACAGGGGCCCCACTTCCTCCGTAAGAAAACCTGGATGAATTCCCTGCCTCTGATCCCGACACGATTAAAATTGGTCCGGCACAAGTGACCAGTATCGCAAAAAGAATAATAAAAATCAGGGTATTTTGGTTTTTTCTCATGATATTCCAAGGGTCAAGGTTCTACAATTATTTTGAAGTAACCCGGTAATATTCTTTTTCGTAGAATTTCTGCGAATATTCGTTTTTTGAATGATGCCTATGCAGGTAATCCGGATACCACGCGGCTGCAGGGGGTAGAAGGAATGATGGACGAATGTCGTTGCATCCCGAAGGTAATCATCACTATGAAATCAGGACTCAGGTATGGACCCTGTTCCATGACCCTCAGCGGAAAACACAGAATGTAGATTGATAGTTCGGGTAATACTCATCTGATTGGTTATCCGAATTATCGTGGGTCGATTCAGACAGACCCCCAATTCGCAGGGGATCGGCGATATGGATATAAAAATATGAAACTGTGGGTATGGGGCCCTGTCTGTGAACGTCGCATCTGGGTCAAAAAAAAACTTACAAATTCCGCGACACTGGTTATCGACCTGATCAATGGGGTTTTGCGTGAATAACAAAAACATCCAGTTAAGTCTCAAACTGAAGTTATTTTCTTTTCGGGTGTACACAATACTGCCTGTTTTTGAACTTTTAATAGTGTCCATTATCCCTTTAAACCTAATAACTATGATCAAATTAATTCATGGGACTGGTGAGGGGGGAGTGATAGGTTCTCCTTTAATGATCCGGTAATGGGTGGTTCTAAAGAAATATATAGGAATCTGAACAAGTAGACTCAATGATCCGGTTCATCAGATATCCTGTCCTAATACTCTTCATTCTGGCGATTGTTTGTTCATCCGGATGTATCGTTCCAACAAAAGATACATCTGCGCCAGCTAGCAGCCAGTCTGGAGGCACTAGTTATATAGTGGGCGGAACAGGAAGTACTCCCCAGCCACAATCACCGGCTGGAGGACAAAACCAGGGGGTACCAAGCCAGGGCCCGACACCTGCCCCCGTCCTGGATACGACTCCTCACGTGGTCCAGGTTCCAACCTACACGGTGACATACAATACTGGTCCCACATACAGGAATTTATCTTTCCAGGATGTGTCTACCCCGGCCATCCCTGTGTTCCAGGAAATTTACTCCAATGAATTGTCATTGCGGGACTATACTGTTGCCTATGCCTACGAACTGATAAATCCGCCGATGATTATTAATTTTGATATTAAACCAAAAATTGACAGCCGGACCATATGGTACGAAAGTAAAACCGGGTCGTATGATTCTGCCGGGAACCGGGCCGACGTTTATATTACTACTCCTCAGATCAGCCCCGATGCCTGGTTTGAAATCATTGTCAGGGATAAAGCAACAGGCACGGTTGTCCTTGATGAGGGATATGGGAAAACTTTTGGTGGTGGTACAAACCGGACCGTCAGTGTGAGAAGTGCAGGTAACTATCAAGTCGACATGTCAGGGAATAAGGTGAATGTATCGGTTAAAATGTTCATTACGAAAGGGATCACCTGAAGAGGGACCTGCAATTTTTCCTGGCAGAGCTGTTCCCTGTTAACAACTGATTCAACGTGTCAATAGATCAAGCAGGGGAAAGGTCCCCTTCATTTTCATCAGGGATGATTGAGGCACTTTCCTGTGCCTCTCCACGTACTTGATAACAGCCATCACAGTCCCGGGATGATATACTCTATCAGGGCGATTAAAAATATCAACGTCATGGCCCGGCCTGGAGGGTTCATTGGGGTTATTTTTTCGTTGAGGAACACCTGGCAGGACCGGCCTACAAGAAGGAGATGACCAGGAAATTTCCAATATCAGGTAATCATCCTTCACGGCACCGTCGGGATATTCGTTTTTCCAGGTAACATCCCCACCGGGGATATCAGGACCGATGCCAAATTAAAAAAAAGGTGGTGGGAATATTTTACTTTTGGAAGGATGCCCTGAACAGCCTTCCAGAAAAAAATGTCCGGCCATAATATTTCGGGTGGTGGATACCGGGGAAAGTTGATAAAACCGGGACAATAAGAAAGGTATTTACAAAGAATTTTACCGGGATATATAATGGTACACGGTTTATCGTGTTAAGCTATATCGCAACATCAATAATATTTTCATTTTAGTAACCATTCCCGATTTCAGTTGTGATAGTATTATGGAATTCCATAATGGTAGATGAATGAGATTATTTTATAATAAACGCGCGTAAGGTCGTTTTCATTAAAATGTCTGCCAATACGCTGACAGATGGCGGCTCGAAGAAAATTCGATATACTGAAAACTATTTACCTTGGTGATCTATTAATTAATATTACTCAATTTGACTTTCGATTCTTTGGATCCCATCTGTATTCCCTGCAAATTTTGTTGATGTCAATATGACCCTTTTGGTTACCAGATATCACATTTAACGCGCACCTGTGAAGGGATATCGGGAAAAACGCGTGAATATGAGGCCTAAATTCACGAAAAGTTTAAATATGTTACAGGAGAGGATATGTTGAATAGATTTATATCGGGTTTTGAGGTGCGAAGCATCGCAGATTTCCGACCGTCGGATGCTAAAAAAACTGAGCTCAGGTGATCAAGGTGACAACAACGAAGTTTATTAAAACGGCTATTATAATTGGAGCACTGATGCTACTGGTACTGCCAGTGTGTGCTGGACAAATATATGTGACAGGAATAGACCCCAGTAGTGGGTTTAACAACGGCACTATTCCAATCACTAATCTGTCTGGTAGCAATTTTAGTGATAAATCCGATACCTATCTTCAACAAGGGAACGTTCAGGGACCCCGGGTAGGTCCTATCTATCTAATTTCGTCAGGTCAACTAGCATGTTCGTTTGATCTGACCGGTCTGGCAAAAGGTCCTGCAAATGTAACAGTCTTTGATAAGGATAATCCATTAAACAATGGAACATTGGTGAATGGGTTCTACGTCAATAATCCACCGCCAGTCCTTACGAGTATTTTACCGGATAATGGCCTGAATAATGGGATCACAAATGTATCATTTGTTGGAACCGGGATTCTGGCAGGTGCAACAGCCAATATGACGAATGGGAGTTACATTGTTACCGGGGTGCAACTGGGATCTACAACAACGTATTCGTTCAATTTTGCAGGACTTGCGGCAGGGAACTGGTATACATATGTAAAGAATACGGATGGAAACCTAAGTAATGTCCGTTTATTTACGTTATACAATGTGGCTCCTTCAATTTCCAGTGTATCACCATTGAATAGTACCAATGATAACGCGAATAAGGGAATAATCATCTTTGGATCTCTGTTCAAGTCAACCCCGACGGTATTATTCTGGAAAGATGGCGTTCAGTCCGTTCCGATTAGCACTGGCCCAACCTTGCATGGCCAGGGGGAGATTGATCTGGGGTTGAATCTTGTAAACATCCCTGTAGGGTTCTATAACGTTACCGTCACCAACCCCGGGGGATTGAATAACAATACAACCGCCTTGAATGCATTCCAGGTCTTCTATCCTCAGGCTCCACAAATAACTGATATGCAGCCTAATACCGGACTGAATAACGCACCAATAAATGTCTCAATAAACGGGTCCGGGTTTAGGAGTGGTCTGACAGCAAAGCTTACCCAGGCATCCAATACAATTCCGGCAACAAATATTTTGGGAGGCAATGGAAGTGGAATCACCTGTACGTTTGACATTACCGGAAAACCGACCGGGGTATACAATGTCACGGTCAGGAATAATGATACCCAGGAAGGCACTCTCCCCAGTGCATTTACGATCACCGCACCGGTTCCTCCCAGTGGAAATGTCACTGCTGCACCTCTCTCCGGGGTTACCCCGCTGTCGGTCCAGTTTAATGTAACTCCGTCAGGTACCGCTCCATTCACATATTACTGGACGTTTGGCGATGGGGCCAGTGACCTCACAAAGAACCCGTTGCACAATTACACGGTTGCAGGAACTTACCATCCAACGGTGAATATTACCAATATTGCGGGTAGTAGTGGTCCGATATCAGCCCCGGCAATCACGGCGAATGTTCCTGTTCCACCTGTCGCCAACTTTACAGCGGTTCCCGATCATGGCTTTGTCTCCACGATAAACGTTAACTTCACAGATACATCAGTGGCAAATATCCTGACCCGGAACTGGGACTTTGGGGATGGTACCTCAAGCCAGTTAGTCAATCCGCCCCCACATACCTACTTCGGTGTCCAGAATTACACGGTAAATCTCACCGTTACGAATGCAACAGGCACAAATTCTGCATCGAAGAATATTACTGTCACCAACAGGCCCGTGGCTGATTTCAATGCGACACCGACCAATGGGCCAGCCCCAATGAATGTCACGTTCATGGACCTCTCCCAGTATGCAAACGGATGGCTCTGGACTTTTGGTGATGGAGGAAATTCAACTCAGCAAAACCCAAGTCATAATTATACCGCAGTCGGTGTGTATGACGTCACCTTGAGGGTGTTCAATACTGGTGGAGAAGGTACCCCCCTGACAAAAACCGGATTTATTACCGTGAAGAATCCATGCCCGGTGGCAAACTTCACCGCAACCCCCACGAAGGGTGACATCAACCTGACCGTGCAGTTTACGGATAACTCGACCGGTACAATCACGCACCGGAACTGGAACTTTGGGGATGGGACTCCGGTATCACATGACACGAACCCTGTTCATAACTATACAGCCGTTCATTTGTATACGGTAAGTCTTGAGGTCCTGAATTCGGATTGCAATAATATTATCACCAAACCCGACCTGATCAACGCGACCCAGCCAAAACCCATCGCCGATTTCACCGGTCACCCGGCAAATGGAACGGCAAAGGAGACCGTTTTCTACGCGATTGACCAGTCAAGAAATAATCCGACCTCGTGGCATTGGGATTTCGGTGATGGGACGACCTCTGACCTCCAGAATCCAACCCATATCTACAACGCAAGTGGAAATTACTATATCACCTTGACTGCGTCGAATGAGGGCGGTACAAGTGCACCCCTCAGAAGGGGGCCGGTTGTTGTAAGGAATCCGCGTGCTATTGCAAATTTCACCGGAACACCGACAATAGGGACTCTTCCCTTGGCCGTCCAGTTTACTGACACCTCATCCAATTTCCCGAACAGGTGGGCATGGGAGTTTGGAGACGGCACATTTGCTGATATCCAGAACCCTGTTCATACCTACAACACGGCTGGAAGCTATACGGTGTACCTCCGGGTTAACGATACCACGTCTGACAAGCCCTACTCCGACATCAGGAGAACCGCATATATAACGGTGACAAAAACACCCTTTGCTGAATTTACAGCGAGCCCGACAAGTGGGAACACTCCACTTGCCGTCAGGTTCACTGATCAGTCCCAGGGCAACCCGTGGAGATTCTCCTGGAAGTTTGGAGATGGGGCTGTAGCGAGTGCGAAGAACCCGACACATATCTACCAGAGACCCGGTGTATACACGGTGACTGAAACCGTCCAGAACATGGCGGGATTCAATACAACCATTAAAAAGGACCTTATTACCGTCACTGAATTACCACAGGCGAATTTCATGGTCAATGCAACATCCGGAATAGCACCGAAGGCCGTCAGGTTTACTGACACCTCAACCGGGGTTCCGGATACATGGAGCTGGGACTTTGGTGACGGGTCACACTCAACTGAAAAGAGCCCGGTCCACACCTACCTCTCCTATGGTACCTACAGTGTCAAGTTGACGGTGTCCAATGGAGCCGGGTCATCTAATCTGGTAAAACCCTCACTGATTACCATCGGAACGCCGATCAATGCCGACTTCACATTCATGCCGGCAAAGGGGGACGTACCATTGATGATACAGTTTACTGACAATTCCGAGGGTAACCCCACCGGCTTCAGGTGGCAGTTTGGTGATGGCTATATTGTGTCGACCGAGCAGAACCCTGTCCATACATACACGAAACCCGGGAATTATACGGTTACCCTGACCATTACCACTACCCCGGGAGTATCATCGACGGTGTCAAAGCAGGTCATCCTCACTGGTACACCGGTTGCTTCTTTCAAAGCAAATCCGACATCTGGATCCAACCCATTAACTGTTCAGTTCACTGATACATCTTCAAATAACCCCACGACATGGTTCTGGTCATATGGGGATGGCCAGTATGGAAACGTGAGAAACCCAATCCACACGTATAACTCTCATGGCACATTCACGGTGAAACTGGATGCCAGCAACCAGTATGGTAGTGATAGTGCGACCTACCCGAACTGGATCAGTGTGAATGAGTTCCCATAATTTTTTTTTGAAAATAAAAATTTGTAAAAAAGAAATATTTTTTTTGGGAAATCTTCTTCGTAAGAAGAAATGAATTCAATCGATTTTATTCTCACCTCAATCGAGTGACCATTGGAAATGTTTTTTTATTTAAAAAAAAAGGAAAAAAATTATAACTTAGGCCTGCTTTTTAACGACTCGACAATCAGCCGGACACCATTTTCAACGTCCTCGAGGTCAAGGACTTCAACTGGTGAATGAATATACCGGGTTGCAATGGAGATCGTCGTGCTCGGGATACCTCCTTTTGTTAAGTGTATTGCCGTTGCATCCGTTGTCCCCCCGCTTCCCACTTCCAGCTGGACAGGGATTTCGTTTTTCTTTGCAGTCCCTGATAACCACGCAATAAGGGGTCGGCTTGCAATCAGTCCGCGTCCCCCTGCATCTACAATAGTAATCACGGGACCTTTCCCCATCTCGATATTTGCGTCCTTCTTGTCGATGCCGGGATGGTCCCCGGGGATTGTGACATCGGTTGCAATGGCACAATCGGGGTCGAGTGTAAACGAGCTTGTCCGTGCACCTTTCAGACCAACTTCTTCCTGGACAGTGAATACGGCATAGACTGTATGGGGGGATTTCATCATTTTCATCGCCTTGATCAGCATCGCCACTCCTGCCCGGTTGTCGAATGCTTTTCCCGTCACGCGGCCGTTGGCAAGTTCAGTAAACTCCCGGTCGATGGTCACCGGTGTACCAACTTCGATACCGAGTTCTGAAACCTCATCGGCATTCTTTGCGCCGACATCCACAAACATGTCATCGGCCTTGACCCCCTTTTTCCTCTCTTCCTCGTCCATCATATGTGGTGGTTTTCCGCCGATTACACCAAAGACCTGCCCCTTTAACCCATGGAATATGACCCGCTGGTTGTAGAGCGTTGGCGCGTACCATCCTCCGAGTGTGATAAACCTGATAAAACCCTTATCGTCGATGTATTTTACCATCAGGCCTATCTCATCCATGTGGGCCGCAAGCATCACCGAGAATTTATCACCTTTTTTTATGGCGACCAGGTTGCCCATGGTGTCTTCCCTAATCTCATCCACAGAACCTTTCAGTTCGTGTTTAATGATATCATATACACTCCCCTCGCTACCCGATACACCGTGTGCATTGGATAATTTCTTCAGAAGTTCTTTTACCATGGTACCTGATCTATTTGTCCCTTGCGACTATTCAAAAGTTCGATGTAACTGATGAGAAGGGCGTTGAGTTCAAAGTTTTTGGGCTCCCTTGTAATTTTCACCCATGATGATAAAAAGAAGGGTCGGGAAGGCCCGGGACAGGTAAAAATTCTATATCAATCGACGTTTCTGTTATCGTATTGAAGTCATAGAGCCGACTGTATCCGGTCCAGGGCCTCTGTGAGGATATTACGTGGTGATGCGTAACTCAGACGGGCATAATCAGGTGCATTCTTTCCGAATGCACTTCCTGGTACGATGACCACTCCTTTTGAAAGGATCCGGGCGATCAGGGCCTGGTCCATGGGGACAAAGGCATAAAAAGCCCCTTCCGGGATGGGAAAATCAATACCCATTGACTGAAACCCATGGTATATGAGGTCACGCCTGGCCTCATACTCCTGGTGCATAGCGGCAACTGGTGACTGGTCACCCGTGTAGGCAGCAAGCGATGCATACTGTGAAATCGATGTTGCGCACGCCTGGCAGTACTGGTGGACTTTTATGCAGGGTGTAATGTATTCTTCAGGCGCTGCAAGATAGCCGAGACGCCACCCGGTCATCGCATAGGTCTTGCTGACTGCATTGATGGTGATAACATCCTCGCCGAATGCCGCTGCGCTGACGTGTTTCCGTTCATAAATAAAATGTTCGTAGACCTCGTCAGACACAATTGTTACACCGGCGTCCATGGCATATTCAACAATGTCCCTGATGGATTCCTCATTTTCAACAGCACCGGTCGGGTTTGAAGGAGAATTCAGTACGAATATGCGGGCCCCATCCATTGCTTCTTTTGCTTTCTCCACATCGATATGAAATGTGCCGTCAAGAGGCACACCTTCCGGCAATCCACCGGCGATTGAAGCAAGTGCTGCATATGAGACGAATCCCGGGTCGGCAAAAAGAACCCGATCGCCTGTATCGACGAGGGCCTGCATCACCAGGTGCAGTGCCTCGCTTGCACCGGCAGTGACAATGACCTGATCAGGGGAATAGGCCAGGTTGTTCTCTCGTTTAAATTTTTCACAGATCACCTCCCTTAATTCAGGGATACCGGAATTGTTGGTATAACCGGTTTTACCATCGCGGATCGCCTGGATCGCCGCATCTTTGATATGGACCGGTGTATCAAAATCTGGTTGACCCAGCCCCAGGTTGATCGAAGCCGGACCCGCGGATTCAAATAACCTTCTGATACCCGAGACCTCAATATCTTTTAATCGTCCTGCAATTTTCATAATGTGCCTCCAGCATTGTCTTATTCTATTCGATATTTGTATGGCGATTTTTAAGTTCTGTTTCATCAGTTTTTGTGATCTCCATCAGGCGGGAGATGACGGCGTCGGCAAATATCATCGATGCGGTCTCAAAAAGGGTGCCCAGTGGTGCGAAAGATTTATGGTCGCCAATCATCTGCCTGATCTCAAACTCCTCCGAGTCATCCTTCACCGGGTCACGCTGTTGTTCGATGATCACCTTGCAATCTGAGATCCTTCCGATTTTTGAGTCCGGGTTAGAGGTGATAAGTGAAATTTTCCCCCCGATTTCCTTTGCAGTTTCTGCTATATCTGCAATGGTCTTTGTTTTTCCCGAACCTGAGAAGACGACGAGAAGGTCCCCTCGCTTCAGCGCAGGAGTAATGGTCTCACCGACCACGTATGAGTGGAGGCCAAGGTGCATCAGTCTCATTGCAAAGGCTTTAGCAACCAAGCCGCTCCTTCCCGCACCCATGATAAAAACCCTGTCTGCGGAAAGGATCTCCTTTAAAAAATTCTCAACTTCCTCTTCCGAGAGCGAATTAGTGACAGACCTGATCCGTTCCACCATCAGGTACATCATTTCCTGTACACGATGATCAGGCATATGAAGACTCATCAATGTATCCCACATCAAAACAGATGAGCATTTCGTAACTACCCTATCATCACTGACGGGACCTGGTCATGATCACCCATTTCTCCTGCCGGGCAGGATCAACCATTGAGGTGCAGTAATTTTGTATTTTAAAAAGGTTTGTGTTTTATCCGGATACCCCGTGTAACTTGATGCGTGATTATGGAAGGCGATCTGGTATTGTGCCAATCCATGAACTACACAGGCAACAGAACAAAAGGTGAATGAGCGAATCCTGCCCTGTTACCAGCAGAGTGGTGCACCGACGGAATATTGAATGGGAAAATTTGCACATAATATCCAAAAAACCTGATTCTAACTGGTGAATGATGGCGATGAGAGTCCGGTATCAGCAAATCAGGATCAGTAACGTGAAGAATTGTGGGGCAGAATATTCCCCCGCTGCCGATCCACTGTGTTATCGACCTGTCAGTTACAATCAGATTCACAGGTTGGGTGGTATGTTTCAATTGTGCCGTATGGAACAAGTTTTCCCCCGGAAAGGACTGACACGGGACCATGGCCCCCACAGACCAGGCAATGTTTCCCTTTTTTTTCGAGCTGCTGATCGGTCTTGCTGATAATTTCAAAGAGTGACTTTCTTTCCCGTTTCGCTATATCACTATCAACATTGACTGATGTAACCAGAAACGCCGCTAGTGAGCTGTATGCCGCCCGGTCACTTGTGAGGTGCTCAAAATTGATCACGGTGTCTGCAGTAAAAATCAGACCTTCTCCTTCATTGAACAGGTAGATTTGTCCATACTGGTGGCCTCCAAGTCCCCCCAGTACCTTAAACTCAAGGCCTCCGATGGTGATCTGATCAATTACAGGAAATATACCGATTTTCTCTCCATCTCCTTCCCCAAAGAGGACAATCTTTTCCGGAGGACAAAACCTGGAAAATAGTCCTATCAGCGTTGTATACACTTCCTCGAGGATCGAACCCTCGCTCCTTGACCCATATGCCCTGTTCGCTTCTTTTATTATTTTTTGTGTACCCGGGTGCATCAGGGCCGGGACCTGGTAACAACCCGTTGCACCGCAATGGTCCGCATCGGCATGTGTAACAATGATGCGCGAGAGTTTTCCCTGAGAAGTGAGATGGTATGCCCGGAGCATTTCCTGAATATCGTTATAATAGATGCCATAACCGGTATCGATGATCACCTGTTCATCAGGTGATGAAAAGAGGTAGACACTCCCCCCACAGGGTGGTTGAAAACAATAAAGTTCAACGTCTCTGTTAAGGATCATGTGCTGGACATCCGCGTAAAAACGGTCCCCCGATGTTCCGTTTAAACTTTTTCCCGTGCAGAGTATGCTCTCGAATACTGCTTTTGGTGACTCCCCGAGACTCATCAGTTCCTGGACGATATGATTGATATCACCAAGAAGGGGGAGAAGGAAATCGTCCGGAGAATCCCCGATAAGTTCCCGGATGGACTGGGCAAAACGGAGGTAAAAAACCGTGTCATCAAGGTGGGCACCTGAATTGTCATACTCGATCACTTCGATCCGGTATTTCGACCGGAGCGCATCAAGGAGCCTGTCCGCCGCCTCGTTCTCTTCAAGGTTCAGGCTGATAGTTAACCTGTCCGGGTGTCTCCCCTTATCGTCAAAATCGATATAGGCAATATTTGCGCGGCACGACGTGGTATAATTCAGAAATTCGAACAAGGCTCCCGGGCAATGGGGGAGGTAAACAAACATCTTTAAAAAACTCAACGGTTTTAAGGATGTCTGCAGGTAACCAAGTTCATCAAGTGCCTGGATGATGAAATGGTAGTCCTCCTCACACGCGGTCAGTTCAAAAAATACGATAAACGGGTCAATTCTGCGATCAAACTGAATCCGGTTGATATTGCCATTATATCGTTTTACAATTTCAGCTGCCTTGTGAAGTGAACCAGGTTTATCCGGTACTCGTGCAATGAAAGAATAATGGACATGGGAATTGTTATCTGACATCCGAATACTATTGTGTTCCCTCATTTCGATATACATTCTGGTGCTGTTCGGGAAGACCCAGGTCTTTTTTGTATGAGGGCCAATTCTCCGGTTTGGCAAAAGAGTAAAAAATGTTATTCTCATCGTTACGAATGAGGGACAATACTACTCACCAGATAAACCAGACTCCGGGAGAAGGATGACAGGGGTGAACCACCTGAAAAATTGTAATCGTGAAAAGATGATGCAGTACTTTTCTATGACCTCGTACATGCCAGGCAAAAAAAATGGGGAGATTAAAATCCAAGCCTCAAATGACTTTTACGCGTCGTTTGCGAGTTCCTCATGCTCCATCAGGAGCGATCCAAAAATTATCTTTTCAAGTACCTGTGCGACATATTTGATATGTTGTGAACGTTCCAGGTCTTCATACCGGTGAATATCAGAATAAATCTGGAGCCTGATCAGTGCGAACCGGAACCGGTCGAGCGTCTCTTCATCAAATGTCATGGCGGTCCTGTAGATCGGTTCGATCATATCAGGGATCATCCTGATGTCGTTAAGGCAGGTGATCACATCCCCGTAGATCTCAATCGGTTGTTCCCTGCCACAAAGAACACTCATGTAGTCCATTTATTGCTCAACCACCTTCACTAATGCTTCCATAAGCGTGTCAACACTCTTCCAGGTGGCATTCTTGTCATGGCTGATAAGGTAGGGGCGACCTTCGTCCCCTGCTTTTCTCATTTCAGGATCGATCGGGATACTCCCTAAAAATGGGACGCCAAATTCATCAGCAATCTTCTTCCCGCCTCCCTTCCCAAAGAGATCAATCTCTTCATGGCAATGTGGGCATACCATTCCGCTCATATTCTCTACGACCCCAATCACCCGCAGACCCAGTTTCTGGACAAATGTAATTGCCTTTTTCGAATCAAGTGTAGCAACGTCTTGGGGCGTGGTGACAATCACGGCACCACGAACGTTTGGAGCGAGCTGAGAGATGGTAAGAGCTTCGTCACCGGTTCCTGGCGGAAGATCTACAACGAGGAAATCAAGAGGGCCCCAGTTGACTTCTTCCAGGAACTGGTGGATTACACTCATTTTCATCGGACCGCGCCAGATGATGGGTGTGCTGACATCAGGGAGAAGAAATGCCATTGAAATAACCGCAAGGTTTCCTGTGACACGGACAGGTTCGATCAGCTGACCAAATGATGAGAGCTGATGTTTTTCAAGTCCCAGCATTTTTGGGATATTAGGTCCGTGGATATCAAGGTCAAGCAGCCCGACTTTATAACCATGGCTCGAAAGAGCAAATGCCAGGTTAACAGAAACCGTTGACTTTCCGACTCCTCCTTTACCTGAAAGGACCAGTATCACATGTTTCACGTCGATATTTGCTTTCGGGTGGCATTCCGGTCGTTGTCCTTTTTCTGCAGTGCCACAGGTCTTACAATCTTTTGTACAGGGTGTACCCCCGGTCTCGGGTGCCGGTATATTCTCTTGTTTTGGCATTAATCGTCCTCACTGATTGTAGATTTTGTCTCTTTCTATAAGGACCTAAGCCCATAAATAAATACGTATCAACCCTTTAAACGGCATCAGGGACAAGGTTGTTGACCAGAATCCAACCTAAAAGTATGATTAAAAGATGAGGAATCAGTTCTGAATCAGCCTTGAGTGATCCCGGAATGCAGCTACCTGGCTATCTTAACCATGATCATTGCCATCAGTCCGCTCCTCGGATATTCGATAAGATCCTGGGAATCATCATCGTTTGACTCGTAATTCATCATGGCAGTATGCATCATCTTATAGGAATAGCCACTAAAATTATCGTATGGAGAAACGGGACGTAATTATGGTGGTCATAGGTCTCGCCATCGTGCTGGTCGTAGCGTTCGTTGTAAAACCGATGATCACCGGAAAACCGGTGGATATGAGTATACCGACGAAGATTCCCGGCATAACCACGCCAACCCCAACGGCCAATGAGACTTCGGGATCAGTCCCAAGTAGCTCTGATGAGATGTATGCAAAATATAAGGCATCACTAAATCAGACCCCCCCTACCCTGGCACCTACGTTAATACCAACCCCTGTCCCCTCCTGGGGTGGCCAGTCAAAAGACCTCAGTTTTGTCAATCCTACCCAGTATGGGCAGACACCCGTTCCAACTCCGATCTCCCATACCGGGGTTGCCCTGCAGACGAGCGAGTTTGAAACAAACCCGATGGTACCCTATGTCACGATCGAAGGAAAGGATCCGGGATCAACCGAACCGATTTCTATGCCATTCCCATACTGGGAACTCCGTTATACGGTAGACCCTTATGCGACGACATTTGTCGGGACCACGGGCAATAAGGTGGGAGGAGTCGCCCCGTCGTCAGGTGCCGAAGTATTTCCCTCCTTTTCAATCGATGTTATCGATGCCGATCAGCCGAACAGGACTGTCAGGACCATTACACCACCTGGAGGACTGGATGCCGCACTCTGGAAAAAAGGAAAGGACTATGACCCACGCCCCTGGGTCGAAAAATTCTATGAGGGGGTTGAAAACCACAATTATTATTTCGTGATCACCCCTCACATGATTCATTCATACCGCGTTGATGTCATGGTACCGAAACAATATATCGGGAAGTACTAGGAATTTCCGGAATTTTACAACAGGCAATTTCTATCTTCAATCTGTTAAGATGGCATGCGGCGTTTCACCAGGGATTGCCTTGCATTGTCTGGTGATCTCTGCAGGTGTGGAATCCCCCGGTGGAATTTTTCGGTTTTACAATACCCGATGAATACCCATGTTTTTAGGATTGTTCGGATCCCGCGTCTGATGTTGGGATATCCCACTGGTCCCTTTTTGTTCCCGTTATCATACCCTGCCTTTAATCCAGTCTATATTCATCGATTCAACATTCTGGGGTTTTTACACGGAATCTTGAAAATTTTCACAGTTCAAAAAAAAATCTTCATCCCATTCGATCAGGGAAAAACGAACCCATACAGTCCTGGCTATTATAAAATAACAGAGCAAGGCCTGAATGCCTTGTTCCGGATATGTATCCGGTTGATAAAAATAACGTTGTGGCCGTTATAGACCGAATAGTGACCTGGTCACTCAATATCGAGTTTTCTTTTTCCCATGGATTCGATGTACATGATCTCTTTCCCGACCTCGACTCCTACAAGTTTATCGGCATCGGTCGTGATCTCGATCGTCTGGAAATCTTTCATATCCATCATCTGGACCACATTTCCCGTGATAGTAATGACCTGCCCGCTCTTTCGCTCCACCACAGGCACGTAAGCCCTGGCTGATACAGGTTGTACAACGGAACGTTTCACGCCGTCAAAAATTCCAACGGCGTCAATTCTTGATTTTGCGGCCCCGTGTTTCCCAGGCTTTGATATCGATATACTAACGATTCTGCATGGTTCATCTTCGATGACCATGTAACGGCCTTCCTTTAATTTTCCAATTTCGGTCTGTTCCTTCATAGTTCAACTCTTTAAACGCAGTAGTAATTTATCTTTATGACATTACATAAATACAACGTAAGAATACAAGGGTGCTCATATGGAATTCCTCAAATCATGTGATCAAATGGCGGGAGCAGTGGAGGATGCGATCCATGATCTGGTTGGTACTGTTGAAGGTGACAGGATGGTAAGGATGGGTGCGGACGGGACACCCACAAAGCTGATCGACCAGGTTGCCGAGGACTGCGTAGTGAGTTTCCTTTCAGAAAATCCGCTCTGCCGTACCTTAATCAGTGAGGAGCTTGGAAAACGTGAATTTGGTGGCGAAGACGGCACGATATTCCTTGATCCGGTGGATGGGACCTATAATGCAGTAAATGGTATCCCCTTCTATGCACTTTCAATTGCATATGCAGAAGGGGGCCGCGTCAATAAGGCCTACGTGCGTGACCTTGCGAATAGAGAGACTTTTAGTGCCATTCGCGGAAAAGGTGCCTTTATGGCGGGGAAAACCCTGAAGGTCTCGGAGACCGCAAATCTCGATGAGGCGGCAATGAGTATTTATGGCCGTAAATTTGACCCAAAACGCGTGATGCAGCTCGGACAGAAGATCCGGCGCTGGCGTCTTCTTGGTGCTTCGGCCCTGGAACTCAGTTATATCGGTGCTGGGCGCATTGACGGTTTTATCGATCTTCGGGGGTCACTTCGAGTGACCGATGCAGCCGCCGGAATGCTCATCTGTACTGAAGCCGGTGGGAAGGTATCCGATATGAATGGAAATGCGATACATTTCCCGGACGAAGTGACCATTGGTCGTTGCATGGTTGCGACAAATGCAGTCCTGCATGATAAAGTGATCGAATACCTGAGGTAACGGGATTGAAAATCATTCTTATATCCAGGATTGATGACCGGGATGCACTTGCTTATGCTGAGCAGATGGGGCGTCTTCTTTCGGGCTGGGGCCATGATACCAGTTTTGATCAGACCACTGCTGATGCCATCGGTGTCCATGGTTGTTTATTAGAGGAATCAGATGCATCTCTTGCCATTGTGATCGGTGGCGACGGCACAATTCTTCATTCCGTGCAGCGCATGGTGCACCAGAAACCAGTACTGGGGATTAACTGGGGTGAGGTAGGCTTTCTGGCGGACATCGAACCCGATGAAGCTGAAAAATTTTTACGGGAACTGGAACCCGGTTTCCCCATTGATCAGAGGATGAGACTGGTCATGACGATGAATGAAAAGATCCTCGGAAACGCCCTGAATGAAGCGCTCATTATCACAAGCCGCCCGGCCAAGATGCTCAGGTTTGTGGTGGTGGTAGATGGTGTACCGGCAGAAAGGTTCCGTGCAGACGGGCTCCTTATCAGTACTCCGACCGGTTCGACAGCCTATGCGATGAGTGCAGGGGGCCCGATTGTCGACCCGAGGATCGAAGGTGTTGTTCTGGTCCCCCTTGCGCCGTACCTGCTCTCTTCCCGGCCTCATGTTATCAGCTCATCCCGGTCGCTTGAGATATGTCTTGAGAGTGCCAAACCGGCAAAACTCGTAATAGATGGTCAGAACACCTTTGAATTCGATACGGGTGGGGTAATTACCGTCCGGAAAGCGGACGAACCTGCGATGTTTGTCGATGCCGGGAAGAATTTTTTTGAAAAGGTTGACCGGAAATTAAGACGCTTATAAAAGGTGATCGGGATTTTGAGTTACGTCCATGGGGTCCCCCGAGATATTATTTGAAATCAAGGGGTGTGTGATTATTCCGCTTTCGGGGAAATGCAGCTTGTTTCATGACTATGGGTGGGTATCGGGTGGAAAGGGGATATGCCCTTTTTAAACAGATCATCGCTTGTATTGACTTTAATAGGAGGTATATCATCGATAAAGTACGATGTCCATAGTCCTTGATTTAGTGTTATTCCCGAAGTGTATTTCCAAAACAGAGTAACAATTGGTCCCCGCGGTACGAATATTGCCATCGGTATTATCCCGGTCTGGTGTACCAGGATGAAATGGTCATCAACCCGACCAGACATCGGGACGACTCACCCGGGAAAGGAAAAAAATACTTGCCCGCCGCGTGATGAACGACGAAGAGTATCTATTGAAGGTACTTAACGGAGTGTCACCCGGATCTTATGACAATTGAAAATCACAAGGGAAATCAGGGTCTATTTTTTATTCAGGACCTGAGTACCATCACGCGTCGTGTGAGACTCTTATGGACGCGTTGTTCATGAAATTCACAGATCTCCATAATCTGGGAAGCAATCTCCTGGATATCCTTGTGTGTTACGATGACCGCTCTTCTCCCTGGTTTCAGTACTCTCCGGATCTCACCGAGGGATTCCAGGTAGAGTGATTCAAGGCCTTTGGCCATGATTGATGAAGACTGGCCATAGGGAAGATCGGTTGCGACTGCATCAATTGACTTATCTTTTAATGGAAGATGGGCTGCATCTGCATGCAATAACCCTGTACCGGGAATATTTTTGCGGGCACCCCGTATCATAAAAGCATCCATGTCGCTCCCCGTAGCGAAAGCGCCAACCATTGCAGCTTCGATAAGAACTCCGCCTGTACCGCAGAACGGGTCAAGAAACTGTCCACCCGGTGTTATTAGTGACATGTTTACAATGGACCGCGCAAATCGGGGCATCATCACACCCGGGTGAAAAAAAGCCCGTTTCCCTGGATTTCTTGCATCAAATGAACCCCTGTCGATAGAACGGAGTAAATGTCCGATAAAACAGCGGTCTCCGGAACATACCGCCATAAAGACATCGGATGGATTTTCCAGGGATACGGTGCCTGAAATTGCGCTACCCATTGCCCGCTCGAGATATGTTGTTGTCTCTACCATTTCTGCACCTTCAATTTTTTTTGCCCTCGCGACGAATGGTCCCCGCGCAGAAATTGAGAGATCCTTTAAGAGTTCTAAAAATGATTTGACATCTGCCGGACATTCACCCAGGTATTCCATCACCGAGTGAGCCATCGCCAGTCTCGTAGCGGTAGTAACGTTATTGCATGTAACAACGGCAACTTGTGGGCGTGAATCGATAACCTCTCCCACGCACGACAATTCTGAATAAGGCAATGTCGGATGTTCTCCGGAAAGCAGGAAGAGGAGTTTCATGGTACCAGTAGTTGTTCCCAGGAAAGAAATTGGTTGGGTAAACCGATCAATCAGAACTGGACATCAAGTCCGATATTTTTCGGCAATGTATGGGTGGCTATAAATACCTGCCCTGTTCCGGATGCAACTGTTAATGTGAATGTATTTTCCGGTCCAAGCCTGGGGGTTCGCATGGTCACCAGGAATTTTTCATCAGGTTCGAGAATGTCATTCGTATTTGCCTGTTTTTTATCGGTAATTTCCCAGTATGGATTGATCGTTGTATTTCCGATTTTAAGGCCGATCATCACATCTGATATATTCACCCGTTTTGCACCAGGTGCAAGAGAGAGGTCGTAACTGATACTGGTGATATAATCTCCTCCCCCGCGGTAGCCCTTCATGTTTTGTAGTAAGAAAACCGGGTCAGTTGGTATTCCTGATGTCTCTGGGACTGCATCCCGGGTCCAGTTGACAAAAGCGATCGCCCCGGACGTCACCGGCACGTCGGTCTCGTAACTGGAATTTCCCCCTCCCTGTATCAGGATATGGTGGACTCCGGCTGAGATACTCTCCAGGACCAGCGGCGTTTTGCCCTGCAGGCTCCCATCAACATATACATCAGCTCCAGAAGGGACGGAACTGATCGATACCGAGCCTGTTGGTCCATGCAGACCCGTGCAGCCACATGCCAGTAGAAGTGCGATAACTCCCAAAACAATAGCCAGACGCAACTTCATAGGTAAATTTATATAATAATGCTAAATGAACCTATTGGTTCGAGGAATAGTTTTACCTATTCGTATTTGTTTCAGATGGTTGTATCTGATTATTTTCATGCTCCCATGGATATCCCCGCACACCTCACAGGAAGTGGGAAATTACCGGTAGATCAGATGGTATACCCGGGACAGCCGGTTGCCCCGTATCGCAATGCATTATCACCAGGTTGAAGGGTCGATGTGGCGGTAATTGACCTCTTTATTCCTCATGGTATGGGTGGCAAAGAGATTGGTACCTGCCATAATAAAATTGGCCAGAAAATGCAGGCACCTGCAGCAACCGCAGATTTCCGGAAAGGCCTTTCATTTGAGCATGAAAAAAAAAGAGTTCAGTAAGATTCTTTCCAAATCATTCGCCTAAAAGAGTTTCCCAAAGCAGCAGGCCCACCTCGTCAGGACCCACAGAAGCATCCCCAAATGTAACCGGGGTAATATTATTTCTTACCCCGTAATCCTGAAAAAATTCCTTTTTTCGAATTCCCCGGATGTTTTCCTTCGGCCTGGAGGATCTTCTGGTAGCATTCACGTTGCTCCGGTGTGACAGTTTTTGGAATGACAATTTTAAGGCGGACCAGGAGATCGCCTGGCTTCCCCCTCCGTTTCACTCCTTCACCGGGAATTTTCAGGGCGGTATGGTGCTGCACTCCTTCCGGGATTGTCAGATCGACATGTTTGTGATCGATCGTCTCGATTGTTTCGGAAGAACCCAGCACCGCCTGGGCAGGACTGATCTCCAGGGTTGTTTCGAGCGTATCCCCCGAACGGACGAAACGGCTGTGTGACCTGACCTGCACTTCAATAAAGAGGTCACCACTTGGGGCCCCGGTATCACCCGCTTCCCCATATCCTTCCATCCGGAGGCGCATACCGGTGTCGATACCCGCCGGGATATGAACTGACAATGTCCTGTTCGCCCTGGTATGTCCACTGCCTTTGCATCCGGGACATTTTTTTTCGGGGACTCTCCCGCGACCCATGCATTCGTTACAGGTGGTCATACGGACAAACTGGCCGAACACGGTCTGGCTCATCTGCTGCAACTGGCCGGATCCGTTGCATCTCTTGCAGGTATGAAGTTTTTTCGTCTCGCTGCCAGTACCGTTACAGGTCGGGCAGGGCTCGTTGTGCATGAGTTGAATCTCTTTATCGACTCCGGCAACTGCCTCCTCGAGGGAGATCTGCATCCGCATCAGGACATCGTTGCCTGACTGCGGACCTCTTGGCCCTCTCGAGCTGCCATATGAACCGCCGAAGAAATCAAAAATATCGCCGAAGCCAGAGAAGTCGGCTGAGAAGCCGCCTCCCCCTGAAGGTCCTCCTGCCCCGGAATATTGCCCTTTCGAGGCATTGGTAAAGTTCGTGTGACCGAGGTTATCGTACTGGGACTTTTTCTGGGAATCTGAAAGGACGCTATATGCCTCGTTTATCTCTTTGAACCTTTCTTCTGAGCCGGGATCCTTGCATACATCGGGATGATATTTCCGGGCAAGGCCGCGATAGGCCTTTTTAATCTCTTTGTCATCGGCAGTCCTTGGTATCCCGAGGACCTCGTAGTAGTCGCCAGCACCCATGTGCGCTCACTCTTCTTTCATCTGATAATCAGCATCAACAACATTATCATCGGATTTCTTATCTTCGCTGCCTGTTTCCTGGTTGCCTGCAGCGGATGACTTTTCCTGCTGTTCCTGCTGGATCTTCTGGTAAATCTTTGCAGTTACTGCATATACAGCTTCGGTGAGTGCGTCCATTTTTGTCTTTAGTTCATCAGTTGAATCAGACTCGAGTGCCTTCCTGACAGCCGCCACACCTTCCTCAACTTTTACCTTATCTTCCGGTTCAATCTTGTCTGCACTGTCTTTGCACATCTTTTCTGCGGTAAAAATTGCCGTATCTGCGGTGTTGCGGAGCTCAATTTCCTCTTTCTTCTTTTTGTCCTCGTCCTCGAACTTTTTCGAATCATTGACCATGCGTTTTATCTCGTCTTCAGAAAGTTTCCTGTCACCCTTGATGGTGATTGCCTGCTGGTTTGAGGTACCAAGGTCTTTTGCGGACACGTGGATGATGCCGTTGGCATCAATATCAAAAGTCACTTCGATCTGGGGAAGACCGCGCGGTGCCGGTGGGATACCGGTAAGCTGGAATCGTCCGAGGGTGAAATTGTCTTTGGCAAGAGCCCGTTCGCCCTGTACAACATGGATCTCGACACTTGTCTGGCCATCTGCGGCTGTTGAAAAGATCTGGCTCTTCCTTGTCGGGATTGTTGTGTTCCTCTCGATGAGTTTCGTTGCGATTCCGCCGAGTGTCTCAATGCCGAGGGTGAGAGGGGTAACATCAAGGAGGACGATATCCTTCGTTTCACCTGTGAGTACGGCCCCCTGAATGGCCGCACCGAGAGCGACACATTCGTCCGGGTTAATACCTTTATCCGGCTCTTTCTCGAGGATTTTGCGGACCGTCTCGACCACGAGAGGTACACGCGTTGAGCCGCCGACCAGCAGCACGTGATTGATCTTGTCCGGGGTAAGATTGGCGTCAGAAAGTGCCTGCTTCACTGGTCCCACGGTTGATTCCACCAGGTCACCGATCAGTTGTTCAAGTTTTGCCCGGGTCAGATCGATATCAAGGAACTTAGGGCCGCTTGCACCGGTCGTGATGTAGGGGAGGTTGATATTTGTTTTTTGTTTCTGCGAAAGTTCAATTTTCGCATTTTCCGCCGCATCCCGGAGCCGTTGGGTCGCGATTGGATCTTTGAGAAGATCGATCCCTTCTTTCTTCCGAAACTCGTCAGCAAGGAAGTTCATGATCCTCATATCAAAGTCGTCTCCTCCAAGGTGGTTATTACCTGCCGTAGATTTAACTTCGAACACTCCATCGCCGAGGGCCAGGATTGAGACATCAAATGTACCGCCACCAAGGTCGTACACCAGGACTGTTGTGTCCTGTTCCTTGTCTATCCCGTATGCAAGGGCACTCGCTGTCGGCTCATTGATGATCCTCATGACTTCAAGCCCGGCAATTCTCCCTGCATCTTTTGTTGCCTGGCGCTGGGCATCGTTAAAGTACGCCGGGACGGTGATGACCGCTTTTGAAATCTTCTCCCCAAGGTACGCTTCTGCATCGACTTTGAGTTTCTGCAGGATCATCGCAGAAATTTCCTGTGGTGAATATGACTTATCGTCGATGGTGATCCCTTCTCCGGAACCCATTTTTCTTTTAATTGACTGGATTGTCCGCAGGGGATTTGTGACAGCCTGCCTTTTTGCGAGGCTCCCTACAATCCGTTCACCGTCCTTGGTGAATGCAACAACTGATGAAGTAGTCCTCGCTCCTTCTGCGTTCGGGATCACCACTGGTTTTCCGGCCTCCATAATGGCCATACAGGAAAACGTTGTCCCGAGATCAATACCTAATATTTTCTCATGTGCCATAGGTTTTCACTCCTTTCCTTTCGAAACTGCAACTTTAGCGCATCTGACAATTTTGTCATGCATCCGGTATCCTTTACAAAACTCTTCGATTACCATGCCTTCCTCCTGTTCAGATGGAATGCAGACAACCGCCTCATGTTCGGCCGGGTTGAATTTCTCACCGACTGATACTACCGGGGTAATCCCGCGTTGTTCCAGAAAAGTCTGAAACAACTTACTGATCTGTTCAAGGCCTTCACGTGCCCCGGAATTTTGTGATGTAATTGCACGGTCAAAGTTGTCGATCACCTCGATCAATTCAACAGCAAACTTTTCGATGGCGTACCTGATGTGTGTATCAATGTCGCGTTCGGTCCGTTTCCTGTAATTGTCGAAATCGGCTGCGAGTCGGAGATACTTTTCGTTCAGGTCCTTTAGTTCTTCCTGGAGCTGGAGAGACCCGTTATCCGGAACTGACTGGTCCTGTCCGGACGCTTGCTCCGAAGTAACGGTACTGGGATCTGGCGCCGTACCTTCTATTTCTCCTTCATTCTGCGCCGTTTCTCTTACACCATTTACGTTAGCCATTTGACGGTCTATTATCTATAACATTGTAGTTCTATATATATTTAACCCAATTGGCAAACCTTGAATTCTGCTTGTTTTTAAAAATAAGCGGCATTTATCGGTTAGTTCTCGATCCGCTGGAAACCTCTAAAAAATTACCGCGCAGGGTGGGTTTTCATAAGGGTGTCGTGTTGTAAAGGTTCAAAGGCAGCGACGGCCTGTAAAATCAGTTCAAAAATTTTAGTTTGTTCTGCTCACCTGGATACTATCGTTACGCATGCCACCTGGCGCTGCTTATCCTCCCGTAATGTCATAATACACGACGTGCCTATACATCTCTATGAAATGGGCACTGCTATCAGTTTGGGAAAAAAGTGGGATTATCGAACTTGCAACGGTACTCCATGAACAGTCGGTCAGTATTATGAGTTCGGGGGGGACTGGGAAAGCGCTTTCTCTGGCAGGTATCCCATTTACGGAAATCTCAGGTTATACAGGGTATCCCGAGATGATGGACGGGCGGGTTAAAACGCTGCACCCGCGTGTCCATGGTGGTCTTCTTGGGAGACGAAACATCGACGATCAGGTGATGCAGACCCACGGGATCCACCCGATAGACATCCTCGTGGTCAACCTCTATCCATTTGAAGAAATGGCAGGAAAACATCTGCCACATGACCAGTTAATCGAATACATCGATGTCGGTGGCCCGGCGATGATCAGGGCCGCTGCAAAGAATTACCGGGATGTGGCTGTAATTGTCGATCCCGCTGATTACCCGATGGCAGAACAGGCGATCCGAACGGGCGCATTCACTGATGCGGAGCGCTTAACGCTTGCAAAAAAGGCCTTTTCATGCACTGCTGCCTATGACGCCGTGATAAGTAATTATCTCAACACTGAAGGAAAAGAATTCCCTGAAGTGTACACGGTCCAGTTCCGGAACGGCCGTCCACTCAGGTATGGAGAAAACCCCCACCAGACTGCTGAAATTTATGGGACTACAGGTATCGCATCTGCGGAACCGCTGCAGGGAAAACAGATGTCATACAATAACTACCTGGACCTGAGCGCCGCATCAGGGCTCCTTGCGGAATTTGAAGAACCCTGCGCCGTTATCGTGAAGCATAACAATCCCTGCGGTGTAGCCGTCGCCGGCACAATAATGGAGGCATACCAGAATGCACGTGACACAGATCCGGTGTCTGCGTATGGTTCAGTCGTCGCACTGAATCGTCCGGTAGATGAACAGCTCGCAAAAGAATTTTGTGCGACGTTTGTTGAGGTCCTGTGTTCTCCCAAATTTAGTCCGGAAGCACGTGAATTGTTAAAGACAAAGGAAAATATGAGGGTTATTGCGTTGCCTGAACCAGTTGTCCAGGACGAAATCAGGACAATTGCGGGTGGTGTTCTGGTTCAACGCACTCCTCCCTACCAGGAGCACTGGAGGACGGTATCTGACAGGGACCCCTCAGCAGATGAGATGTCAGCACTGAATTTTGCGTGGAAAGTTGTCAGGCATACCAGGAGTAATGCGATCATATTTGCCGGTGAAGGGAAAACCCTTGGTATCGGTGCCGGCCAGATGAGCCGGGTCGATGCGGCCAGGATCGCCATCGATAAAGCCAGGTATCCACTGAAGGATTCAGCGGTCGCATCTGATGCGTTTTTACCATTCCCTGACACGCTTGAAGTAGCAGTAAAGGCAGGGGCAACAGCACTTGTGCAGCCCGGAGGATCAATCCGGGATAGCGAGGTCATAGATGCCGCAAATCAACATAATATTGCGATGATATTTACAGGAATCCGGTATTTCAGACATTAACAATTAAAATCGATTCCTTTTTTTCAACAATGAATAATCCGGTTTCTGCCCTCTCATGGAATAAATATTGCAGGATGCGGGATTTTTATTTTTGGATGAATACAGGGGTTCGATCCGTAATTGTTATCTGGTTCACCCGTGACCATTCAACAATTGTGTGGATGAATTGGACCGGTTCTGAACATAGATCAGATTTTTTTACACGGATAATTTCTCCAAATGGGGAACTGATCAATTCATCATGATGTCGGCAGGAGATGGAAACAGTATTGGGCTGCTGCTTCCGCCGTCAAAATATACGGTGAGAACAACAACTGGCATGGATTCCCCTGGGAAAAAATGAAAAATAAACTCCATTTTTACCCGACATTTTAAATAATCCGCTTACCATGATTTAATAGTGGTGGAACTTCCATGACAGATTGTTTTATTTGTTGAAAATTTGCGTTTTTTTGATACGACCTTACGGGACGGGGAACAAACGCCCGGTGTCTCGCTTGAACCGAATGAAAAACTAAAGATCGCGGAGAAGCTTTCTTCAATTGGTGTCAACGTAATTGAAGCCGGGTCTGTTGCTGCATCAGTCGGTGAATGTGAAGCAATACGCCTGATATCAGATGCCGGACTGAGAGCAGAATGCTGCACCTACGTCAGGGCGCTGAAGGAGGATATCGACCTTGCCGCTGATTACGGGGCAGATTCGGTGCACCTGGTCATTCCGGTTAGTGACCTCCACATCCAGAAAAAGCTCCGGAAAACCCGGGCCGATGTTCTAAAAATGGCCTATGATGCCGTGGAATATGCGAAAGAACGCGGCCTCATTGTTGAATTATCAGGTGAAGATGCATCTCGTGCGGATCCTGACTTCCTCCTCGAAGTATACCGGGGTGGAGTAGACCGGGGTGCCGATCGCCTTTGTTTCTGTGATACGGTAGGACTCTTAACACCAGAAAAGACGGCAAAAGTAATCCCGCCGTTGTGTATCGCACCATTATCGATACATTGCCATAACGATCTCGGTCTGGCACTCGCGAATACTCTTGCCGCTCTGAAGGCAGGAGCCAGCTGTGCTCATGTAACCGTGAACGGACTAGGGGAGAGGGCAGGCAATACGCCGTTTGAGGAACTTGTCATGGCCCTTGAAATCCTGTATAATTACCGGACTTCGGTTGTAACCGGCGAAATTTACCAGCTCTCGACACTGGTTTCAAAACTTACCGGAGTGGCCTTACCAGTAAACAAGGCGATCGTCGGGGAGATGGCATTCACCCATGAAAGTGGTATTCATGCACATGGTGTGCTGCGGGAGCCTTCGACGTATGAATCGGTGAGACCGGAACAGATCGGCCGTAAACGCCGTATCGTCCTCGGGAAGCATTCTGGTTCCGCATCGGTTGAAGCGGCACTGACCGAGATGAATTATCGCCCGGAAGAAAAACAATTGAAAGAGATCGTGAAGCGGATCAAGGTACTTGGGGATGAAGGTAAGCGGATTACCGATACAGACCTGATGACCATTGCCGATGCCGTGATGGCAATCGAATGCAGGCCGGTCCTCAGAATGAAACAATTCACGGTTGTCTCCGGGAGTAACGTGATACCGACCGCCTCGGTCACCCTTGTCGTACACAATGAGGAAATCACCAGTGCTGCGACAGGGACCGGCCCGGTTGACGCGGCGATGGAGGCACTAAAAAAATCAGTGGCTGATGTTGCAGATATCCGGCTTGAAGAGTACCATGTTGACGCAATCAGCGGTGGAACAGACGCGCTTGTCGATGTAACGGTAAGATTAAGTAAAGACGGAAAGATAATTACGTCACGAGGCGCCCGCACCGATATTATTATGGCAAGTGTTGAAGCGGTGATCGCCGGAATGAACAGGCTATTGAGGGAAGAGAATGAAAACCGGAGCAAAACTCCTGATTGAAGGGCTACAGCGCGAAGGGGTGGAGACGATATTCGGCTACCCCGGCGGTGTGGTGTTGCCAATATATGATGAACTCTATGATTCACCATTGCGGCACATCCTGGTACGGCATGAGCAGGCAGCCGCCCACGCAGCCGATGGCTATGCACGGGCAAGCGGTCGTGTTGGTGTATGCCTTGCCACGTCAGGTCCCGGGGCCTGTAACCTCGTAACGGGCATTGCCACCGCGTATATGGACTCTATTCCCATCGTAGCGATTACCGGGCAGGTCCCAACCTCGCTGCTGGGAAATGACGCGTTCCAGGAATCTGATATTACCGGCATCACAATGCCGGTGACAAAACACAATTACCTGGTGAAAAAAGCCGTTGATCTCCCCAGGATCATCCAGGAAGCTTTTTATATTGCGGGAACTGGCAGACCGGGACCGGTACTGATCGATATCCCAAAGGATGTGAGTACCGGGACCGTTGAAATTGAGCCGGCAAGGATGGAAACGGTTCTCCTCCGTGGTTATCAGCCAACCTACAAGGGTCACCAGAGACAGATCGACCGGGCCATTGAACTGATCATGCTTGCAGAACGGCCCCTGATTTATGCAGGAGGCGGGGTAGTCCTCTCTAATGCCTCCGGTGAGCTGGTACGGCTAGCTGAGCAACTTGTGGTCCCGGTCACCACGACCCTGATGGGCCTCGGGGCCTTCCCTGGTGACCACCCGTTGAACCTCGGGATGCTGGGGATGCATGGGACCGAGTATGCCAATTTTGCGGTCACCGAGTGTGACCTGCTGATCGCCATAGGGGTCCGGTTTGATGACCGGGTAACGGGTAAGCTCGACACCTTTGCCCCTCACGCGAAGATTATCCATATCGATATCGACCCGGCAGAGATAGGGAAAAACAAGCAGGTGGATGTGCCGATAGTTGGGGATGTCCAGAACATTCTCGGAGAGATATTACATAAATTACAAAAGACAGGATATTACCAGAACTGGCTTGAGAAGATCAAAGGCTGGAAGAAAAAACATCCTCTCCGGTATAAGGATGATGGGAAACTCCGGCCCCAGTACATCATTCAGCAGTTGTCCTCACTGCTGGAAGGGGAGGGCATCATTGTATCCGAAGTCGGTCAGAACCAGATGTGGACTGCCCAGTACTTCTGTTTCCGGAAACCCAGGACCTGGATCACTTCCGGGGGGCTTGGGACGATGGGGTACGGGTTGCCGGCGTCGATGGGGGTGCATTATGCGCGACCAGATCAGCCCGTCTTTGATATTGCAGGCGACGGCAGCATCCAGATGAATATCCAGGAGTTCGGGACTATCGCCCAGTATCAGATTCCGGTGAAGGTGGCGATTCTCAATAACCAGTACCTCGGCATGGTCCGGCAGTGGCAGGAACTGTTCTATGACCGGCGGTACTCATTTACGGAACTGCCCCCTGTTGATTTTGTGAAAATAGCCGGAGCCTATGGAATTGACGGGATAAAGGTCGAGTCCCGGGACCAGGTTTCATCTGCACTGAAGACTGCATTGAATACACCCGGGCCGTTTGTCCTTGATTTCAGGATTGAAAGGGAAGAGAATGTGTACCCGATAGTACCTCCCGGTGCTGCAAATAACGAGATGATTGGGGGTAACAGTTCATGAAACCGCATACCCTCTCAATTCTCGTAGAGAACAGGGCTGGGGTGCTCTCCCGGGTAACCGGGCTTTTCTCCCGGCGTGGTTTTAATATCGAGAGCCTGGCTGTCGGGACCTGTGAGGAACCGGAGATGAGCCGCATCACGATTGTCTGTATTGGTGATGATGCCCAGATCGAACAAGTGATGAAACAGCTCAACAAACTTATCGATGTCATCAAGGTATCAGACCTCACAGATAACGAGCGGGTTGAGCGGGAACTCGCGATGATCAAGGTAACTGCGGACTCCGGTGGTTCCAGGAGTGAAATCATGCAGATTGCCCAGATATTTCGTGCACAGGTCGTTGACATGGGCACGAAGACTCTTGTGCTCCAGATTGCAGGGAACACCAAGAAGATTGATGCCCTTGAAACACTGCTCCGCCAGTATGGAGTAAAAGAACTCGTCAGGACAGGGAAGATTGGCATGTTAAGGGGCTCCAAAACGGTGAAGAGCGGGAAATAAATAACCTCCCCCCATTTTCAGATTTTCTGGTAACCGGATTCGTCTGCATGAAAATGTTGCAGGAAGAATCTTTTGTGTTTTTGATGTAGTGAACGTCCAGGGGTTGCAGAAGAGGTCCATTTGCCGGGGCGTGATGGTCAACCATATAAATCGTGGCCACGTACCATATAGGAAGTGAAAACCGCGATACTTGGGGGGGGGCTTTCCGGCCTCACGATTGCAAGGCTCCTTGCTGCACGGAATGAAGATGTCATGGTCCTGGAAGCAGGAGAACGAATAGGTGGTCTCTGCCAGTCTTTTCAGAAGGATGGGTTCACCTTTGATACCGGAGGCTCCCACATCATTTTTTCCAGGGACCAGGAAGTGCTTTTGTTTATGCACGAAGTCCTTGGCTGTAACCGGAATGAATGCCAAAGGAATACGAAAATATTCTACAAGGGTCTCTTCATCAAATACCCGTTTGAAAACGGTCTTTTTGCCCTTCCAAAAGAAGACCTGTTCTTTTGCATCAACGAATTTGTAAAAGCTCATGTTTCGTCTGAGAAGGGAGAATTCAAACCCCCGGTTAACTTTAAGGAATGGATTTACCAGACATTTGGCAAAGGGATCGCAGAATGTTACATGGTCCCCTACAATGAGAAAATATGGAATTATAAAACCGACCTGATGTCTGCCCACTGGATGGAGGGAAGGGTTCCAAGACCTCCGGTTGAGGATGTCATCCGGTCGGCTATCGGGATCGAGACTGAGGGATATACCCACCAGTCCGTATTTTCCTATCCTTTAGAAGGCGGGATTGAGTCTCTGATCCACGCGATTAGTGAACCGGTAACTGACCGTGTCACGACCGGTTTCCGGGTGACATCTGTGACACAAAATGGTGGGAAATGGGTAATCAGTGATGGTACCCGGAACATTGTTGCAGACCGTTGTATTTCGACAATCCCGCTTCAGTATCTCATCCCTATGCTGAACGATGTGCCGGAAACGGTCAGGAAAGCGGTGGATGACCTGAAGTATAACTCCCTTATCTCGGTGAGTATTGGAATTAAGGGGCAGGTCCCCCCGGTATCATGGATGTACATTCCCGATGAAAAGACAGGGATGGAGAACCGCATCTCATTTCCATCGAATTTCAGCCCGGGAACTGTCCCTGAAGGGTGCAGTTCAGTTCTTGCGGAGATCACGTTCAATGAGGGGGATGCTGTTTCAACAATGGGAGATCAGGATGTTATCGATCATGTTACCCGATCACTTACCCTGATGGGGATTATCTCTCCTGGATCTGTTATTTTGACTGGTTTGTTCCGCCACCGGTTTGCCTACGTTGTTTATGATCTCAACTACCTGAAAAATATTGAAATTGTCAGAGAATATTGTAATTCCATCGGAATTTCCCTTGTCGGCCGATTCTCGCGCTTTGAATACCTGAACATGGACGGTTGTATCAGGAATGCCATGGATTTTGTACGGGGCTGCTGATATGAGGGTGAATTTCTACGTGGAAGACCAGCTTTTTTTTAAGTATATCGGTAGTGCCACAGTGGCAAAGTCCCTGTACCGCCAGATTGCGGTAATGTCTGATATGGACGTGACATGGAAAAGTTATTCCCGGACCGCAGACCTGGTCCACTATCACACGTTCGGTCCCATTGCAGCCATTAACCGACGTATCAGCACCGGGGTGAAAGTCCTTACTGCACATTCCACGCCGAGGATTAACCAGGGAAATATTGCGTTTGTCAAGGTGATCAACAAGCAGTACCCGAAAGTCTACCGGAAATATGACCATATCATCACGATCTCAAAATCATGCCACGAGGAGGTGAAGTCCATGGTCCCGGAGATGCCGGTGACGTATATTCCGAATGGTGTCAACCGTGATATATTCCGGAAAGATGACAGGAAACGGGCATTGTTCCGCCAGCAGTTCGGGATTGAAGATGACACGGAAGTCGTCCTCACGGTGGCCCAGCAGACACCACGAAAAGGGCTCTATGATTTCTTTGCCTTGTCGAAACAGTTCCCTGAGAAGAAATGGGTCTGGGTTGGCGGGCTTCCGTACGGGTTCCTCTCGAAAGACTACCGAAAAATCAGGTTTATGCGTGAGCGTTGCGGGAAAAATGTCATTCTCACCCGGCATATCAGGGACGTTGTAAATGCATATAACGGGGCCGACGTCTTTTTCATGCCGTCGTATGCAGAGACATTCGGACTGGTAATTCTTGAAGCGCTTGCCTGCGGTCTACCGGTCGTCGCGAGGGATATTCCGGAATTCCATGATATTTTCAGTGACAAAGTCCTGTATTTTGCAGACCACGACGAGGCTTTTGCATTGCTCGATGACAGACCTGCATTACAGAGAATTGCGACTGGTGCCAGGGACTTCACCCGCGTATTCGACATCAGGACTGTCGCGCAACAACATGTCGACCTCTATCAATCGTTGGTGGAACCATGATTTCTGTTGTTATTCCCTCCTATAACGAGGAGACAAATATCGCCCGGTGTCTCGAATCTTTGCAAAAACAGACAATTCCAAGGGGGGAGTATGAGATAATTGTCGTCGATGGCAATTCGTCAGACCATACACGTGATATTGCAGAGCGTTATGCAGATCTTGTTTTTATCCAGACAAGTGCCAAGGTCGGGGGGGCCCGGAATGACGGGGTGATGAGGTCAAAGGGCGAGATCATTGTTACAACCGATGCCGATTGTATACTACCTGTGGACTGGCTGGAAAATATCAGGGACGAGTTTTCAAAACAACCGATTGTCCAACTCTACGGACCTGTTGACCCGATTGAGGCGGGTATAAAGAACCGGTTGTCCTTGTTTTTTGCAAACATGTTTGCCAGGATCGGATATTATTCCGGTGCCCTTTATTACACGCTCGGCTGTAACACCGCGTTTGACCGGGGTGCTTTCATACTGGCCGGGATGTACCGGACTGTCGATGCCGGTGACGATCTTGAGATTGCCCGCCGGATGAGGAAACTTGGGAAGGTAAAGTTTTCAAACCGGGTAAGGGTGGGTTTCTCCATGCGCCGGTACCAGCAGTATGGAACTCTCAAATCCCTGTATGAATGGCTCTATATCGTATCACACGGGGGATCCTCAGAAAAGCATAGTTATACGAAAAGGGAATACAAGTAAGAATTCCAGGTTACTGGAATCCCGTGAGTGCCAGATGAAACCAACTGGGAAAACAGCCAGGCAAAAGATTATTGAGACATTTGATTCGTGTGAATTTGCCCAACTACTTGGATTGAAAGTTGCGGAAGCAGATGACACAAGGGTCATTGTCACGATGACCCCGGAAGGAAAAGCAAGTCCCAACGGAGTCGCTCACGGGGGTGCAGTCTTTTCTCTTGCAGACCATGCGTTTGGTATCGCTGCAAATATGCACGGTGAACGACAGGTCGCATTATCGGCAACCATTCAATATATCAGTCCTGCAAGTGGTCCTCTTAAAGCAACCGCAGAACGTGTATCAGGGAATGAGTTGTGCTCACTCTACCGGGTTTCTGTATATACAGATGACCGCCTGGCCGCTGTTTTTATCGGTAACGGAATAAAAGTCCCCTGACGAATCTGGTCGCAGCAGAGAAAAATCAGGTTGTATCTCAACCACATCTGGATGAACTACGGGCTTTGAGTAATTCCGGGATCATTATTATATCCCGTGCCTGGCATACTAAAAAAAATTGCAGGGCCGGGGACTTAACCCCTCTGTTTCAGGGAGACCACCTGGTCAAATATCAGGTATCGCTGGCCGTTGGAAATTGTCAGGTATACTGAAATACGGTCGTTGTCTCCGCCGGATGATGACAATTCAATGGTATCACCAATATTCGGGTGATTCTTTATTGCACTTTCTGTTTTCCCGTCTCCCCTCGTATTTATTACTTCGACCTGGGTGACAAAGTTGATGCCTCTGCCCCCGCGGAACGTGGTGATAATTTTCGGGTCCACCGAGATCCCATTGCTGGCGACCTGGACTTCCACGGCGTAGGCCTCAGGGAGGGTCTGGACCACACCGGGTGTGATGGTAGGAACGATGACCAGTGTTGAAACATTTGTTGGCATAACGGTCCGTACGGGTGTTCCCGGGGTTGTCGCCGTCGTGGATACCGGAGCCTGCGAGGGTGCCTGGGTACATCCGGCAACCATCACGAGGATAGCCAGGATGAAGAGTATTCCTGTTATGGCCTTGATTTTCATACTATTCTGTCTGTTCTGTATCATATAACTGGTTTCCCTGTGCCGGTGGGTAACCTGAGTTCTAATGGATTTATGAAGAATATACCGTTGCCTTCACTTCCTGCCATAATTTCAGATGAAGAAAAGACATTAGGAAAAATTCAATTATTATCAGTGGAATTTACTACCGACCATATACATGACAATTTTACTCACATGTAAACGCTGTAAAGGTACCGGTACCATCGCGAATGAGCGTTTTCGGATTTATAGTGCGCTGAAATCTGATGAAGTGAAGCGCCATTTTCAGGTCCACGCAAAAGCAGAAAGGTTGGAATCAGACGGTGATGAAGGGCCGATGATGGCTGAATGTGGCGAAAGTCCGGAGATTGAATGTCCACAATGTAATGGGGAAGGAGTCTTGGAATTCGATGAAGAGGGGTGGGAAATAACGATGGTACCCCCGGACGATGATGACCCCGGAGATAAAGGGTGATGAAAAGTCCGGGTGCGGGGTCAGTCGTGTCGAACCAACTGGTGCTCTACCAGTCCACCGGCACAATAGACCATTACATTGACGGCTTCTCCCTTTTTGAATCGTTTCATCCGGTCATCATATACTTTCTGTACATGTCGCAGATGATGCGTTACAAAATAGTCCTGAATTAATTCCAGGAACGATATCTCCTGTGACAGGATTGCATTTTCGAACTCTTTAACCTGGTGGGCGAGGGAAAGGCACTCTTCCATGGTGATATCATGGTGATAGTCCCCATGCTCATTTAGTCCTGACAGTTGTCGCCAGTCGACTTTTCCCCGTTCATCGGGTTCGCGGTGCAGCATGTAAGGGTATATCCGGCAAATGGAAAACCGCTGGTCATAGATCCGGCACCGGCCGTTTTCCAGAAACCAGCAGGATCCGACGGTGTCATCTTTCGTCCGCAATGCATACCCTGATACGTAAAAAATGCCATTCTGGTCACAGAATTCCGGGTACGGGGCGGGTTCAAGGGCCTGGGGATCAATAGTTTTGATTGTTGCAACATCGTGATCAAGGAGAAAAACGTGGCCGTTGAATGCATGCGTACAGCAGCGTGCGCAGTTGGTACACCGGAAACCGAGCTCCCCGATGATGCTGGCGAGGCGGTCTATTGGGTACTCAAACAGGCTGTTTCTTTCCTGTGTAAGTGCGATTATCTGAAAAGGTATCGGGACGAGAGAAACGATGATCACCGCGACGGATTCATGATGAGCTATGTGGCTCTTTTGTGATGTTATTTTTTTGGAATGAAAATGAAGATTTCGAATCTTGACTTTTTTTACGAGTTCTCCAACCATTGCATTTTGGCAAATAGATTATCGGTGTACCGTCCTGAAATTAATTCTCATAGATCTTGTCTGAAAAATGCACAAATTACGATGTGCATCCAGTATCGTACGAACAATGGTGACGTGGAAGGTGCGATAAAATATTCAAAAAAGGGCCGCAGCACACAAATCATCAGGAATGTCTTGTTGAAACGAGTGAAAACTCAGAATTTATTTGAGATATTTTTTATTACCGGATAGGGACACCCGGGTGAAGGATCAAGGGTTGGGTACCGCAAAACAAAACTCGTGAATGGTGGAATACGGAATATTACGCCGAGGGGGAGATTTGAACTCCCGAGGCGCAGGGCGCCAGTAGCTTTCGAGGCTACCGCCTTCCCGGACTAGACTACCTCGGCATGACAGATATGATACGTTTTCCCGTATTTTGTATAAGGATATCGGAATATGGAGGTCAATGATGAAAAGTCCCGAAAGGGCACGACAGTGACCACGGATGTGTACAAATATTAAAAGAGGGGGTTAACCTCATTTTTTTATAATTTTAATAATTCATTCCGCCCTGGGGTGCCTTGTTCTGGGTAATCATCATGTCATCTACCCGTATGAGCATGATTGCTGACTCTGCCGAGCTCTGGATTGACTGTCGCTTCGACCGTGAAGGTTCAATGACTCCTTCTTTTAACATGTCGATAATTTCCCCGTTGTACACATTGAGGCCTGCATTTTTCTGCCCCTTTGCATGGGCATTTTTCAGGTTGACAAGTTTATCGATCATATTGTATCCTGAGTTCTCTGCGAGAGTGAGCGGGATCACTTCAAAGGAAGCTGCATATGCCTCAATTGCAAGCTGGACACGTCCGCCGACTGTTGATGCATAATCACGGATCCCGAGGACAAGTTCTGTCTCAACAGCCCCTCCCCCGACGAGGAAGCTCGCGTCCTCCATGGTGTCCATAACGACACGGGTGCCGTCGACAACTGCGCGTTCGAGTTCATCAAGCAGGTAATCTGAGGTCCCCCTGAGGAGAATTGTGGTGGTCTTCGGGTTCTTGCACCCTTCGATCCTGATGATATCGATATCGTCTGATTCCTCGACCAGCTCTGCGGAACCAAGAACACCTGGTGTCAGGTCTTCTGCCTTGTTCATGACCGAGGCCCCCAGTGCTTTTGCCGCATTTTTCATGTCGTCTTCTGCGACGTCTTCAACAGCGAGGACGCCTGCTTTCCCAAGGTAGAACTGGATCGGATCGGCGATTCCTTTCTGGCAGAGAAGGACGTTGGCACCGCTCGCGATCACGGCATCCGAAAGTTTCTTCAGTGTTTCGCGTTCCTGAAGGCCAAACGCATCCATCTGTTCGCTCGAAGTGATCTTGATCTTCGCCTTGACCTGAGTCTTTTTGATCTCCAAAGGACTGGCGACAAGGGCGACTTTTGCTGATTTGATCCGCTTCGGCATTGTCTCGTTCACGCGTTTCTTATCGATAACAATACCCTTGATCAGCTCGGCATCGTCCATACTGGCGCCTTTCTGCTTCTTGATGATGACATCGTCCTCATCAGCCAGGACTTTCCCGCTGGATTTATCTGCGATTGCCATTACGGCATCAACAACAATTCCATCAAGTTTTCCCTTGACTGATTCAATGGATTTTCCTGTCATCGCTGTATCAGCGATCTTTAGCAGAGTCTTTCTGTCAAAGGGATCGACCTTGATAGAGAGGTTCTTTATGATTTCAAGAGCCTTCCCCATACCTAACCGGTAGCCCTGGGCGATGACAGTCGGGTGGATTTTCTTTGCGAGCATCAGCTCTGCCTGCTCCATCAGTGCACCGACAAGGACAACGGCGGTGGTGGTTCCATCTCCTACTTCGTCGTCCTGTGCTTTTGCCACCTCGATCACCATCTTGGCGCCCGGGTGCTGCACTGAGATCTCCTGCAGGATTGTGGCACCATCGTTTGTGATCACCACATCGCCTGTAGAACTGACCAGCATTTTGTCCATTCCACGTGGGCCGAGTGTTGTCCTTACGGCACCTGCAATGGCCTTTGCTGCAACGATATTGGAGCGCTGGGCCTCCTGGCCACGATTTCGCTCTACATCCTGTCTAAGAATTATTACTTGTTGTCCGGCTAACATAGTGAACCCTCCAATGTGGTAAAAAGATGGAATAGAACTTCTATATAAGTGATTCTATATGGGAATACGGTGTGTCACTCCTTTCAGTCAATGCGCGAGATTTTAAAGAGACTATATACCGGAACCCCGTCAATATCGCTGATACCGCGCTTGTCGAATATTACAAGAATTGCGGTCGGGGTTGCCTTATGTTTACGTAGGTACTTCACCATCTCTCGCATGGTATTTCCGGAGGTGATCACATCATCGACGATAATGCAGGACTCATCTTTGACCATAGCAAAATTCCCGCTGATGGACCCGATCGGTTTTTCACTTGAGCTCTGTTTGACCGGGTGGTAAATTGCAAGTTTTGCCCCCATTGATGCTGCCATCAGGGTGGCAAGGGGAATTCCGGATAGTGCTATCCCGACAATCACTTCCTGTCGGTCATCTGACTCGCATGAGCACGTAGATAAAACGCCCCGGGCGCATTGAAGCCTTGCAAGCAGCATATCCGCCATCGCTGTCAGGAGTGAGGCTTCAGTGCTCACGCTGGTCCAGTCGATGTGCACATCTTTCGGTATGTCTGTACCTTTTACCTGCGTTAAGAGCCAGGTGACGGTCTCCATTGAAAGTGAGAGTTCGTCAGCGATCTGACCCGGACTGTGGCCTTCAGAGAGAAGCTCTTTCGCTTTTCTGATCAGCTCATCGAGGGATGACATGAACAGAGGTAAACAGCCATCTATTTAAGTTTTCTTTTGATGAGCGAGCCACATACCGGACATTCCCCGGTTTTTGGGAAATAACGCCCGCATCCCGAGCAGCGGAATTTCCAGACCCTCGCTCGCGCGGACCTCTGGTGGATCGGCATGGTCATAATCCCGAGTTTCCGTGCGACGTTCTGCACTGCAAAATCGTCCGTGATAATTGTGCCGTTCAGTTCGAGTGCAAGCATGAGCAGGTCAAAATCAGTGATGGAAAGAACTGATGCGTCACCGGTTCGTGCTGCAGCTTCCTGTACACGCCCGGAAAATTCAGGGCCCGGTTGCATCACGATGAGACCTGACACCAGAAATGCCTCGTAACGGCATTTTGACCGCAGGTCGATCAACTCTGCAACCACCGAATGTGTGGTGTATGCGGGGAACTCAGGGGGGAAATCCGAAAAAAAAACCGATGAATCAAGGATTGAGATCATGAGCTGAAAACAACCCCCCTGCGTTGTTCCACATTCACCCGGAAACCGAACCGGGCAAGGACTGAACAGACGGACCGGGCGTGGAGGGAACAACCCGTGGCCACAAATGACCCCCCATATTGTGCGAGATAGATGAGGAGCTGGTCAGCAAGGTGCACATCGACTGCGCCGGTTTTCTTCAGTTCATCAAGCAGTCGTCCAGCTGCAATTTCTCCGACTATTTCTGCCGACATACCTCTCCGCCCTATTGCAGATGACCCTTTCCAGCCACACACGAGGGTAACAGAACTTCCGATTCCCGGACCCTGCCTGACATCTTTCTGGATATGAATTACCTCACTGCTTTCGCCCAGGTGGCCTTTCGCAGATTCTGCCTGCCTTTCTGTGACATGGGGCGGAAGGTGGGATGAACAGGAGAAAATATGTAATCCTGAAATCCCTGGTGTTTCCGGGTGGAATATCATAAGATTCACTGGTTTTTCAACGGTTACCCTGACCAGTCCCCCACCTTTCGGATAGTAACCCCTGTTTACAATGGTCATGTCCAGGTCCGCACCTGTTTGTTTAAGAAAATTCATCTGCAGGTGCTGCACATAGTCGATTGTCGGGCTGTTTTCGACTTCTGTCCCCCCCGAAATTGTAATAGACCCTCCTACATGAAGTGCAACAGGCAGCCAGGCCTGGATAACGAGTGGAATGCTCCCGGCAGTACCAATATCAATATGGATATCCCCCCTGACTGGATCATCTGGCGTGAAAATTATCCGGTTGCTCCCGGTACTCAGGCCCTCGCAACGGGCGTGACATATTTTTGCGACAGCCTGTACCGCCGCGATATGCTGTGCTGCGAGGCCTGGGCGGTCCCTTCCGGCCCGGATGGTATGGATGGTGACGGGTGTCCTGGTGATTGCGGATAGTGCCACAGCAGTGCGAACGATCTGGCCTCCTCCCTCAAGGTCTGACCCGTCGATGGTTAACATTCAGATAGTGCCTTTGCCACAATTCCTGCGGCAGATACCTGGCTGCATGCCCGCTCGATGGTATCGCTGCAGATCACTGATTTAATTCCTGCCGCCGCGAGGTGGGTATAGGCGCCACCGGTAAATACACCGTGTACGCAGGCGGCATGAACACTTTTAGCCCCTTGTTCGTACAGCATTCCGGCAGCCGCAGCGATAGTCCCGCCCGTGGAGATGATGTCATCAACAATCACCACATCCCTTCCTGCAGTCCGGAGATCTTTTTTATCCATCCTGACCGATTCTCCGGATATTCGCGTTTTTTCCAGCTGGTCAAATTCCCAGTTCCCTGGTCCTGCAATTTGTTCGGCGAAATAACGGGCTCCATCGTCAGGTGCAAGGATCACAGGATTTGAAAATTGCGACATAAGATAATCAGAGATCTCCTGCCCGAGGGAGGTATTGCGGGTGGGGAGGCCGAAATGCCTGAGCACATCTTCGTCGTGGATGTTCACCGTGCAGATACTGTTGACATTGTTTGCCACTGCTGCGGCTATTGCCCGGGCACTTAATGGTTCTCCGGGATGGAACTGTTTGTCCTGCCGGGCATAGCCCATGTATGGAATTACGAGGCGGTTATCAGATTCACTGCACGCATCGATAAGAAGGAGCAGCTGGACAAGTGCATCGCTGCCCGTCACCGAGCCCACAATGACCATTTCCTCGTCAAGGGCACCCGCCCGTAAATACAATTCACCGTCTGGGAATTTCGAGAACTTTACGTCTACAAGGCCCACACCAAGCCGTTGTGAGATTCTTGCACCAAGAATCTGCGAATACTCCGTACTGATAACCTTCATCCCATGCTACCTCATGCTGAAAGTACTTAAACTAGCATGAAAGAGTTATACCAGTACTTACACGTGAGAAAGAGGTAAATCTGACGATGGAAACCACAACTATCGAGGCAGAAACGCAAGAATCCACCCCTGTCGTAGATCAAAAGACAGAATTATCATCACAGGTGGAAGTGCCTGCCAAACTGATTGACCAGGTAATCGGCCAGGAAAATGCAGTTGAGGTCATCAAGAAGGCTGCAATACAAAGGCGTCACGTGATGATGATCGGGAGTCCCGGGACCGGGAAGTCGATGCTTGCCAAGGCAATGGCTGAACTCCTTCCGAAGGAAGAACTTCAGGATATCCTCGTCTATCCAAATTCTGACGACAATAACAACCCCGTGATCCGGACCGTCCCGGCCAGCAGGGGAAAGCAGATTGTAACTGCCCATAAAGCTGAAGCGCGCAAGAAGACACAGTTCCGGAACACCCTGATGCTGCTCCTGATGATCGGGATTGTCGGATATGCATTTATCACCTTCCAGTGGCTGATGGGAATCATCGCAGCGGCGTTTGTATTTATGGCGCTCCGTTATGCCACGCCAAGAGAAGAGGCGTTAGTCCCGAAACTCCTTGTTTCGAATGATGTGAATGGGGCTGCACCGTTTGTCGATGCAACTGGGCTTCATGCGGGGGCATTATTAGGCGATGTGAGGCATGACCCGTTCCAGAGCGGTGGGCTGGAAACCCCGTCACACGACCGGGTCGAAGCTGGTGCCATCCACCGGGCCCATGAGGGTGTGCTGTTTATTGATGAGATCAATACGCTGGGCGCACATGCACAGCAGAATCTTCTGACTGCGCTGCAGGAAGGGGAATTCCCAATAACCGGGCAGAGCGAACGGTCAAGTGGGGCCATGGTCAGGACGGAACCTGTGCCTTGTAAATTTGTGATGGTATCGGCCGGTAACCTCGACGCGATACAGGGGATGCATCCAGCACTCAGGTCACGGATACGGGGGTACGGGTATGAGGTCTACATGAGTGAGAGCATGCCCGATACACCAGAAAACCGGGAAAAATATATCAGGTTCATCGCCCAGGAAGTCAAGAACGACGGAAAGATCCCGCACTTTGATCGGTCCGCCATCGAAGAGATTGTCCGGGAGGCCAGGAGGAGGTCCAGCCGTAAGGGTCATCTCACGTTGAAACTTCGTGATATGGGTGGTCTGATCCGTGTTGCGGGTGACCTCGCAAGGCAGGAAGGGGTGGAGATTACCACGGCCCAACATGTAATAGCCGCGAAATCCACGGCCCGATCGATTGAGGACCAGGTATCAGATGAATATATCAAACGTAACCGTGAGTACGAACTCACTGTCATTGAAGGCACAAGGATTGGACGTGTCAACGGACTTGCGGTCATGGGTACCGATTCAGGGTCTGTGCTCCCGATCATGGCCGAAGTAACACCTTCACATGGGGCAAGCGGGACCGTCATCGCGACGGGCATGCTGAAGGAGATTGCTCAGGAATCTATCCTGAATGTCAGTGCAATCCTCAAAAAATTTACAGGGAAAGATATCAAGAACCTTGATGTCCATATCCAGTTCATCGGGACCTATGGTGGCGTTGAGGGTGATTCCGCATCGGTCAGCGTGGCAACTGCCGTAATCAGTGCGATTGAAGGAATACCTGTCAGGCAGGATATCGGGATGACCGGGTCCCTGTCTGTCCGGGGAGACGTCCTTCCTGTTGGCGGGGTCACGTTCAAGATCGAGGCGGCTGCCAAGGCCGGGCTCAAAATGGTGCTAATCCCAAGGTCAAATGTGGATGATGTACTGATTGAAGAGCGGTTTAAATCAATTGTCGAGGTAATCCCGGTAGACCATATTGAGGACGTTTTAAAATACGCCCTTGTCCCTGAGAACAATGAAGGTTTCCTTGCCAAGCTGAAGAAGATGGCAGCCTACACATCGAACCGGGTCCTGGATGCAACGCCGGTTTCCCCGACAACGGTATGATGATGAGCGGGGGAATCAGGTATTACGATGTCCGGCATGTGACAGGCCAGACCACTCATATTGACATCGATAACTCGGTCATCGAATCGGCCGGGACTTCTTTTTTTAGTACTGCGGTTCTCCGTGTACTCGGACCTTCCGGCTGGGGGATCCTAACAATTGATAATTACACATCTCCCCGGGGAAAAGAGTTTGATTCGCTTCTTGAATCTGCCGCTTCACTGGCAAGAATTACTACGGAACCTGTGAACCTTGCAGATGCCCCGCATGGGGTACTACCAGTGCCGGCCATGAGAGAAGACCCGCGGGAGGTGAGCCTTGAGGAAAAGACCGGGGTACTCGGTGAGATAGAATCCGCGGCCCGTCTCCCTGGTATCGTAAATTCCCGTGCGACTTATATTGAACGTGCGGAACAGGTATCTTTTATCGACAGTAGTGCAAACGAATATTCTTTTGAGATATGCCGGTCAGGGTTCAACATTATGGCGGTTGCCTCGAGGGAAGGCATGGTCCAGATGGGATACGAGAGACTGCATTCAATTCACGGGTTGAATATCCGTCACCAGCAGGAACTGGGAAGGTTAGCCGGTGTAAGGGCGTTGTCACTCCTCGATGCGAAGACAGCGGCTGGCGGTACGATGGATGCAATCCTTGACCCGGAACTTGCCGGCGTTTTTGCCCACGAAGCGGTGGGACATGCCAGTGAGGGAGATCTTGTCCACGAAGGTAACTCAGTCCTCTCCGGGAAGATCGGCGAACGGATTGGTAACAGCCTGATTACGATTGTCGATGACCCGTCCCTCCAAGAATTCGGGTTTGATCCGGTCGATGCGGAGGGCGTAAAGGTCGGACGGACAAAAATTATTGACCAGGGTATTGTGGGGGCATACCTGCATAACAGGGAAACACTAGCCTCGGTCGGGAACGGTGTCCCGGGTCATGCGAGGGCGATGCCGGGTGAGGCCCCGCTTGTCAGGATGTCCAACACATTCATTGAAGAAGGGGACTCTTCCCTTGATGAGATGCTTGAAGGGATTCACAACGGGATCATCCTCTACGGTTCCCGGGGCGGACAGGTAGACCCCGGGCGAGGGGTATTCCAGTTCAATGCCGAGTATGGTTTTATCATTGAGCACGGGGAGAAGAAAGGGATGGTCAGGGACGTATCCCTGTCCGGTGAGATCCTCTCCACCCTCCACTCGATAGAAATGTGTGGGAAAGAGCGAAAAATGTCACAGGGATATTGTGGTAAAGGTGGCCAGAGTGTCCCGGTCAGTGATGGGGCACCCTATATCATGCTCCGGAACGCGGTGGTGGGCGGCAGTGGCACCGAATGAGGATTACATGCCGGAAGACATTGCCAGCCTGATTGACACTATCATCAGTACAGGCGAGACGCTGGCCGAAGAAGTTGAAGTATTTATTGCCGGCGGTGAGTCTGTTTCTGCCGAATTAAAAAGGACAAAAATCGGTATTGCGGCCGGTTCTTATGCGGTGGGCCTTGGCATCCGGACGATAGACCATGGGCATATCGGGGCATCAGGGACCAGTGATCCGTCTGCGTGGAGAAAATGTCTTGATGCAGCGATTTCAAGCGGGACCCTTGCCACTCCGCAGGAATGGGGGGGTCTCCCTTTGTCCTCTGTCAGGGAACAGCCCCTGCTGTCATTTGATCCGGAAGTTTGGGTGAAAGCAGAAATTGCCGAAGCTGCAATTTATCAGATGCTCACGGGTGCAGAAGAGTATCCTGTGAATGTCACATCAGGCTCTGCCGATATATCGACTGGGTATCTGTCACTTGCAAATTCACACGGGGTCCGCTATTCCACAAAAAAATCTTCATTTTCTGTATCCCTTGAAGCCATCAGCGATCAGTCGACCGGGTACGAGTTTGACCAGTCTGTGAGGATGTCGGTCGATCCGGTCAATGTGGGAAAAATGGCCGCATTTTTCGCACACCACGGCAGGTCCGGCGAGGACATTCCGACAGGAGATTATTCCCTGGTCCTTTCGCCCATGGCGTTTGCCCAGTTACTCGGGTCCGTATTTGTCCCGGCTGTAAATGGACGGAGTGTCCATGCCGGAAGGTCTAAACTGGCAAATTCCCTGGGAGAAGTGGTGGCAGATACCTCTATATCGATCTTCGATGACCCGTTTAGGAATTACGGGCCCGGTAGTACCTGCTGGGATGCGGAAGGTGTCCCGACGCGGCGGATAGATATCGTACGTGATGGTGTCCTTACTGAATTCCTGTACGACCTCAAGACAGGTTACCGGTATGGGAAAAGTAGCACGGGGAGTGCATTACGTTCAGGATACGGGGGGTCGCCCGGGATTGGGTACCATAACCTCGTGTTTGATGGTCCCCGCTCTGGTATCCGTGATGAACCGGCGATTTATGTGCATGATGTCGTGGGGGCTCACACGGCAAACCCGATGAGCGGTGATTTCTCTGTAGAGATCTCCAACCCGTCATGGATTGAAAACGGTGATTTTGGAAAACCTGTACGGAAAGCGATGTATGCGGGCAACGTATTTGACCTGTTGAAGAATATAGAAGGGCTTGGTCACGGGGAACGTGTGATCGGCTCCATGGTTCTACCCGAAGTCAGGCTTTCCGGGCAACGAATTATCGGAGTATGATCCTCCCCATTCATATCCGTTTCATGTAATTCGTACCAGGCGGTTGCTAAGCATATCATATCCGGAAATCCGGCTCATCATCCGCTGTATATCAACCATCGTTATACAAGTGGCGTAATATCTCCTGGCGGTAACCCCAGATACCAGGAACTTATCCCTAAAAGCCGAAGATTAAACGATAAACCGGAAATAATTTAAGATGTCCGGCTTTTTTATAAAACAAATGACAACCCTGCCATTTACCGGTTATGTATTTCTCACTGTGGTACTTATTGTTGCGATACTGGCAGGTTTTTTTCTCATCAAAAATCTCACAAAGCTGGTGATTAACTCGGTCCTAGGGCTGCTGATCCTGGTTTTTGTGAATTATTTTCATGTACTTGAGGCCGCTGGAAAACCCGATATTCCCCTTACTCCGCTGACATTTCTTATCTGCCTGTTTGGAGGCATTCCCGGGGCACTTCTCCTGGTCCTGCTGCAGTTGTTAAATTTCCCCCTGTAGTTTCCCCCGCTCGATATAATGGGATGCAGGCGTCAAACCGATAATCTGATGGAGCAGATAGAATTATTGAAGGCCTTATCTTTTCCAAAGGAAAAGGTTCCGGAAATAGCAGCCATTTTTTCTGATGAATAAAATAATGCGGTGTCAGAATTTCCGGTAGGCTGACATACTGTTTCCCGTTAAACTGATCGATGACCCTGGCAGAATACCAAAAATTCAGGTCCGATATGGGCGTGGTTGGGGAAGAAACAACGATGTATCAATGTTATTTCTAATTATAACTAATCTGTGACCATTTTCGGAAACAGCCGGTAATTTCGGCAGTAATAACCCAAAATACAGGCCATTGCAGGAAGGGGGGGTAAGTATTGTATGATGTGCGGATAATACCCCTCTTATTTTTCGTTTAAATCGGCCGGAAATAGGCGGAAAATGTTAGTGACCAGAAATGAAAAGTTGTTCCCGTTTTTTTGAGATCTCTGGATAGCTTAAAAAGGGAAAAGTGGGTCATTTTTAACCACCGTTCCAGGAACGTTCCGGCAGGGTTTGTAAATTATTTAAGATAAAGAATACCCATAAATACTTCCGGTGATGAAGGATACAGCAGGTGAAGAGAGATGTGCAGTGTTGGCGGCCCGGTGGATATAGAGTTTACAGAACGCATTAAGGGTAAAGATTACCGTTGCAGGGATTGCGGAGAGCGATTTCAGGGGATTGGAAAAAAACCTATCTGCCCGTCCTGCCAGTCAGATAATGTCGAAGAAGCATAACCTTGGGACAGAGGGCCAGTTTCTCCACATCCAGGGTAACAATTCTTTTCTTCTCATTGCTAAAGCTGGAAGACCGCTTTGTATCTGCATTGAGACCGCAGACAATGAATACTGCCAGGGATTGTCACCTGACGACATCATCGTTGTCTCTGCCCCTGAAGGTGGACCCATTGAGCCGGCGATATTACTGCTTGAACTAGTGAAAAATTACCAGTGTCCACTGCTGGTCCTGCCGAAAAGCCATCCGGGTTCCAAACGTCTCAGGTACATCACATCAGCTGGTGACCGCATCAGGCTCAGCTGTTCAATTGAGCGCGGTACGCATCCTGAGCAGGATGTGCTCTGTGCTAACGGGGAATTTTCGGGATTGGTGCTATCAGCGGTGAACGGCGGTGTGGTCATCAAAGGCCCTGAAACGGATTACCCGGTTACCCTGATCAGATATGCTATTCCGCCTGTTTCTCCATTGACCTGGAAATAGGGTTCGGAATCGTGTGAAGGTGCATGGATATCCGGAATCAATAAAAAAAAGGTAACAGGAAATGGCAGATTTTTAATTACCCTGTAAACCTGGTATTATTACGTGGACAGCCCTGTTTGCTTTCCTTTCCTGGATGAAATAAATAACAACACATTTAAGAGTGTTTTTCCTAAAATATACTATTATCATGAGAGGAGGGTTGAATGAAGACTGAGGTCTTAAAAGACATCAAAGCGGCAGAAGAGGAGTATGGTAAAACGGTACGTAATGCAGAGGAAGACAGGAAAAAAAGTCTTGCCAATGCAGAACTTGAAGCGGATAACCTGATTGTCAAGGCAAACAACACCGCGGAAGAGTACAGGAAGAAATGCATGGCGGATGCCAGGATACATGCTGCAGAGTCACATGCCCGGATTATCAAGGAAGGTGAACAATCCATAATGACGCTCAGAGAACATGGGCAAAAAAACCTTGGCCGTGCAGTCCAGCTGCTTGTTACACGGTTCAAGGAGCAGGTGCATGTTAAAGCCTAGGCAGATGAGCCGCCTGTTTATCGCCGCTTCCAAGGACCAGATGGAGCCGATTATTCAGGAGCTATACCGCCATAATGTGTTTCATATTGAAGATTTTGTTGATCAGGCCCGGGAGGAATACGCAGGATTTCGGATCGGTATGCCTCTTTCAGGCGCCAGCGAGGTTTCGAATGACCTGTTAAAAATCAGGTCACTTTCAGCATCGTATATGGTGAAACCTGACGATGAGGAACCGGATAAAATACGGCGTACTTCCGAGATACGGTCCCTTATTGAAAAGGACCTTCCCGGTATTGAAAAGGAAACTGAAGGCCTGACCCTTATGCGTTCCCGGCTCGAGAACGAGGAAAAAGACCTCGAACAGAAGATTGCCGGGCTGAAACCGTTTACTGATATTCCGATTGATCTCGATCTGCTACGCGGATATGAATCAATTGAGGTATTTGCTGGTTTCGTTGCACGCGATGTAGTCCCGGAAGTTCCGCATGACCGTTTCTATTCCCCATCCAAAACAGGGAATTTCATAGTCATCGCTGTACCGGTGGAGCATCGGGTGTCGGTGGAAAAAGATCTCAATGAGGCGATGTTTCAGCAGGTTCCGATACCTGAAGAACATGGTCCCGCATCAGGTATCATCAGTTCATATCAGTTGCAGATCATTTCCATAAAAGAGCAAATAGAAGCGAACAGGCAAAAACTGGAAGATAACCGGAAAAAATATGCTGGATTCCTGCTTGCCTGTGATGAGCTCCTCACCACAGACGTTTCAAAGGCTGAGGCACCGCTCCGTTTTGCAACGACAGACCAGGCATTTGTCGCAGAAGGCTGGGTGCCGGTCAACGAAGTTGAACCCTTAAGCAGGGCGATCAATGATGTTTGCGGTGGTAAATGTTACATCAGCGAAATCCCTATTGACTTCGAACATGATTCAGTCCCGGTTGAGTATAATAATCCCTCGTTTGTCAGGCCAACCGAACTGATCATTGATATCTATGCACGACCGCGGTATTCAGAGATTGATCCATCATTAATCGTCGCATTTATCTTCCCCCTGTTCTTCGGGTTAATCCTCGGGGATGTCGGGTACGGGTTGATACTACTTGGAGTCAGCCTGCTCCTGCGCCGTTATTTCAAACGGGGCGACGGTGCACAGCTGGTCAATATTTTAATGATCTTTGCGATCTCGTCGATTATATTCGGTTTATTGTATTCTGAATTCCTCGGGTTCAAATTGTTATGGCACCCGCTGATATTCTCCCGTCATATGAATATTGGCGGTGAGGGTGGGGAAGGAGCTGCAATACCCGGACTGCTTGTCATGGCGATTTGGATTGGGATTATCCAGATTACACTTGGCAGAGTACTTGGCATGATCAACCATGCACGGATGGACCACGGGTCACACCGGGTCAAAGCGGTGCTTGCAAATCTTGGCTGGTTGTTAGTGATGTGGGGGATCCTGGTTGCACTATGGTCGCATTTTGCGATCCCCTATATGCCTGACCTGATGAAAGTCCCGCAGATCGCTGCAGGCCTGAACCTTGCCACCATTACGGGTGTGCTGATGATTGTGATTGGGGTAATATTCATCGCAAGAGAGAATATCCTCGATATCTTTGAATTGCCAACAATCATCAGTCACGTGCTATCCTATGCCCGTCTGGTCGCAGTAGGACTTTCATCAGTGGCAATCGCAATGGTTGTAAATTTTATTGCAATAGGGATGATCATCGAGCCTCAGCTCGCGCATCTTTCTATTGTCGGTATCGTGATTATCATCGTTGGTGTGCTCATCTTTATTGTGGGCCATATTGGTAACGCAGCACTTGGACTGATTGGTGGGGCACTACAGTCCCTCAGGTTGCAATATGTTGAATTCTTCACCAAGTTCTACAAAGGTGGAGGCCAGAAATACAACCCATTTGGAATTATCAGAAGATTTACGGAGGAATAAAACATGGCAGATGGAACAATGACACTTGAAATGATTCAGGCATCGCAGGTTGGATTAAAGGCGGTAGGTGCAGGTCTTGCAGTTGGAATGGCAGGTATCGGCACCGGTGTTGCTGAGATGGGAATTGGTTCTGCAGCAGTTGGAGCAGTCGCCGAAGATAAGGATATCTTTGGACTGGCATTACTCTTCACGGTTATTCCGGAAACGATTGTTATCTTCGGGCTCGTGGTCGCACTGCTGCTCTTATTCTAAGCGGGGCAGACTATGGGTCTGGAAGCAGTCGTCGGAGATATCAGGGCAAAAGGGCAGAAGGAAGCTGATGCAATACGTGAGGAAACGAAAGCTGAAGTAAACGTGATCCTTTCCTCCAGCCAGGTAAAAGCAGAAAAAATCAAGCTGTCTGTGGAGGAGAGCATTACAAAGCAGGTAAAACATATCGAGAGCCAGGAACTCTCTGCTGCAAACCTGGTTGTCAAACGCGAGCGTTTGAATACCCAGAAGGCCCTGCTTGATGAGGTATACCAGAATGCTCTGGATTCGGTGCTGACGCTTCCTGAAAGTTTCCATAGGGAAGCGCTAAAATCACTCCTTTTTGATGCACATAAGCAGATCCCTGAAGGTATTGTGCACAGTAATGCACGTGACAGGAAAGCCCTGATGGAATTAATTACTCAGGAGAATGTATTCAAAGGGTATTCGGTTGGGAATGAGGCTGATATCGAAGGAGGTGTGATCGTTGAGAGTATAGACGGCACCCTCCAGTTGGATCTCAGTTATCGAACATTCCTGAACATGGTCTGGGAAACAGGTCTCAAGGATGCATCTGATATCCTTTTCAGTTAAGGAGGAACGAACATGGCTGAGATGAGTGGCGGTCCTGCCCCTTACATATACGTTGGCACACGGTTGCGGGTAAGGAAGTCCAAACTTCTGCCAAAGGAAGAGTACATGAGGATGCTCAACATGGGACTTCCTGAGATCACACGGACAATTGAAGAAATGGAATACAAGCGGGAAATTGATGAATTAAGTGCGTCCTTCTCAGGAATAGACCTGGTTGAGATTGCACTGTCGTGGAACCTTGCGAAGGAATTCCAGACAATTATCGATATTACGCCGGGAACTCTCAAGGAATTCACCCAGGCATACCTGCGTCGATGGGATATCCAGAATGTACTCACCATTATCAGGGGTAAATTCCAGGGTTTAAAACCCGGGAAGATCAAGGAGATACTTGTCCCCGCCGGAGAACTGGACAGGGTATTTCTGGACAGGTTGTTACTCGAGGAATCACCTGACAGGGTTGTTGAAGCGTTGAAAGGTAAGAAGTTATATCCGGTCCTTGCCAAAGAATATCCTGCCGCATCCGTGAGCAAATCGCTGTCGCATCTGGAAAATGAGATGTATAAGCAATTTTATGCGAAATTGATCGAGGGAGCAAACGGGGTTAAAGGTGGGAACCTGTTCCTTAATTATATCAGGCTTGATATCGATATCACAAATATCAAGAATCTTTTCAGGCTTCGTGTTGATACGATCGAGGAAGACGCACGGGAAATGATGATCCCGGGAGGTACCTTCACCGTAGAAGAACTCCAGAAACTGAATTCCGTCACCGATCAGAACGAGTTCATTGATGCCCTTATGGCGAGGGTCCGTGTAAAAACGCTTCTTGCGGTGCTGGATACTCTTCGTGGAGATAAACCGATTCGTGAGATCGAGATAGAATTAATCAAGGTCCAACTCAAGCAGATGGAGAAAATGGCGAAATTAAACCCGTTTTCAATCCACCCGATCCTCGTGTACCTGGAGAAGAAAAAGTACGAAGTCTTCAATCTGCGTGCTATTGCCCGTGGAAAGGAATCAAAACTTTCCACTGATCGGATAAAAGGGTACCTGGTGATGTAGATGGAGATTGCAGTCATAGGTAATAGTGAGTTCATCTTAGGGTTCCGGCTTGCCGGTATCAGGAAGACGTATGCAGCAGAAAACGAAGCGAAACTCACAGAATATATCAACGGAGTTCTTGGGGACAACGAAGTCGGGATCCTTGTCCTGAACAACAGTGATATGAACCGGATCCCGGGACGGCTCAGGACACAACTTGAAAATTCGGTAAAACCAACCGTAATCGCAATCGGCGGGGAAGAAGGCGGGTTGTCCATGAGAGAGAGAATCAAGAGATCAGTGGGTGTTGATCTGTGGAAGTGAAAGAAAAAGATTCAAAAATCGACAAACTGGGTGTTCTTAAAAGGATTTCAGGGCCGGTAGTCACGGCAGTGAATTTTGATGCCCACATGTACGACGTAGTCAAAGTCGGGAACGAGGCCCTGATGGGCGAAGTTATCAAGATCCAGGGTGAAGAAACCATCATCCAGGTCTACGAAGACACTTCCGGCATCAGGCCCGGGGAACCTGTGGTGAATACAGGCCTCTCTCTTGCGGTTGAACTTGGACCGGGTCTCCTGACCAATATCTACGATGGTATCCAGCGTCCTTTAAGCGTCCTTGTCGACAAGATGGGAAATTTCATCGAACGTGGTGTCTCTGCACCAGGGCTCCCCCACGACAAGAAGTGGGAATTTAAGCCCCTGGTCAAAGAAGGTGACAAGGTCATCGGCGGGAGTATCATTGGTGAAGTGCAGGAAACAAATATTGTCCACAAAGTCATGGTCCCGCCGAATCAGAAGGGGGGCACGGTAAAAAGCATTAAGTCAGGTTCTTTTACCGTCGATGACGTGGTGTGTGTCCTCGAGGACGGCACTTCGCTTACGATGATGCAGCGCTGGCCAGTACGTGTTCCAAGACCGGTAAAAGAAAAGCTGAACCCGGAGATCCCATTGATTACCGGCCAGCGGATCCTTGACGGCCTTTTCCCTATCGCAAAAGGCGGGACCGCGGCAATCCCGGGCCCGTTCGGTAGTGGTAAGACCGTTACCCAGCAGCAGCTTGCAAAGTGGAGTGACGCGGAGATCGTTGTCTACATCGGTTGCGGTGAACGCGGCAACGAAATGACGGAAGTGCTGACGGAATTCCCGGAACTCGTCGACCCAAAGACCGGTAAACCCCTGATGGAGAGAACGGTCCTTATCGCCAATACGAGCAACATGCCGGTGGCAGCAAGAGAAGCATCGGTGTATACCGGTATCACAATTGCGGAGTATTACCGCGACATGGGGTACGATGTCTCGCTGATGGCAGATTCCACCTCACGGTGGGCAGAAGCAATGCGTGAGATCTCATCACGTCTGGAAGAAATGCCTGGCGAGGAAGGGTACCCTGCATACCTTGCGGCCCGGCTCTCGGAGTTCTACGAACGTGCAGGGCTTGTAATTACACTTGCTGGCGGAAATGGTTCCGTATCTGTTATCGGTGCTGTATCCCCGCCGGGTGGAGATTTCTCCGAGCCTGTTACGCAGAATACCCTCCGTATTGTCAAGGTGTTCTGGGCGCTCGATGCAAAACTCTCGCAGCGGCGTCATTTCCCGGCCATCAACTGGCTGAACTCCTACTCCCTGTATCTTGATACCCTCCATGACTGGTACGACCGCGAGGTCTCACCCGAGTGGAACACATTGAGGTCCTGGGCCATGGAAGTCCTCCAGAAAGAGGCCGAGCTCCAGGAGATCGTGCAGCTGGTCGGGTCAGACGCATTGCCTGAAACCGAACAGATCACGATTGAAGTTGCCCGCATGATACGTGAAATCTTCCTCCAGCAGAATGCCTACGACGCAGTCGACACGTTCTGTGACATGAAGAAGCAGTACGATATTATGAAGTCGATCAAGTTGTTCGCCGACCTTTCGGCGACTGCACAGGCAGCCGGCGTGACTCCCTCACAGATTATTGGTTCGAAAGCGAAGAACGAACTGCCCCAGATCAAGTTCATCAAGGACTACAAACCTGAGCTCGAGAAAATTGCGAAAGAGATGGACGCAGAATTCACCACACTGAGGGCGGCAGCATGAAGGAATACAGGACGATTTCAAAAATTGCCGGCCCACTCGTGTTTGTCGAGAAGACCGAACCTATCGGGTACGGTGAGCTGGTCAACATTGTGACCTTTGATGGGACCATCAAACGGGGGCAGGTGCTCGACACAAGCGATAATCTTGTCGTGGTACAGGTCTTTGAGACAACCGCCGGTATCGGGAGGGACAGTGGCGTCCGTTTCACCGGCGAGACGATCAAGATGCCTGTTGGAAAGGAGATGCTCGGACGTATCCTCTCCGGTGGCGGGAAACCGATTGACGGTGGCCCTGAAATAGTCCCGGAAAAACGCCTGGACATCACCGGTGCTGCCATCAACCCCTATGCACGTGCATCACCAAACGAGTTTATCCAGACGGGTATTTCGACCATTGACGGGACGAACACACTTGTCCGGGGCCAGAAGCTCCCGATTTTCTCGGCAGCAGGTCTTCCCCACAATAATATCGCACTCCAGATCGCCCGGCAGTCAAAAGTGATCGGTTCCACAGAACCGTTTGCCGTGGTTTTTGCTGCGATGGGTATCACGAAGGAAGAGGCCAACCACTTCATGAAGGACTTTGAGCGCACAGGAGCGCTCGAGCGTGCGGTGGTATTCTTAAACCTCGCTGACGATCCGGCAGTCGAACGGATTATCACGCCGCGTCTTGCCCTTACAACGGCAGAGTACCTTGCATTCGAGCTTGGTATGCACGTGCTGGTTATCCTTACCGACATGACCAATTATTGTGAAGCACTCCGTCAGATCGGCGCAGCCCGTGAAGAAGTGCCTGGTCGTCGTGGTTATCCCGGCTACATGTACACCGACCTTGCAAGCATCTACGAACGTGCAGGGATTATCAAGGGCCTGAAAGGTTCTGTGACACAGATCCCGATCCTTACGATGCCAGGCGACGATATCACGCACCCGATCCCTGACCTTACCGGGTACATTACCGAAGGACAGATCGTGGTCTCCCGTGAGCTCCACCGGAAGGGTATCTATCCGCCCATCAACGTGCTGCCTTCATTGTCGCGCCTGATGAACCTTGGTATCGGAAAAGGTCATACAAGGGAAGACCACAAAAAGGTCTCTGACCAGATGTATGCAGGGTACGCGGAAGGGAACGACCTCCGTGGCCTGGTCGCGATTGTTGGAAAGGATGCCCTTTCAGAACGTGACCGGATGCTCCTTGAGTTTGCTGACCTCTTCGAACAGCGGTTTGTGAAACAGGGATATGACGAGGATCGGACAATCGTGGACACGCTTGACCTCGGCTGGGACCTGCTCTCGACGTTACCCGTGGAACAGCTCACCCGTATCGACCGTGACCTCATAAACAAGTATCATCCCAAATTCAAAGCAGGGACAACTAAGGAGTGACGTCACAATGGCGCTCAGAGATGTTAAGCCAACACGTTCAGAACTGATCGGCCTTAAGCGGCGGATTGCGCTCTCCGAGCGGGGCTATAAAATTCTCAAGATGAAGCGTGACGGACTGATCCTTGAATTTTTCAAGGTCCTTGCGGATGCAAAAGACAGCCGCGGAGAACTGCTGCAGAAATACCAGCGGGCAGTCGAGAGCATGGCGCTTGCGAACACCGTCGAAGGGGCAATCGGGGTAAAATCAGCCGCATTCTCCGTCAAGGAGGTCCCCCAGATCACCCTGACCTCCAAAAATATCATGGGTGTCGTCGTTCCAACAATCGAGTCTTCGAAGGTGAGAAAGAGCCTGGTCGACCGTGGATATGGTATCCTCGGAACGACCTCAATCATCGATGAGACGGCAACCTCCTTTGAGGAGCTCGTTGAAGCGATCATCGAAAGTGCTGAGATCGAGACCACGATGAAACGGCTCCTCAGCGAGATTGAATCCACGAAGCGTCGCGTTAATGCGTTAGAGTTCAAGGTGATCCCGGAACTATCCGAGGCGCGGGACTTTATCAAGATGCGCCTCGATGAGATGGAACGGGAAGAACTCTTCCGCCTGAAGAAGATCAAGGCAAGAATGAAGGCATAATTCTCGCCATGAGGTGCAGATGCCGATCGGCACACTGAATGAAATGGGAGTTGATGGGAAAACGGTCCTGCTCAGGCTTGACCTAAATTCCCCCATCGACCCTACATCAAATCTTATTCTCGATGACAAACGGTTTCGCGAACATATCCCGACGATACAGGCACTGAAGGATAGCAGGGTTGTCATTATCACCCACCAGAGCCGCCCCGGGAAAAAAGATTTTACAACACTCAACGTCCATGCGGAGAAACTTTCGCAGATGCTCGGGCGTTCTGTGTTATATATTGATGATATTTTTGGGAGCTCGGCACGGGACGCTGTGAGGAATATGCGTTCCGGGGAAGTGCTGATGCTTGAGAATGTCAGGTTTAATGCCGAAGAGAACCTGGTATTAAAACCGGAAGATGCAAAAAAGACTATTCTTGTGCGTAAACTTGCCAGTATGGGCGATGTTTTTGTTAATGATGCCTTCGGCACGGCACATCGGTCGCAGCCGACAGTGGTCGGCCTGCCAATGGCGATCAAATCAGCTGCCGGTCTCCTGATGGAGAGAGAGGTCTCTACATTGAGCCGGGTATTTCTCGGGGCACCGAAACCTGTGTGCATGGTGCTTGGAGGTACCAAGGTTGACGATTCAGTGGCTGTCGCCCGGCATGTCCTTGAATCAGGCATCGCGGACGAGGTAATGGTCATTGGTGTTGTCGCAAATGTTTTTCTCATCGCATCCGGTTTTGACATCGGGTCCCCTTCGACACAGTTGATCCACCAGCTGAAATATGATAAAGAGATCGGTGACGCCCGGGATCTTCTTCTTCGTTTCCGTGAGAGGATCATCATTCCCGAATGGGTTGCCGTCCGGGAAGGGAATAAAAGGGTGGAATACCCGGTCAACGCGATACCCCGGGATGTCCCGGTCATGGATCTTGGGATGGATGCCATCAGCATGTTGTCAAAGCGGTTAAAGGCTGCAGGTACCGTCGTGTTCAATGGACCGGCCGGGGTATTCGAGGAACCTGATTTCGCGACCGGGACCTATGAACTCCTGAAAGCGGCATCATCCGTTGATTTTTCCGTTGTAGGTGGGGGACATACCGCCGTAGTCATCGAAAAGCTCGGTCTTGGTAAGCACTTTACCCATATTTCAACTGGTGGTGGGGCATGTATCGAGTTTCTTACCGGGAAAAAATTACCCGCAGTGCAAGCACTGGAATTATCAAAAGAAATATTTGGATAATCCTTTTTTCATCTGATATACCTGGTTGCATCACTATTCGCTGATGCAGGGCTGTTTTTTCGACAGGAAATAAAAACTGATGGTAAATTTTTTGGGGTTGTTCTCTTAAGACACGAGGTTCATCGCTGCTAATAGTTGGTTGGTAGTCCCCATATTACTCTGGTAGCCGATATTTGCCTGGTTATATACATCAGTGGCTTGATACCAGTCGCCGGCAAGTGCATAGTCTGATGATGTGACATATGTGACCGTGTTCCGTTGAATTGCATTCAATGTTGAAATTAATATATTCAGGGTGGCTACCTGCTGGGCAGGGGCGGTTTTCATGGCATTGGTATAATCTGCCTGGCTTCCCACAAAGAGGTTTTCTGCCAGGGTGAAATTCTGCTTGGCGTTAAAGACCGCAGTGGTCTCACTATTTTCATTAGACCTGATCGCAAGAGCGGGAACCATCAAAGTTTTACCGTTCTCAACCGCTCTCTTTGCACGGGTCACTTTGTCGTTACCAGACTGGATATAGTCCAGATATGCATAGGCGGAGGTGGGTACCGGTGTGATCACGGTTGGTACAGGGGTTGGAGGGACAGTTTCAGGGGTAGGGATGGGAGTCGGCTGAACTGCGGGCTGGGTGAATGGTAATGCATGGGAATATACGGCATATGCGAAGACCAGTCCGACGAGGCAGACTGCGATGACAACGCAAATTGTGATAAGCATATTTTGGGATAATTTCATGATAAACAAATATTTATATTACACTATTAACCTTTTGTAAAAAATGGGGTAGTTCTCAGGTGAAGCAACCTCCATAATGATAAAAACAGGATGAGGTTGTTTCGTTCTTCATGGATGAGGACCTTACTGGAAACGATTGTTTTTCAATGCCAGGGACTCCGGGATAATTAACGCGGTTATCGGAACTTTTTTTGAATATTTCGGTTAATTGCATCAACATCATGCTGATGTATGTTTTTTTTAATGGATAGACTGGTCTTTTTAATGTCCGATCCCTGGATCAGATCGCCATGATTTTTAATCCGGTTGTCACCATGGATCATATGCGCACCCAGGTCTTTTTCCTCTTTATTGTCCTGATGTTCGTTTTAGTACTGGGAAGTGGCTGCATCGACCAGGTACCCGGGGATGTCACCTACAGGGGAGGAACGTTGACATTCACGATCAGGAGCGAAGAAGTCATCCCTGACGGAGTGCTTGAAGTGGCAGTCTTCAGGCTGCAGGACTATCGGCAGGTCGAACTGTACAGGAATGCAGAGTATTTCCCGATTAAGACCGGAAATAACGAAATTACTATACCTATTGAGCTCCAAAACGGAAATTACCGATGTTTTATTTATACCAGGTCTGGGACAACCCGTTTCCCGGTGGTGATCAAGGACTTTGAAATCTGACCTGAAATCTTTAATCAGGGCAGCAGGTGGTCATTGCCCTTCGGATGCGGTTGTCAGGAATGCGGAATTATTTAACCCGTTTACCTGCAGCTGGGAGCTCGTGGATTTTGCCATAAAAGATGGCATTGTTCTTGGTTCCGGTCATTACTCCGGCATTCACGAGATCGATTGCCATGGGGCGCGGGTCATCCCGGGACTGATCGATTCCCATGTCCATATTGAGAGCTCTCTGTTGTGTCCTGCAGAATATGCACGTCTGGTCGCCCGTCATGGGACCTCAACCGTGATCGCGGACCCCCATGAAATTGCCAATGTACTGGGAAGTGACGGGATAGAATATATGCTTAAGGCGTCGGAAAACACACAGATTGATATCTTTTATATGCTTCCGTCCTGTGTCCCATCAACACCGGCTGATGTAGGGGGGGCCATCCTTGAGGCTTCTGACCTTGCGACATTCGCCGGCAGGGCCCGCATACTGGGCCTGGGTGAAATGATGAATGTGCCGGGGGTGTTGTCAGGTGATCTGTCGATCCTCAAAAAACTCAACCTGTTCCCACGTATTGACGGACATGCCCCAATGCTAACGGCTAATGATCTCAATGCGTATATCCTGGCCGGACCCCGGAGTGATCATGAATGTACGGGGGTTGCAGAAGCCCGTGAAAAGTTATCTAAAGGGATGTACATTTACCTGCGTGAGGGCTCAACCGAGAAAAATATTCATGCTATTATCCCGATTGTCACTCCCTGCACGGTTTCACGGTGCTCTTTTTCTACGGATGACCGTCATGCGGATACGCTCATGAACCAGGGGCATATTGACGGTGTCATTCGCACGGCCGTATCGGAAGGTCTTGAACTTGAACTCGCTCTCCGGATGGCCACGTTATCGGCTGCCGAAATGTTCGGATTGCATGACCGCGGAGCACTGTCTCCCGGTAGGATTGCAGATTTCTCTATTCTGGCAGGCAGTAGTGAATTTGTCATAGACCGGGTATTCAGGGGTGGCATAGAAGTCGGGGGATTACCCGTGCCTGCAATAGCACCAGCACCCTCAAACATGCAGGCGACCATGCCAGGTCCTGCTGACTTAACCCTGACTGGTAATGGACTTGCCCGGGTGATAGGGATTGTCCCTGGAGAGATTATTACCGAGGAGCTGCATTTTGAGATACAGGGTGCCAAAATTCCGGACCTTGAACAGGATATCATCAAAGCTACCGTTTGCAGCCGCTATTGCCCTGGGCTGTGTGCGACAGGTCTTGTGCATGGTTTTTCGTTTGACCAGGGTGCCATCGCCGGCAGTGTATCACACGACGCCCATAATATTATTGCCGTGGGGACAAGTGACAAAGAGCTTCAACTGGCGATACATGCCGTTATCTCTCACAACGGCGGACTGGCATCTGTACATGGCGATGAAATAACAGTGCTGCCCCTGGAAAATGCCGGGCTGATGTCAGGCTGGCCCTATGAAGATGTGGTAGAACGGCTCAATTTAATTCATTCTGCCACCCGGAAGATGGGGGGGATTGAGGACCCGTTTATGTACATGTCGTTTCTCTGTCTGCCGGTTATTCCACAACTGAGGTTGACTGCCAGGGGGCTATTTTCTGTCGATAAATTTGAACATGTTCCCTTGTTTGTCGATTAGGCAAAAAACGTCTCTTTTATTCCAACTATTCAAAGGGGCGTTCCGGAACCTGTCCGAAATGAACCAAAAGCCTGGCAGTACGAGCTTATGCTGCTTCCATGAATTGTGCTACAAGAGAATAGCTGAACGATATGGCCGGATGGTTGGTTGATGCCGGGAGTATCAGCCGGTAATTCATATCTAAAGAGTATCAGCATTATGATATGATGATACCAGTCAACCGGGCCATATCAGTTTCAGTACCAATTTTGTCTCCTTCTGATAATATAACATTTTCGATGTCACATTACAGAATCCTCCCAAAAAAAAGCTGACCTCCTCGTAAAAAAGTGTCAATTGGAATTTTCCAGTCGTCCTGGTGACTAAGTGAGTGGAAATATCATTGATCGCGCCACTGGCACACCCTTTTTCGGGGTTATCCCCATGGTGGATGAAGCAGGAGGATAATAACTGGCTGGTGCAGGATATAGATGGCAAGTGAGTGTCTGCCGAGAAATGCAGATGTTTTTCCCGGCAATTCCGGGAATTTAATACGATTTAAGAATTTCTGCAGTATGTCACTCCGTTTACCCCCGGGATAGAGGAGTTCCCCGAGATATATTCCGAGAAGGACAAGCCCAAACCAGGGGAATATGGGTGTATAGTCAACACTGAAAAATGACTCCGGATATATTCCCAGTGGAAGCAGGAAAAATGGCCCCCTCACCGTCTGGAGGAGGATTCCCACCACGATGAACAGGAGACCACCAAATAACGATAACAACCTGCGGTGGAAAAAAAACGGGGCGATGATGATGGAGATACCGATCAGGTGCAAAATTCCAAAAATAATGTAGCCTTCCCGGAGATACCACCAGGTGACGACTGTAATCAGGGCCGCAATGAGCAGGATGAATATGCCTCTCTTCAGAAATTTCAGGAATAAACTTCGCCCGTCCATCGCAACTTCAGCCCTGGCAGCGCTGATCGTGAATGAAACTCCTACGAGCAGCAGGAACAGAGATGCCGTCACCATCGCAAAAATTTTCCAGAATCCTGAAGTGACGTCAACCGGATAGATGTTAAAGAAGTACACATCGAAGAGAACATGGTAGAGGACCATCATGATCACCGCAAGACCCCTCATCTGGTCTATTTCAAAAAAACGTTCCTGGATTGTGGTCATTGAATGTGGTTCCCTGGAAGATGATGTACCGGTGTCATTTTTGACATTCCTGGTTTGCATATAAATGATGGTGATACGTATTTAATCAGATTTGCAATGAAGCAGTGCGATGCAATGGATAAGTCATTCCATCATATCCTGGTGGTAACAATCGGAGGTCCGAGACCAAAAAGTCCCAGGTCACGAAAAAAACCCTGTTCCATCGTTGTTGATCTCCTGGGAATTAGGGAGGAAAATAGAATTCGGATGCCTCACGGCTCTCTTCTTTTCATGTCCTTTGCCCGCTTCATCAACGCGAGGATTCCGGCTAGTATGGCTGCGGGTGCAGGGGGATTTCCTGGTATCTTCAGGTCTACAGGAAATATCTTTTCAGCGCCACCCAGGACCGCATACGTACCGGCATATATCCCGCCATTACACGCATCATCACCGACCGCCACCACGAATTTTGGTGAGGGCATTGCATCATATGTCTTTCTCGCTGCAGTCGCCATATTATGTGTTATTGCACCGGTGACCATCAGTACGTCTGCATGCCGGGGAGAGGCAACAAAGGTAATACCAAACCGTTCCACATCATAGAATGGGTTGTTGAGATTGTTGATCTCGATCTCGGTGGCATTATCGCTCCCGGTATCCAGCTCGCGAATGGCAAGGCTGCGGCCGAAGACCGCATTAATATCCGCCTTAATTTTAAGGCCTATTGCCTCCAGGTTTTCATCATGTACCGGGTAGTCTTCTGTTACTTTCTTCTTCAGCAGGCAGGTCAGTGCATTTACCATTCTTCTCTCTCCTCACAAATCCGTTCCCGCATACGAGAGGTTCATACTCTTGTTAATGACTGGGAAATCAGGGATAATATTCCCCTGTACTGCATGTTCTATGGCGAGCCAGTTGCAAAATGATGCCGTCCGGACCTTGTACCGCTCGATTGCACCGTCCTTGATCCATACAAAACAAAGGTTTTGTCCACGTGCTGATTCAACAAGCGAAAGAGCAAAGCCATCCTGGACCTGGGCCTCTGACTGAATATCTCCTGCAGGAATGTCCGCGATAAGTTGTTCAATAAGATCGAGCGAGTCCATAATTTCCGATGCCTTGATCGTGAAGCGGGAGAGGACATCGCCGTCCTGCAATCTCTGGCGCTTTGGCACATACTTTTCGTAGATACCGTATGGATGATCCAGTCTCACATCCACTTTTCCACCAGATGCCCGTGCGACTGGTCCGGTGATATTGAGGGGGCGTAACAGTGTACCGGGGATTACACCCGTCGTGGCAAACCGGTCAATGACCGAGGTGGTTGATAAGACAATTTTCAGGCCGATCCTGCAGCGCTTCCGTAACTGCCTGATGAATAATAATAGATCATTGATTGTGCCACCAGGGATATCCTTCTCCAATCCTCCGATACAGATGATACCCCGCTGGAACCTGGACCCGGTCTGACAGTCGCATTGACGGAAACATTCCTCCCGAAGCACGGAAAACTGGCTGGCGCCAAGGGGAAAAGCCACGTCCACGAGCATCCCCGCCAGATCGCCGAGGTGTGAGCAGATCCGTTCCAGTTCAAGCATAATTGTCCGGAGGTACCACGCCCGTTCAGGGATGGATATCCCGGAGATCCGCTCAACTGCAAGGCAGAATGCGGTGGCATTTGCCACAGACTCGTCACCACTTACTGCCTCTGTAATCCTGATACAGTCATGAGGTGATTTCCCCTCAGAAAGCTTCTCAATCCCCCGATGCTTGTAAAACATCCGGATCTCAAGGTTGAATATGATCTCGCCGATCACGCTGAAACGGAAGTGTCCCGGTTCGATGATACCTGCGTGGACAGGGCCAACCGGGACCTGGTACACACCCTCTCCCGTCACTGTCCGGAACTGGTATTCATCGACAGGATTGATTGTTTCTTTGGTAAAGAGGGGTTCGTTTTTAAAAGATTTTTTGAGTGGGTGGAAGTTTTCCGGGTAACTCTCGTGCAGGAAGAGACGACGCGTGTCAAATGCACCATCAAACTCAATGCCAAAACCATCACGGCATTCACGTTCAAACCACGATGCTGATGGAAATATGCTGGCAACAGATAATGTCGTTTCGTTTACGTCATTAACGAGCACGAGGATACCATTCCTCCGTTCAAACACGTAGAAGAGTGAGTGTGCGGCTCGGTCTGAGAACCCTTCAATGCAGAACAGGCTTATCAGTACAAACTTATTTGCTGCCAGATGAGATACCGCCGGTTCAAACTCGTGATCTTTCAGTACCAGGTAGTTCTCGCTGTTGCATCCTGCCTGGATCCGATCCGGTGTGGACGCTGCTCCTAAAAACTCGCAGACCGCCCTGATTCCTATATCGATATTATTTGCCATTTAGAATTTCAACTCCGTTACGATCTGGCTGATAAACTCCATTCCAGGGTGGGGAAGAAGAATTCCTATGATAAGCAGGAGCGCAAGCAGGAAGATGATCGGGATCTTCATACTGACCGGTGTGTGATAATGTTTGATATCATCATCTGCGCCAGGACCTGACACCTTTGTGAAGTTCGTTATGACAAAGTATCCCAGTGCCCCGGCTGCAATAAACAGCAGGAAAAGTGTGATGACAAGGACCCAGAGGGAAACAGCTCCTAATTGCAGCATGATGAAAAATTCTGAGAAAAATATCGGGAATGGAGGTAAGGCGATGATGGCCAGGCCCCCGAGGATTATTCCCCACGCGGCGAGGGGCTGGAGCCGGAATACATCCCTGATATCGTCAACCGTATCGCTGGAGAACTGGCCTGCGTACTGCCGGTGAAGAATGCCCGATGAAAAGAACAGCGATGCTTTCGTCAATGAATGCGCCATGATTTGGAAGAGCATCCAGAATAGGGCGATCGGTGTTGAGATAGCCAGACCGATAAGCAGGATTCCCATATTCTCCACACTGGAGAATGCCACCAGTTTTTTCAGATTCTTCTGCGGGAGCATGGAGAATGCAGCGATTCCGACTGTAAGGATACCGAACAGCATCAGCATTGGTGCGACAATACCCGCAGCCGGCGTCTGGTGGACTATTGCATAAACACGTATGATACCATAGATGCCTACATTCAAGAGGACCCCGGACAGAATCGCACTTACTGCCGAAGGTGCCTTTGCATGAGCTGCGGGCAACCATGTATGGAATGGGAAGATGCCTGATTTCGCCGCCAACCCGATAAAAATCAGTGCGAAGGCAGCTAACATCATTCCGGGGGGAAACACTGAAGCATGCTGGATAAGGTCAGTCCAGTTCAGGGATCCGGCATCAGGGGATGTCCTTGAGATTTCAAAGAGGAAGATGAACCCTACAAATGTAAAGAGCATGGAGACAGAAGCAATGAAAATATACTTGATTGCAGCGTCGATGTTCTCCCGTGCAGAGAGGATCGCAATGAGCATGGCGGAGATGATGGTGGTCAGTTCAGCAAAGATCCAGAAAAGTGCGAGATTATCGGAGAAGAATGCCAGGACGATTACGAGCAGGAGCAGAGTCCATGCGACATAGAAAAGTTTGAGGCTGCCTTTCTCAAGTTCCCCGCTTTCAACAAGTCCTTCGATATACCCGCGGGCATACAAGGCAGCGCAGGTAAAAATGATCGTTGCGATACCAACCTCGAAGATGCCAAGGTGATCGATGAAGAAATACTCGCTGCCGATAAAAAATGATTCGACAGGTATCTGCCGGAACATCACAATGTAGGCTGTCAGGATGACAAAAATAAGGGCCTGCAGAATACAGGCCGTGTTCATCCGGAGATGGTTGTGGCTCAATATAATGATGACGAGGGCAAGGAGGGTGACCGCAATAAACGCAAGCAGGATCATGAGTCCTCCCCTGGTTCTTCCCAGAGATGGAAACGGTGGAGACGCTGGTGGTAATCCTCAAGAGTTGAATCGATCCCCACGGATAAAATGGTCGTCAGGAGCACGAGAATAATCAGGTCGATGATGATCAGGAACTCAATGATAAATGGGAGTTCGGTGACAAACAACCCAAAAAGGAGGACCCCGTTCTCCATGGATAGAAAACCAAGAGCTTTTGTTATGACCCTCTTCCGGCTGAATGTCACCATCATTCCCATCAACATCAGCGAGATACCAAGAACCGCCCCGAAAAAGAAGAGACTTTCCCTCGCTGGTGTTCCCTGCATAATCCTCGAAAGGACCATGTAAATTACCAGCATCAGTACCATGGAGATGAGGAGGGATGTTGTAGGGTTCAGGAAATGGAACTCAATATCCCTTTTAATCCGGATCCTTTCCTGTATCGTTGTAATAAAATACGGGATGATCAGGACTTTACTAAAAAACGTTATTATTGCAATAGCCAGGAGGACGAGTGATCCTTCAAGTGAATAGAGGGCGAGTGCAATAAAAACGAGTGTGAGAGACTGGACTGCGTAGACTGATACCACTGATAGCAGGTTTCGTGTCGAAATGATATATGCCGCGGTAATGATAATACCAACAAACAGTATCCTGATAATTCCCTCGATGGTTGATGTATCAATCATGAGAATACCTCGATGATAATGATCAGGGTAGAGAAGAAAAAGGCCATAGCGAACAGGCTGGGAAGCTGGAAGAACCTTTTCTTGGCCATTGATGATTCAAATATCGCGATTATCCCTGCAAGGATTGAACCTTTTATGACGAACAGGATAACGGCGATGAGGATACCGATAAGTGTGAGGGATGTGGCAAGCCCGAGCGGGACGATCAGGTTGATCAGCAGTCCCATCAGGACTGTCAGTTTTACCGCAGCTGCAAGTTCCATGAGGGCCAGGTTCCTGCCCGACTGTTCCAGTATCATTCCCTCGTGGATCATGGTAAGTTCCAGGTGTGTCTCCGGGTTATCAATTGGTATCCGCGATGTCTCGACGATGAGGATGATAAAAAGTGAGATACTGATCAGGATCAATGTCGGAGCGGCCGGTAATCCAGGTGCCATGCGGGAGACCATGTCAAAAATGTTGAGGGTCTTAAAGACGAATGCAAGTGCAGCAAAGACAATAATCGTCGTAGGCTCAATAATCGCAGAAATACTCATTTCCCGTGAACTGCCCATGCCACCGAAGGAACTACCTGCATCAAGACCGGCAAGTGCCATGAAAAAACGGGCTAATGCAAGGAGATAGAGAAAAAGGATAATATTTCCAATTCCTCCGACAGGCTCGGGAACAAATATTAGCGGGACAAAAAGGGCCGCCACAAGTATGGATGCAATTGTTATCAGTGGGGTTATCCGCATGATCCGTGACGAGCTGGGTGAGTAGATGACTTCCTTTGTTAACAGCTTTCTCAGGCTGGCATAGGTCTGGAACACCGATGGTCCGGAACGTCCCTGTGTCCATGCCTTCACTTTTTTTATCATACTGACAAAAAGTGGCGCAATGGCAAGCACGACAAGCGTATTGATTGCGATATACAATATGAAATCCACATTCACGCAAACCACCCTAAAAATATGATCAGTGCGATGACCGTAACAAACACATAGAGGAGATACGTGTCAAGGCAACCGTTCTGAAACCTCGAAACTTTTGTTGCCACCTGCATGAACAGTTGGGAGATCGGGTTGTAGAGGTATTCCTCAAATACCTTCAACAGGTGGATTTCTCCGGTTCCCTCTCGGAATATGCAGTTTTTCAAGTCAAAAAAAACCCTTTCATTTTTTGTGCGGGTCCGGTAAATCGCAGAGAAGATGATGTCGATAGGTTCAGAGAACCCATGACCTGTGTATTCGGATGAAGCCTGCTGGGAACGCGATCCGCACCCCCATGTTTCGCTCACCCTTACCTCGCGGGAGGCAGTAACATACAATACCACGTAGACCAGAACCCCCATTCCGAGGAGTAACAGGCTGATCAAAAACATATCCGGCAACGGAACGTTAAAGCCGACGATTCCAAAAATCTGGAAGGCACACACACCCAGAAGAATACACGCAGCCGCAAGGATACCCGGTCCTATCAGCATCGCCCGGGGCACTTCTTTCGCCACCTCACTTTGTGGCGAACGGGGCAGGGCAAGGAAGATCGAACCAAATGCTTTGACAAAACATGCGGCAGAAAGCGTACTGGCGAGGGCGAAGAGGGCAAGGCAAATAAATAAGAGCACTTTAAAAAGAGGACTCACGAATGCAACCGATGTGAAAAATGCAGTGAAGATCAGAAACTCGCTCGCAAATCCGTTCAGGGGGGGGAGGGCCGAAATCGAGACTGCTCCAATAAAAAAGAGCGCAGAAGTATAAGGCATCCGGTGGGCGAGGCCACCCATATGCTCGATATCTCTGGTGTGCGTCGCATGAACAACAGAGCCTGATGTAAGGAAGAGGAGGCTTTTAAAGAGTGCATGGTTCAGGGAATGGAATAACGCACCCAGCAGGCTGATAGTCGCAAGCAGTGGCAGGTTGCTGGCAGAGAAGATCACCCAAAGTCCAATACCGGTAAATATGATGCCAATATTTTCGATACTCGAATACGCCAGCATTCCTTTAATGTCATGTTCCTTTAAGGCATAGATGACACCAAGGACCGCGGATGTAATACCCCCGGCCAGAATGAGGGCCCCCCACCAGAGGTCCGGAGTAAAAATGTCAAGGAGGAAGCGTATCAGTCCATAGATGGCAATCTTGAGCATCACGCCTGACATCAATGCCGATATTGGCGACGGGCTTTCCGGGTGGGCGTATGGCAGCCACTTGTGGAATGGAATAATGCCGGCTTTTATGGAAAACCCAATAAACAGGACGAGGAATGCAGCTGTTATGGGTAGTGTGGAAGCACCATGGATGGGAGCGATTGCAAATGAGCCGGATTCCAGGTAGAGCATGATGATGCCCAAAAGGACAAACAGGGACGATAACTGGGTCATAAAAAAATAAAACAGACCTGCCTTTTTCGTCTCATCATGAGTGTATTCAAAAGTTACAAGGAAGAATGAACTTGCCGCCATCAATTCCCAGAAGAGAAAAAAACAGAACGAATTTGCAGAGCTAACGACCAGGACCATCGCGAGGATGAAGAGGCTGGTAAACCCGCATAAAATGTTCCTCCGGGACGATCCATCCATATGTTCAACATATTCTGAAAAATACAGTGCAACACAGGCCGAAACAATGGCAATTATCAGGAGGAAGAATGATGCGAGCCGGTCGATAACAAAGGAAAAAGAAAACTCCGTGATCGGTTGGTACAGCGTAAAACCTGATGTCTCACCGGAAAACAGGACTACCAGGGAGAGAGCTCCCAGGAACAGTGACGCGAAGATTGGGCAGCAGAGCGAAATCGTCCTGATATATCTCCTGTTCACTGATACTGCCAGTAGCGGTACTATTGTCCCGGCAAGAAGGGTAATGATCGCAAGAAGGAACAGTTCAATAATCATTTTCTCTCCCCGATAACCCTTTGATGAATATGCTGCTCCGGATTCTGCAGGTGTGTTAATCTGTTCATTCCGATCTCCTGGTTAAAAACAGGTTGATCTTTCATCAACTGCCCCTGCATCAGGTATTATCCCCTGACACAAAATCCGTGGGCTCCCGTTTCATGGGACAAACATCTATCCCCTTAAGATTACCCATGCAAAATCCAAACCTGTCCCGGATTGTTTTTGGCAGGTCATTTTCAGAGATTGGGTGGAAGCCAAGACTTCCGTAAAAATCTACCAGTTCAATTTTCGAGTGCATGTAGAGCGTCTCTCTCCTCCCACATTCCTGAATGAGAAGGAGCATCGCTGACCGGGCAAACCCACGGCGCCTGTAATCTTCCAGGATATAGACTGCATCAACTTCAAGGCCATCCGGATGTCGCGATGCACGGGCAACACCAATCAGCCTCGTCCCGTTAAAAGCAGCAAAGAGTCTGTCATTTTCGCGGTCTGCCTTCTGCTGGTGATAATGGACCCATAGTTCCTTCTCTGCACGGACGAGCTCCGCGGGAGTGAGTTCCCTTACATTTAATGCCCCGATTCCTTCGGTTGGTGTGGGGACAGGACTTTTAGGGAACAATGCCCGGCCGAACGCGAGGAAAAGATGCGGCCGTAAGGTGACAAAACCCCGGCTTTCCTCTCCGGCAAGTGAATAGAGTGTAAGCAGTGTCTGATCTTCGTTGAATGGCTCCGAGTCAGTGTACGGGGAAATAATCGGCATACAACACCTCCAAAAAATTCGGTATCCCCTGAGGGTTATAAAACGGGTAAACTTCCATTCAGATCATCTTTCGGTATTGTTCAGACATATTTTCCTTTCATCACAATAAAACCATGTGTTCATTTTTATAAAATTCAATAAAAAATTTGAAATATTTTGGAAATCGAGAAAGAAGAAATCTCTCACTCTGGCTTTCCAAAAAGATATCATGGTTTGATTCTGAAACAAACAATAAAAGTGAATGAAATCTCATATGCGCGCATTATTGGTTTCCTGCAGTTTTCGGCATTTGCAAAGCGGGTCAGGATTGAGTTGCATCCTGGTCCTTTCCGGTATCTCCCGGATACAAATAACAAAACTTTATTTGATTTCCCGCAAGAGTGAAAACTATTGGCAGGCAACCAGGGACTCAGAACGGGAAGTTGCCATAAGAGGGGGGAAAAAGCTCATTATGATCGACAAATTACTGCTTGGGAATTATAAATTCAGGGAATCTGATTTTTCTCCGAATATTGACCACTACCGGGAACTTGCCTCCAGCCAGCACCCCTCCGTTCTATGGATCGGTTGCTCAGATTCCCGGTTACAGACTGGACATATTACCCAGGCAAAGGCCGGAGAACTGTTTATCCAGAGGAATATCGGAAATATCGTTCCAGTCCATGACTGGAACTTTGCCACCGTACTTGAATATGCGGTTGTTCACCTGAAAGTCGAGGATGTCGTTATATGCGGGCATTCCAACTGCGGTGCAATCCGCGCACTGGATAAAGAAAGCACGGATTCCTACATCCCCCTCTGGTTGAATAATGCCCGTGAAGCAAAAGTCCGGGTAGATAAAACTATATCTCCCCCGGTTACTCCTCTTGAAAAGGAGGAACGATACCGCCAGATCGAAAAGGAAAATGTCCGGCTGCAGATGGAACACATTTATACCTACCCTCTATTGAAAAAAGCGGTTGATAAAAAGAGGGTGGAAGTCCATGGACTCTATTATGACCTCGAGAATGGAGCACTGACCCGGATTACATAATTTTTCTTTCCACTTTTTTTATGTTATCCAGATAACCCGTAGTTGCTGGTGGGATAAAAGGAATAAACCGGATATTCTGGTGAACCATAAACTATGCAGCCAACGGAATAGCGGGGAGTGGCGCGAATCACACCTGCTGTTTACAGCAGTCTGCACCGAGGCAATGTTGACCCGGGAAGTAGCCAAAAATTGATTCTTTGCTATTTATCCTGGTTATCACCTGATACCTGACCTTAAGGTTCATCCTGCATTTTTTAAACTATGTCTGGTCCTGGATTTTGAAATCCTTCATCCACGATATTTTATTCAGACCAAACAGCCTGTTCTGAATTGCATCTTCTAAATAACAGGATCCGGTAATCCCTGCAGGGAACCATCGGGATCCTGGACCAATACCGGGTACCTGCCCCGGCGGCGTAATTGAACCACCGGATTGTTCAATGTAAACGATAACCTTCTGTTCTCCGCTGCAAAAAAACTAAAAGAAAGTGAATGGAGGCCGCCGGATTCTGGTCTTTTGGGTGATATACCGGTTGGAATTATGATTTTAAACCCGATATTTCTCAATCTCTTTTTTTATTAAGGGTAATGAGACCCGTCCGACGGGTGTAATCTTCCCATTCACGAGAACAATCGGGATCGGTGGGTAATGTTCAGATATAATTTTTTCGACATGCGGCGGGACTTCATCGTCGATTAACGTCAGTTTCAAAGACACTGTATCACCATATTCTTTCAGAATAGTTTTTTCCAGCACTTCAAATGCCCTTTCCAGGCTCCCCGTCGGATAACAGTCAGATAGACCACAACTTCTCTCATCATCACATGCAAATGGTGAACAGTACGAGTCACGGAGTCCGATTACCTCGATAGTGATAGTATGTGCCATATTACATCATTGAAGCGGGAGTATTTGATAATTCAGATCGCCGCATCATATCCGGAACAACAGATCCCAGGGTTGGGAGAAATACGCGCACGTGAATAAAAGACCCCGATAATATATGATCACGCAAAATTATGTCCTGTTATAAAAACGAAGCACGATTTTTTCGTATTAAAATATTTTTTTCTGATTAGCATCACCACCACAACGATGTGATTGGTTAACTAACCAAAATGAAATTACCGGACATAATTCGGAGAGATAAAAATCAATGCCTGATAGCAAAGGATTTTTTTCAAAACAAACGGATCTTCCGGCAAATGATACGTATGATAAGTATTTATGGTGGTATTTTAATTTAGTATAGCTGATGTTGCCTGTTCCAGAGCAGGAGAAAACGATTCATTCTCCTGAGTTCGGCAGCGGTATTCAGATAATTTGTATTGCATCAGTCGTTAACGGATAATCCACACAAAGGAATCGATTCGGTTCTTCATCCGTACCATTCAATTACACATCTCAAAAAACAGGAAAACTCGGGAATCCCGGGGATCCTGTATTTTTTTTAAACTGGTTGGGAGGGCGGTTTTTCCCGGTCATATTGGACGTGAGGTCCGCATATGAGTCGTGGAAATTTTGCGTTCCGGTATTGTTAGGGATAATCCGCAAAATTCACCGTCACCTTCACATGAACCTTTCAAAACGGTCTTTCTTCGCCTTGCAGACCGGACAGACCAAGGGGGCTTCTTCCCGGGCGCAGAGATAGCCACATACCCTGCAACGCCAGACCGGGTACGACAGACGTCCCATGTTCGTGGTATGAATCGTCTTCCGGCTGTTTCTTTCGGATCGGATGGGCCTCCGTTCCGGAACCGGGGAAGTGGCTTGTGTTTTTGACTGGGCCGCCTCAGATACGTATAATGCACAATAGCAGGCACCATACTGGTCAAGATCAGGGTCCCGGTAATTGCAGGGGCATATAATGTCGAGGTCTTCGGATTTTATTCCCCTGGAAAGGCGGCATGGGCATGCCGGATATCCATACCGTGCCTCATTTATCAGTAATCCCCATACAAGTTTTTTTGCAAATTCCGTGTCCGCGTTAAGGTAGTAGCCGCCTTCTCCTGCCTCACGTGCAAGGACCTGGTATTTTTTTAAAACGTCCTCTTCGCTGATATCCACGGGATTCATTTTCTGAATGCACCTCTGATCTCGTCTTCCCTGTATCCGATTACCGCATGGTCTTCATCGATGACGAGTGTAGGAAATGACCCGGCGGGGTTATATTTTTCAATAATTGTGATGGCACTATCCATCTCTTCTGGCGGGAGAAGGTCAACATATACAAAATCAAATGCGATCCCGAGTTCTTTTAGTAGTCCCTTCGTCTTTTGACACCACCCGCATGTAGAGAGTGCAAAAAGTACTACCGTTCCTGAATCTTTTCCGTCGACATGTTCCATTTTCATACGATTCACCTGGGCCACACGGGTCTTCTATTGTTAATTAGCATGGAAAGAGGTAGTATATAAGGGTTCATTGAACGCATGGTACCTGCGATTTCGTCGCATGTAGTGAGATCACCATCGGTATTAATGAGTGGTATCCGATGGCAATCTCACTGGATTTTGGGAAAAAAAGTGCATTCAGAGTTTTTGACAGATTATTCCCAGAAAAACAATGGTGAACCTGTCACTCTCGATGATAATCCGCCTGAAGGATTGGGATTATCCGAAATCATTTACCATATGGCAATGGAATACTTGTAGAAGAGGTACCTGCCGATGACCGATATCGATACCGCGATCACGCTTGGCAATGCAAGCCTGAAGGAAAAGTTGAACGCCATTGATGGACCCCTGGCGTATGAAGAGACTGCCTATCACCTGCCCGTTGCCTATGCACTCACCGGTCGCCCGGTTCATACGGGCAAAGAAGCAATTCTGGCATATACACTCACAAAAGAGAATCCGTTTGTGGCATGTGAATCAATACTTGCTCTGTCTGAACAGGGCCCAGGTCGTGAACCTGCCCCCTACACCGGGTTTATCGGGGATGCAGTCCTCAGGAAACTCGGATATTCCCTTGTCGACGGCAGCATACTGGGGCTCGCATTATTAATCGGGACCCCGGCGAATGCCGAGACGGCTTCCCGGATATGCCGGGAGCTCCAGGAGAAATATATGCTCACCTTCCTTGCGGGAGATGTGGTTCCTGCTCTCTCTTTGGCATCTGTTAAACTGGGCCTTGAATACCGGCTTATTCCACTTGGTTCAACATCGGTCCACGGTGTTCATTTTGTTGACATCATCACCCGGGTTGCCCTGATGTTTGGCGGAGTCGTCCCCGGCGACCCGGGTAGGCTGCTTGCCTATGCAAACCAGCGTGCAAAGGCAATAGCCATCGTATTTCCAGGTCTCGATAATGAAGGCATCGCCCTGGTTGATGCCCTCCGGCTGCTTGGTATCCCGATTATCTCTCTCGGTGGATATGAAGGAGGTGAGTGGATTGCAACAGCCCCGGAGGACGCCGTCAGGGAAGGTATGGAAAGAAAAGGGATCAAGGTCACTGTAACGGCCATTCCGATCCCCATGTCATGTTCCCCGGCATTTGAAGGAAAGAGCATCAGAAAGGAAGAGATGTACGTGGAATTTGGCGGCGGCCGCTCCCCTGCATTTGAACTGCTCCGCGTGAAACCAGCGTCCGAAGTCACGGATGGACTGATCCGCGTTACCGGTCCGGAAATCGGGTCGCTGAAGGAAGGCTCTGCGGTCCCACTTGGTATTATCGTTGAGGTGGCCGGGAAATCCATGAGGGCTGATTTTGAACCCGTGCTGGAGAGGCGGATCCATAATTTTGTCAACTATGGCGAAGGCTCGTGGCATGTTGCACAACGTGACCTTATCTGGGTACGGATATCAAAAGAAGCAGTGAACAATGGTATAAAAATCGAACATATCGGTAAGCTGATTGCAACCAAATTCCGGATCGATTTCCCGGACCTCCTGGATGCAGTCCAGGTCACCCTGGTAACAGACCTGGATGCAGTCCTGAAAGGGAAAAAGGAAGCCGAAGCCATCTATGAAGAACGTGACCTGCGTATCCAGGGAATGAAAGATACAGATGTGGATTTATTTTATTCCTGCACGCTATGCCAGACGTTTGCACCAAACCATGTGTGCATTATCACGCCAGAAAGACCCGCATTATGCGGTGCGATCTCCTGGCTTGACGGTAAAATTGCCTACGAAATATCTCCTTCAGGTGCAAACCAGCCGGTTGAAAAAGGTAATGTGATTGACCGTGTCAAGGGTGAGTTCGACGGAGTGAACCGGTTTGTAAAGAAAGCTTCGCATGGAGAAGTTGAACGATGTTCCCTCTACAGTATCATGGAATACCCGATGACCTGTTGCGGGTGCTTCGAGTGCATTGCGCTGATGCTCCCCGAAGTGAATGGTATCATGGTCGTGAACCGCGAGTACAAGGGGGATACTCCATCCGGCATGTCATTTTCAACGTTGGCAGGTACTATCGGTGGCGGTGCCCAGACACCCGGTTTCGCCGGTATTTCTAAGAATTATATACTTTCGGACCGGTTTTTGCAGGATGAAGGGGGAATTGAACGACTGGTCTGGCTCCCCTCCCTGGTAAAAGAAGAGTTGAAAGAACGGCTCGTTCAGAAACTGAATGAACTCGGCCACCCGGAGTTATTTGATAAGATTGCCGATGAGACGAAGGCTACGACCCTGGAGGAACTGGTCGCATTTCTCGATGAAGTCCAGGCTCCGGCACTCACCATGAAACCGTTACTGTGAGGTGATTGCTGATGAGTGAAAACAGCCCGGATTCAAGTGGAAAAATTGGTTATGTCGTCCTTGGTGCAACGAAGGCAGAAGGTGGAACGAGGACTGTTTCGTTTCGCCTTGGTGGGGAATCAGATCTTCCCTTTATCGGGATGAACACAGGACAAGGCTCGATACCGCTGGTGGCATTTGAGATCTGTGACGACCCTGAGTACTGGTCCCCCATCGTCACTTCGTACACCGGTGATTTATCCAATGATGCCCGGGAATGGGCCGGCGTGGCAGAAAAACAATATGGGGCAGATATTATCCGGCTCTACCTGACCAGTACGAAACGCCGTGGATTTGATAATTTTTCTTCTATTACGACTGTAATGGAAGAGGTACTATCAGGGACAGGGCTTCCGTTGGTCGTTGAAGGAAGTAACGAACCGGCAATCGACTCGGATGTATTCCAGCGCTGCGGTGAGGCCGGCGAGGGAGAACGCCTGCTCCTTGGTACCGCCGAAGCCGGGAGGTACCGCAGCGTTGCTGCGGCAGCATTGGCTTATCATCATTCCGTGCTGGCACAATCGCCTATTGACATCAACCTCGCGAAACAGCTTAATATCCTCCTCCGTGAAATTGGCGTGAAGGCAGACCATATCATGATTGATCCTTACACGGGGACGCTTGGATACGGGTTTGAGTATTCCTATTCAGTCATGGAACGGATCCGTTCGGCGGCCTTAAAAGGTGATACTGACCTGGCCATGCCGATGATCACTTCCGCTACAGATTCCCTCAGTGTAAAGGAAGTCCGTGAAGCAGACCCTGCAGCCCTGGAGGATATTGCGGTCGAATGGGAATTTTATGCAGCACTTTCATCAGCAATTGCGGGGTCTTCGGTCGTCTGTGTACGGCACCCGAAGACGGTGCCCCTGTTAAAATCCGCTTTCCGTGAATTATGGGCTGGAAAAATGCCCGGGGAGGCCTGAAAACATGGCATTGAAAGCCCTGGATATCTATAAACTGCTGCCCAAAAAGAACTGCAAGGAGTGCGGGGACCCGACCTGCTTAACATTTGCCATGAAGCTTGCCAGTGGTAAAGGGGACCTCGAGAAATGTCCCTATCTCGATCCCGGCGCAAAAAATATTCTCGGTGCGTCAACACGGCCTCCCATCCAGCTGGTGAAGATCGGGGTTGGAGAGCGGAGGTTTGCAGTCGGAGAAGAATTCGTCCTGTTCCGCCATGAAAAGACCTTTTACCATCCGCCAGGTATCATGTTCGAGGTTTCAGACCTCTGGTCCGGGAAAGAAATAGAGGCTGTCACCCGGAGGGTAGGGTCAGAACATTATGTCCGTGTAGGGACCGATCTTACCTTTTCCGGCGTAGCGATCAGAAATGAAAGCGGAGACCCTGATCAATTTGCAGAGGCGGTCGGTGTTGTCGAGGCAACAGGGACTCACGTTCCGGAGGTATTAATGGCGCATGACCCTGCAGTACAGGAAGCAGGTCTTAAAAAATGTGGAAATTTCCGTCCACTCATCTATTCTGCCACAATTGATTCGTACAAACCGCTCTGTGCCCTTGCGAAAAAATTCGGGTCTCCGCTCGTCGTGAGTGCGAAAGACTTACTATCGCTTGGAGAATTGACAAAACTCTGTAATGCAGAAGGCATCAATGATCTCCTTCTGGACTTGTCGTTCCCATCGCTCCGGGAGTACATACCGGCTGCAACGGAAGTCCGCCAGAAATCAATCCTGCGGTCAGCACCCGAACTGGGCTACCCGGTTTTCCTTGATACCACCCGTTACCCGATGCAGGATGCGGCGCTTATCCTTGGAATTGATAAATATGCAGGCGTGATCGTGACCCGGGCTCTTTCGCCCGCATCATCAGTGGCGGCACTCACCCTCCGGCAGAACATCTATACTGATCCCCAGAAGCCGATCCAGATGAATCCGGGAATATATCCCGTTGGTAACCCTGGAAAAGAGTCGCCGGTACTACTGACCGTAAATTTCTCCCTTACGTACTTCACTGTCCAGGGGTACCTCGAATCGAGCCGGGTCCCGTGCTACATGTTTATTGTGGACACAGAAGGGTTGTCAGTCTTAACGGCGGTCGCGGCCGGGAAACTGAATGAGGCCCTGGTCCGTGATTCCATCAAAAAATTTGACCTCGAACATCTCGTGTCTCATCGTCGGCTGATTATCCCCGGCTATGCATCGCCGCTTTCCGGGAAGATAGAAGAGGAAACCGGCTGGAAGGTCCTGGTCGGGCCCCGTGATGCGGCAGAAATCGGTGATTACCTGGCGAAGGAGTGGAAAAGTTAGATGCCCACAGTCACGTTTCTTCCAAGTTACAGAAAGATCACCGTGGACGCCGGGAGTACTGTTCTCGATGCGATCCAGCGTGCCCAGATCCAGATGAATGTTGTCTGTGGCGGGCAGGGGAAGTGCGGAAAATGCGTGGTTTTTATAAAAAACGGTTCAGTGGAATTTGATCGTGAAAAATTCGGCAGATTTTTTACCGCTGAAGAACTGGCCCAGGGGGCATGTCTCGCCTGCGAGGCGGTCATCGGGGATGACCTCCACGTCCTGATCCCTGAGAGTTCTCTTATTCAGCAGCAGAAAATCCTGATGGAGTCGCTTGGTATTGAAACGGTGTTTTCGCCTTCTGTCTGGAAATATTATGTAGAACTCTCACCCCCGACACTGGAAGACCCGTCTCCTGACCTTACCCGGCTTGTATGGGGGATCCAGAAACAGGGTGGGCCACTCGCAGAAAAAATGTATGCACCGTTGGATGTCCTCCGCTGGATGCCCCGTGTCCTCCGTGACAGCGGGTGGCGGGTGACTGCCACCCTGGCACTGGTACCGGGTGGATTTAGGATTATCGACCTTGAGAAGGGAGATACCCGGTCGGAAATCTATGGTGTGGCCATTGATCTCGGGACTACGACTGTGGTTGCATATATTCGCAGCCTTGCCGATGGGCGGATCGTGGGTATTGCATCAAATTACAACCGCCAGATCAGCTGCGGGGAAGACATCCTCTCACGGGTGAATTATGCGAGAAAGAACGGGCTTCCCAAGCTCCAGGCGCTCGCTGCCGAAAGTATCAACCTTGCCATTACCACTGCGGCAAATGGCGCCGGGATCGACCGGGAAGATATCTACGAGGTCGTCGTGGCCGGGAATACTATCATGACTCATATCCTGCTTGGAATCGACCCGGCATACATGATCGAAGAACCCTATGTACCGGTCGTGCGGCGTTACCTGACGACTGCGGCCCCGCGGCTCGGCATAGAAGTCGCGCAGGATGCCTCTGTATTTATATTTCCTGCAGTTTCTGATTTTATCGGCGGTGATATCATTGCTGACGTCCTTGCATCAGGCATGGGTGAAAAGGATGAGATTTCGCTTCTGGTTGATATTGGAACGAATTTTGAAGTGGTACTGGGGAACCGTGAATGGATGTTTTCATGTGCCGGTGCTGCTGGTCCTGCACTTGAAGGAGGGGAGGTCCTCTTTGGGATGAGGGCGAACCCTGGTGCAATTGAGCGTATCTCGATTGATCCGATCACCCTGGAGCCTGAATTCCAGACAATAAACAGCGTAAAACCCGTCGGGATTTGTGGATCGGGACTCATCGACCTGCTGGCGGATCTTCTCAGGGCATGTGTGGTAGACAGGACGGGGCGGATTAACACGGGAATTATTCACCCCCGTGTCCGGCAGGGAGACCATTTTCCTGAATATGTCATCGCCTGGAAAACTGAAACTGGAAATAACAAGGATATCGTCATCACAGAGAATGATATCAAGAACCTGATCATGAGCAAGGCATCTATCCTGGCAGCATGTATCACGCTGATGAAACAGGCCGGGATCACGAGGAACGAACTTTCAGCCATTTATTTTTCAGGGGCATTTGGAAACTACATCAATAAAGAAAATGCGATCATGATCGGGCTGATTCCGGAAGTTGCCATTGATCATATCAGGAACATCGGGAACGGTGCCGTAGAGGGGGCCAACATGGCATTGATCAACCGGAAAAAGAGGAAAACCCTCGATGAAATTGCCAAAAACATCGCCTATATCGAGCTGAATGCCGAGCCTTCTTTTATGGATGAGTACACGGGGAGTTCCTTCCTGCCGCATACTGACCTTGCGTTATTCCCCAGGGTAGAGAAAATGCTCGATGAGTGTCGCCTGAAAAAAATACCGGTGGGTGTGCCGTAATGGCCGTTCACCTGCCCTCACCCGGCAGCCTGGCGACCGGAGTAGGGAGTCTTCCCCATACCGACCCCGTAAAAGCCTGTGATGATGTCATTAGTATATTTCCAGCGTTACCCTATGCGCCTTCACTCCCTAACCGTGGGCTTCTTGAAAATATCGTTTTTTGTGATTCAGAACGTCTACCAGGCAGGATAATCCAGGAGGGTCGGCTCCTTGTCGAACGAGGAGTTGATCTTCCGGGTGAGATGGAACAGGTATATCTTGATTATATCGATCAGAATTATTCACCCTATGCAATCGCAAAAGAATATGCGTCTGGCTTTCATGAGTTCATCAGGCGGTCGTTTCATTCTCCGTTCGCCCTTAAATGCCAGGTAACGGGGCCGGTGACGTTTGGGATGCAGGTAGTGGATGCTGACAAACGACCGGTGTATTATGACAGCCAGTACGCCGACGTCCTCCCGAAACTTATCGCCCTCCGGGCCCGGTGGCTTGAACATGCACTGACGGAAAATAACAGGAATACAGATACTATCGTGATGTTGAACGAACCGTACCTGGCAGCCCTTGGTTCTTCAGTGGTCCCGATTGATCAGGATACTGTCAGATCAGGGTGGCACGATATTGCGGATATGCTCCAGGGGAGCGTTGGTATTCATTGCTGCAGTAATACGGACTGGAATTTTATTTTCTCGCTGGACCCCGGTGTCGTATCATTTGACGCGTACGCGACGACGAATGAGTTTCTCCTCTACAAGGACGATCTTTTTACCTACCTGGAACGTGGAGGGGTGGTCGCCTGGGGTATTGTGCCTGCAGATAACCGTATTTTTTCATTGGAGACAGAACAATCCCTGTATGAGCGTTACATGGGTATCAGGAAAGAAGTGACCCGGTATATCCCGGAAAAATTATTTGATGCACAATCAATCATTACTCCAAGTTGTGGTATTCGATTTGCAACCGAAACAGAGTCATCCAGGATTATGGAGACCGCGGCATCCATATCTGCCAAAATAAGGGGGGGACAGTGATGAAAGACGTTAAATGTGTAATTTTTTTCGCCAGCCTGTTTGACAAGGGGTGGAGAGTCCTTTGATTACCCCATTTACCATTGCTGTCGCAGGGAAAGGAGGAACCGGGAAGACGACCATTAGCTCGCTCCTTGTACGGGCACTGATCAAACTGGGAAAAACCCCGGTCCTTGCCGTGGATGCCGACCCGAATGCAAATTTTCACGAGGCACTTGGTGTTCAAGTCCTTGAAAATCTTGGGGGCATGCGTGAAGATGCATTCACGAAGAGTATTCCTGCCGGCATGACCCGCACCGAATATATCCGGTTCAGGTTTTACCAGGTCCTCGTTGAGGACGACGGGTTTGACCTGATTTCGATGGGCAGACCCGAAGGAACCGGGTGTTATTGTTTTGCCAATGATCTCCTCAATAGTTGCATGCGGCTCCTGGAACGTGATTACGAGTTCATCATTATAGATTCTGAGGCTGGAATGGAGCATATCAGCCGGGGTACGATTGGGATCCCCGACCTCCTCCTGATCGTGAGTGATCCTGGTGCACGGGGTCTCCGTACTGCATCCCGGATTATCACGATTGCTCTTGACCTTGGCATCAGCCGCAGTTCGATGCACCTGGTATTTAACCGGTATAAAAGTGGTATTGCCCAGGCCGGGGTTTCTAATGAAGCACCCCTCGCCGTCATCCCGTATGATCCTGCCGTGGAAGCGGCGGATCTTGCAGCGACACCCGTGTCCCTGGTACCGGATGACAGTCCTTCGGTCAGTGTAGTCAGGGAAATTGCACTAAAAATCATTGAACTTGCCGAACAAAAGGAGAAAACCCGGGTAAAATAAATTCTGATCAGCCCTTTGCCGATCGATCATCCCTGGTATCTGATTCATCCTCTTGTTTTCCCGTCTTGTCTCCCGTGAAAAAGACGCCCCATTGATCCGGATTGTTTTCCTGCGGCTATGAAATTCCGGTGGATAGGAACAAATCCATCAAATAGAACGGAATCATACGATTGGTATGGAATCCTCTGAGAGGGAAGATTACCTTGAAGCAGTACTGGTAAGGCACCTTGCTGCACAGGCCCATCCCACTGCCAAAGATCTTGCAGAAGATCTGTCGGTCAGGGAGGATATCATAGTCGAGGGCGTGACATACCTCGAACAACAGGGAGACATTGTATTAGGTGAAAACGGGGCGATCAGTCTCACGGCAAGGGGACACCATGTCGCGAACCGGGTGCTGAAAAAACACCGTGTTCTCCAGTGTTTCCTCGGTGAGATCCTCGGAATGGATGATCATACCGCTTCAGATGAGGCTTGTGTGCTCGAGCACACCATATCTGATACGACGATCAACCGGATCGGTGATTATGTGAAGTCCGCGGGCTCCCGAAGGGGTGAATACGGGGGAAACGGCACCAGTCAGACGTTGATGACTAATCAGGGCCCAAATAACCCCGCAGATCATCTCATTCCCGGGGGAAAAGATGCAAAGCCGCTCGTTTCATCACCTGGCCCAACCTGCAGTTCACTTCTCGATGCTCCCGAATCCATACCATTAACTGTCGTTGGAATCACTGGTGGCGAATATCTCCATCGGTTAATCGATCTCGGTGTCATTCCCGGGGAAGAAGTCATTTTAAAGAGACGACTGCATAACAATGCGGTTGTCCTCCAGGTCAAGAAATGCGACATTGCGTTATCGCCTGAGATCGCCGGGACGATTCTCGTGGAGAATTCGTAAATGAAGATCGGACTTATCGGAAATCCGAATGTAGGGAAATCCCTGATCTTCAACCAGCTGACAGGTCTTGGTGTGGAGGTGAGTAATTATCCGGGGACCACGGTCGGCCTTGAAACGGGAAATGTCTGCTACCAGCGGGAAAAATTTGAAATCTGCGACCTTCCTGGCGTCTATTCGCTTGATGGGGATTCAGATGAGGAGAAACTCGTCAATGGCATGCTGGAACGCCATGAACTCGACCTGGCTATCGCAATCCTGGATGCAGTACATCTTGAGAGAAACCTGTACCTGTTTCTCCAGGTAGCAGAATACCGGCTGCCACTCCTTGTTGTTCTCAACATGGTGGACGAGGCCGAAAATTCCGGAATATCGATCGACTCGTCAGAACTATCGGAAATTCTCGGTTGCCCGGTGATAATGACTGCTGCCATTCATGGAAGGGGCACAGGCCTGATCCTGCCATCTGCCCTCAGTAGTGCATGTCCTGCAACCGTGACCGTCAGCTACGATCATCACATCGAGGCAGCAGTACGGAGTATCATGGGCAACTTCCCTGTCTCAAGACCGGTAGCCCTCCAATCCCTTGAAGGGATCGGGACTGACCAGGAAATGCTGGATTCATCTGCTGCGATTGCAGGTGAAATTGAAAACCGGCATAAAATGTCTCCCGGCCAGATCATCTCTGCAAACCGTCACCATTTTGCAAAACAGGTGGCAGACCGTGTGATTAAGGTCAGGCCGAAAAAAACAGGTTTTGACCTGGACCGGCTTCTTACAAAAGGTATCCCCGGCATCCCGATCATGGCATTGATACTGATTGGGATCCTCCTCGTGGTATTTACCATCGGTTCATGGCTGGAAGGTATGATTGTTGCCTTCTTTACTTCCTACCTTGTTGCTCCGCTCCTCACGCTTGGTCTGCCACCGCCCCTGCAGCAGGTATCTGTTTCAGTGTTGCTTGGACTACAGGCAGGTATTGGGATTGCATTTCCCTTCATTTTTACCTTCTATATATTCATCTCAATTTTGGAGGACTCAGGCTACCTGACACGGGCGGCCTTTCTGGCAGATCAGGCGATGCACAGGATTGGCATGCATGGGCAGGCTATTATTCCGTTGATACTCGGATTTGGATGCACGGTGCCTGCTGTGATGAGCATCCGGCTTCTCGCGTCGCGTCGTGAACGGGTGATTGCCTCGTTCCTCGTGACGATGATCCCGTGTTCTGCCAGAACGGTGATTATCGCGGGCGTGGTCGCTACATTTGTTGGTATCTGGTGGGCACTGTCGATCTACCTGATCGTGTTTATTCTCGTAATTCTCACCGGGCTGCTTCTCTCCCGGATCACTCCTGGAGAACGGTTCGGGATGATCATGGAGATGGCGCCACTACGGGCACCACAGGCAACAAATGTGGTGAAAAAGTCATGGCGAAAAATTTCTGAATTTCTCACTATCGCGATGCCGTTGCTGATTATAAGCAGTATTATCCTGGGGTTACTCCAGTATTATGGTGTAATCACAGCATTCCAGAATTTTATTGCACCATTTTCAACTATCGTACTTGGACTCCCTGCATACGCATCAACAGCCCTGATATTCGGGATACTCCGTAAGGAGATGGCACTTGGTGCGTTGGTTGTCCTTGCAGGAACCCCGGCACTTAACACGGTCATGACCCATGTCCAGTTATATACCTGGGCGATCATCAGCGTTCTTTTCGTTCCGTGTGTATCCACTATTGCGGTGCTCTACAGGCAGATGGGGTTAAAAACCGTGGTGATGGTGACGACGTACACCGTTATTATCGGGATTGTTATCGGAGCATGTATCCACCTGGCCTTCGCCTGATCACATTTCACATACGGACCCATGCAAGGTCCATCACATCAGGCAGCCATATATCCTCCTTATTTCCTTATTGGGGTGCTTCATCCTCATCCGGAGGACAAATCCCTGTCCATCCTGCTGCTCATTTCCTACCGGCCTTCAATTAGTCCCTAAAAAGGGTAAAACCAACTAAAAATACGCCTGATTTAATGGGAATCCTTTTTAAAACGTGTATAATCTACCAATCCTGATGAACTTTCCCTCTCTACGTTCGTCTAAATCACCCGCATTTGCCTCCGTTTTCCCCGTATGACTAACACGGCTATTTGCAACAATTTTGTCCCAATTCCGCCTCGATGAAAGGATTCAGGCGGGTTAACCCGGGTGTAATATCCCCTGAAATGCTCATATTTCTTATCACTCGCCTCGTCCCGGCCGGGATGCACGGGTTGGAATTAACCTGGTGAAGTGGAGTGTCATGACTGCCGGGCGGGCTGGCCGGTCACCGGTTACTGACGTGGAAATTGTTGCATTATCGAGAATACCCTTCAGGGAGGGTACGCGATACCCACCAGTTGTGGTTCTTCCATTACTACAAAGAGTGTTCCAAAATTGAGGGTGAGGTTCGAACCTGAATCTGCAAAAATTTCTTTCTTTTTTCAGGCGATCCGATCTCAAATTTCAAATTTAGCTGTCTGTGCAAAATTCAGACCCTTAACGAGCCACGGAACGTCCTGTTTTTACAGTGGGAGTTCTCATCCAGGTTAAATGATTGAGCCGGTTTTTCACGCCAACTGCGGTGGAACTGTATCCGGATATTTGTCAAAAACGTACTGATATACAATCTCACATTTTTTGTTGAAGATCTCACGTTCATACACAGGAGGGAGATGATCGAGTGTCTCCTCGATGCAAACATGGACCATCGCCCTTGTCTGCTGTTTCTTTCGCCAGTCAAGCACAAGTTTGTCCCGTTTTAATGTCTCCAGAAGTTCTTTTGCCACCTTCTTAACCTCTCCTTCCTGAACTTTTGTAAGTTTCATTTCGGGCTTTGTCAGTAGGTCGAAAATTGTAAGCTCTTCTTCCGTGAGGTTTTCCTTCAAGGATCGCTTGTCTTCTTCATTCAGATCTTTTGTAAATTCGACAAGTTTCCTGAAGAATTCATCAATATTATGACTCCCGGCATTATATTCTTCAATCATTTCCTTCAGCCGCTCAAGGAAATCAATCCTTGTCCGGTTGACTTCTACCATCTTCCGTACCCTCTGTTCCAGGAGCTTCCGGAGCCGTTCTGCTTCAGTCCGTTTATTTTGATTTTTCAGCTTCCCGGCGAGGACATCAAGATTGACCTGGCTTAAGTCGAGGATGGTCGGCGCCTTGATAACATATCCCTCGGATGCAATTGACCGGTCAAGGAGTTCCCCGATAGATGCCATAAGGCGGGTGATATCAACTGCGGGGTCGAGCGATGTGATCTTCATCGCCAGGACGAGGTAGAGTGTGCAGACCGGGAGCAGGTCGTTCACAACCGGGTCCGGTTTTATTGCCCTGAACAGGCGGGTGATGACTGCGGTATTCCCTAGGAATTTCTGTTTGGATTCGTCATCGACAAGAATTGCCTCGACGGCATCGTCGATCAGTTTTACTTTTTCGAATTTATTCGCCTGCACCAGCTTGTTGACATCGATCCCTTTCAGCGTGCAGAAGGCCGTTGTATCGTCGATGACCGTTTTCAGATTGCTGACCAGTGCCTGCTTGTCCTGCACCGGCATGACATCCCCGGTACCGAGGCCCGGTGCATAGATGGCAAGTGCCCGCTGGAGGTCTTTGAATACCCCGTAATAGTCCACAATCAGGCCATTGACTTTCTCGCCGAAGACGCGGTTTGCCCGGGCGATGGTCTGCATGAGGGTGTGGTTTTTCATCGGTTTATCGAGGTAAATGGTCGAGCAGGCGGGTGCGTCAAATCCGGTAAGCCACATGGCACAGACAAAAACAAGGCGAAACGGGTCTTTCGGGTCTTTGAATTTCTCGGCCAGGTCTTCGTTTACCATCCGTTTCCGGTGTGGCAGGATGTCGATCCCTTTCAATTTGAGATCCTCGATCTCGTTCTGGGACTGGGAGACGACGACACCCATATCGGTCCATTCCATCAGGTCGATCTTCTCGTTGAGGAGGGTAAGCTCTTCGCCGGTGACCCGGGACGTTTCCGTTTTGAGTCTGCTCTGTTCGAGAGCCCAGTATTTCCGGACTTTATCATACATCCGGACTGCAGTCGCTTTATCGATGGAGACGACCATGCCTTTCCCCTGCCAGCCACGGCCGGTAAAGTGGGAGACGATATCCTGTGCCACCCGGTCCAGCCGTTCGTTCCTGGTGATGAGGTGGTATTCCCGGGCGAATTCCCGTTCGAGCCTTGCCTCCTCTGCCGGATTGAGTGCCGCTTCGTCGATCACCCGTTCCATTTCTGCATTGAGATTCTCGTTGGTGACCTGGAGTTCGGGGATCCGGTTTTCGTAATAGAGCGGGACCGTGGCTCCGTCTTCCGTTGACTGCCGGTACGTGTAGATGCTGACATATTCGCCGAACACTTCCCGGGTCTTCTCCTCGGTCTGGATTAACGGAGTCCCGGTGAAGGCGATGAAAGCAGCGTTGGGCAGGGCGGTCCGCATATTGAGGGCAAGGGCGTCGTACTGGGTGCGGTGGGCCTCGTCTGCGATAACGATGATATCGTCCCTGGTGGTGAGGACCGGGTAAGGTGTGAACGGGTTGGACCGGAATTTCTGGATGAGGGTGAAGACGTACCGGTGGTCCTCGGAAAGGAGGCGTTGTAAGTCAGACCCGCTTTCGGCCCGGGCCTGTGCGTCATGGATTGCCCCGGAATGGACGAAGTTGTTGTAGATCTGCTCGTCCAGTTCCAGGCGGTCGGTCACGACAAGGAACGTCCAGTTCCCGGGGAGTTTCCGGAGCACTTTCTGGGCGAAGAGGATCATGGAGTAACTCTTCCCGCTTCCCTGGGTGTGCCAGAATACCCCGAGCCTGCCCTGGTTCTTTTTGATCTCTTTCAGGGCAACAATCGCGTTGTTGACCCCTAGGTACTGGTGGTTTTTTGCGAGGACTTTGATGAGGCCGCCTTTTGCCTCGAAGAAGAGGGTGAAGTTTTCTATGATGTCGAGGAGCCGTTGCCGGTCACAGGTTCCGACAACCATCGTATCGAGGGAGATGATCCCGGTCTCTCCCTCTGAATTGATCCGTTTCCAGTCGGCGAAATGTTCCCATTCTGACGAGATGGTGCCGATGATGCTCTTTGAGCCGTTGGAAAGGATGATGAAGGCGTTGTACCGGAAGAGCTGGGGGATAGTATTTTTGTAATCCCGGAGGTTATCTTCGAAAGCCCGTTTCAGGTCCTTGTGAGATGCCTTCAATTCGATGAAGACGAGCGGGAGCCCATTGACGAACCCTACCAGGTCCGCCCTCCGCTTGTAAAGGTCGCCGGTGATCCAGAACTGCGATGCGAGGAAGAAATCATTATTTGCCGGGTTATTCCAGTCAATTACCCGCAGGGTCTCGATTACCATCTCGCCCGTTTTATTCCTGAAACTGACTTTCACCCCGTCCCTGATGAGCCCGAAGACTTCCTGGTTGGCGTTCACGAGGCTCATCGTGCTCCGGACCTTTACCAGCTCCTCAATTGCGAGGCTGATGGCATCTTTGGGAATACCGGGGTTCAGTTGTTCCAGTGCGGCCCGGAGCCTGGGAACGAGTACAACTTCTGCACTCGTCTCCCTCCCCTGCGATCCACCGCCCGGGCGGAAGGACTCATCAAAACAGTTTGCGGTTTTCCAGTGAAGATCGGAGAAGAGGCCGATGGTCGGCTGTTCGATGAGGGTGTCTTCGGAGTAGTCGCCGGGCATGGTATCAGGGCACCCGAATTTTGCTTCCTTGAGTTTTTTCGGGCGTTCCTGACATTGTTAATTAAGGGTATGGGGGTTTCGGGAAAATAAGGGTATTGCTATAATAGGAAAGTAATTTCTAACTCGTTATTAACGAGATCAATGATTCTTACAGGGTAACATACCAGGCGGGTTGACCTGTGTGCACTTTCATGGAAAATGAATTCCGATGCCAACGTTATTAATAGGTTTAATTTTTATATTCTATCCTATGCGACAGCCAAATATTATTCTTGCCGCCGATAATGTGATGTTTCAGCGGGGAATGGGGGATCGATCCTTTCTTGGCTGTCTGGGAGTCTGCCTGGAATTTCCAGAGAAGGATTCTTTCATAGATGATTATTCAGGGCTCATTGATGATTTAGTAGAGAAAAGTGGAGGAGTCCGTACCCGTTCAATTCTCAAATCCTATGATATCAGGAAGTTATACGGGCCAAACGTTGATAATTATACTTCCGATCTTGGAGATTTTACTCGTGGGCTTGCGGAGGCAGGGGTCCATATTCATACAGCATTCACAACTCTAAATCCCAAGATAGTTCCAGAGGGGATCAAACTCTATGGGATTGGAAAAAATCCAGTAGAAACAATCAGACCGATCGATTTTCTCAAACGTTTGAACACCTATTATCCCTATATTGCTGCATGGAAATCAGTAATTTCGTCAAAAATTCATAATGCAACAATTTTTCTCGACAGTTTCACCGGAGAACAAACCGACGCATGGTACGACCTCGTAACCCATCACGAGGTCCAGATATTCCCCAAAGGTGATGCATGCAACCCGTATATTTCATCGGCAGATATTGTAACGCGGTATCTGAATGAATTTCTTTCTTCACGTCATCTTCACCTGACGGATGATGGAATCCTGCCTGCATTTGAATCATGTGATGTTACTGATTTCTCGATATATTATATTGGACACCGGGATTTTAAGAAAATAGTACCTACTAAAAAGCAACAAATTTTTTATGAACAATTTTATCCGCACCCTCTCTGTTACCTGATTCCCGAAGGTCTTTTTGAAAAAGACAGTGAAATTGTAGAACAGTCACCCCTCTATCAGAAAATTCTTGATTTTGCTACAGAACAGAATTCCGGGTTGAAATTTTTTACCCAGTTTGAGGATATACCCCGTTTACGACCGGGGGACCTGATGATCTACCTTGGAGAGAATGGAAAAGCCAAGGCACACTATTTGTCAAAGCTTTATGGGGTAATTCCGCAGGAGATTGCGTTTTAAGACCTTCGGCAGGATGATAACTTATAAGTAGTTATAAAATATCTATATGTATTGCCGGAGAGGAGCGCCAGCCCAGGGGTTTCACTCATTCGCATAAGCATAGGTATTCACATATAATTTTCTCATCGTTGTTTTTCTGAATTTTTTATGCTTCGGCCCTGAAATTTTGAATTCCAGTTTTCTCATTTTTATTCCCTGCCTTTCGAGGTCTTCAATCGTCACAATGCCTCAGGTAGACCCTGTCATCCTTCAATCCAGATCACCTCTTCCTCTACCCGGTGGCGGATGTACTTGTCAACCCCTTCAACGGTGATCAGGTCCACTTTTCGTTTGAAGAGTGCTTCGAGATAATCGGCAAGCCCGATAAAGTTATGGAGGGTGGCATATCCCGGGGCGAAATCGACCAGCACATCCACGTCGCTCTTCCTTGTCTGCTCATTGCGGGCAAACGAGCCGAATATGCCGATTTTTGCCACACCGAATTGTGTGCAGATAGCCGGGGCTGCTGCATCGATCTTTTTCAGGACAATGTTTTTCTTCCGCTGTGGTGTGACCTGCCCGGGCATCCGTTCACTTCCTTATGGTAGGGTTAGGCGACTGTGGAAAATAAGGGTATTGCTAAAATGTGGTCTGCCGTTCGAGGTCTTCAATCGTCACCGGTACCAATGATCATGAGTTTCGGTTCCTTCCATACATTTGTTACGAAAGGATCTCCGTCCAGTTTGCGCTGTTCCAGCTCAGCGGGCCGCATGAGGGTGTAGTTGATCTCGCGGTTTAAGGCACGTTCACTTTCATGAACGGGTGGTATGAGCTCGTTTTCCCCGATATCCCCGACGATGAACAGGTCGATATCGCTCTTTCCGCCTGCACCGCCTTTCGTAAACGAACCGTAGATGAACATGCACCGGATACCTGACAGGTCTGCAAGATGTTCCCTGATGGCCCGTGCAACGCCTTCGGTTTTCAGCACGAGCTTCTGGAGGTCTTCGTAGAGGAAGAAGTCCTGGTTCACGGTGTAATACTGTTGGTTCCCCTTCCTCTCGCCAGTGATGAGTCCGAATGACTGGAGGTTGGCCAGTTCCCGCCGGACTGCATTCATATTTTCCTCCGTCAGCCGGGTAATCTCACGGACGTAATATTCCCTTTCCGGGCCGAGTAGGAAGAGGGTGAGCAGCTTCACCCGGGTCTTTGATGAGATGATCGCTTCCAACATGAATACATAATGTATTCAATTGGATAAAAAATGTATTCATCAAATCAGTTCGCGGAGTGCATCCAGGACGTGCCTGAGGTATAATACCATGTCATCCTTCAATCCAGATCACCTCCTCCTCTACCCGGTGGCGGATGTACTTGTCAACCCCTTCAACGGTGATCAGGTCCACTTTTCGTTTGAACAATGCTTCGAGATAATCGGCAAGATCGATAAAGTTATGGAGGGTGGCATATCCCGGGGCGAAATCGACCCGCACATCCACGTCGCTCTTCCTTGTCTGCCCATTGCGGGCAAAAGCGCCGAATATGCCGATTTTTGTCACACCGAATTGTGTGCAGATAGCTGGGGCTGCTGCTTCGATTTTTTTGAGGACAATGTTTTTCTTCCGCTGTGGTGTGACCTGCCCGGGCATCCGTTCACTTCCTTATGGTAGGTTTAGGTAACCGGGGGAAATAAGGGTATTGCTATAAAGCATCGGGAATGATCGGATCTGGTTCAAATAAAAAATTAATTGGTATGATCACTATGATTTTCGAATGATTGTTTGATTAGCACCATTACGTCATCAAGCTGATCAAGAGAAGACAAATCAATTTCAACATCTCCGTTACCCCATCGGCCCAAATTCGTCACGTCTCTGCAAAGACCCTTGGGATCATATATCTGATGAAATTTGAGATTAAGTGTTAAACGAAGTCGTGACTTTTGTATTTGCACATCAACAAAATTCGTCGTTGTTTTAAATGCTATATACAGTTTTTTGATCTCCTCATACACAGATGGATCAAGATTCAGGATCGCCTGGCGAAGTGGATTATACAATTCTTCCATTTTCCCTGTGAGATAAACATGGTCAGCAAGGGTATAATTCGTTGAATTAGTGGATCTTGCGATTTTCTTATACGTCTGCAATATTTCAGGCTGTAACTCTGGATACGGCCAAACTTTTACTGCAAGATCCGCAAGTTCTTGTGCCCGTTTCTGGATTTCCATTTCATTCCAGTGATCAAGAGTTGCGAGATAATTGTTTAAACGTAGATGGCTGTCCCTAAATCCACCTATCGCATCACGCTTTTCCTGGAATGGATGTGTCCCCAATAATGAATTATATCGGGTCAAGGTAAGATTACCCGCTGTATGCAGGTATTTATCATGAATATCCTGCCAATGATCACCCAATTCAGTTTTCCATTCATCAGGAAGATCCTCAACCTGTGGCATAATATGTTCTACAGACCAGTCACCCATCTGAATTGGCTCTCTGTGCTCAAAATTTTCTAACTTTAATAACCAGTAATGCCGATTCCGGAAATTATATAGGTCTTTTATCATGAAGTCCTGTATAAATTCCGGGTCTTTGGGATATCGTCTATATGCGTCTTTCAGAATGAGTGCAGCCTTAAAACTTTCAAGATATCGTTCTTTATTCAGCTCCTTTGATAGAGCAGCAAATGTTTTGTTTAATGAGCTTGTGGAAATACCAGTTATTGCACGGCGGAAAACATAGCTTTCAAGCATTTTCAGCATTTCTACGAATTCGTCTCGGGTGAGCAGGTTATTGGAATAATCATGAAATATTTCAAGCATGAATGGATAGGCAACTTCCATTCTCAACGTATTGATATCAGTAAAGATATTTTTTAAAACCGGATCTTTCTCATTTTCAAGTGTAAACCTGGCATAATATTTTGAATACGTGAAAAGATCAGAAACTACCTCTTTGACACGGCCTTCATCAATTACATGCAAAAAATTCTTGAATTCTCGATACACCTGATTCAAAATCGGGATAGCACCGGTTTTCAAAGTAAGATAATCTCTGAAAAACCGGTCGAGAGAGTCCGGTTTATCCGAATTGAGAAATCCTTGTTCCATAGGACGCCAGTATTTCTCATAAATTTCTTTCTGGTTCTTGTAATTAATTCCCATTCCGGACCCCCCATAAAAATTGGCTACAATTTCGACCAAAACCCAATATCACCAAAAATATACAGCGTAATTACGAAATTGCCTGATTAAAAGGGTTATATTTAA